>ERZ1106943.3829-NODE-3829-length-11001-cov-9.597204_pt1 | contig 11001 bp, 11 predicted proteins | sample MGYA00403671_ERZ1106943 | MGnify/ENA primary metagenome ERZ1106943 (study PRJEB35170, sample SAMEA104062427) | human gut metagenome | biome: human gut; feature: human-associated habitat; material: faeces | place: Denmark | collected 2012-06-14 ...
TCTCGGGCATCCGGTCAAAGGTCTTGCCTGCACCGGAAATGGCCTGATAGGTGCAGACCAGAGCCTTGTTGACACCAAATTCCTTCATCAGAGGATGCAGGGCAGGCACATAGCTCTGCAGGCTGCAGTTGGACTTGACCGCGATGAAGCCGCGTTTGGTACCCAGACGCTTGCGCTGGGCAGGGATGATCTCAATGTGGTCCGCGTTGATCTCAGGCACGACCATGGGAACATCCGGGGTAAAGCGGTTTGCGCTGTTGTTGGAGACCACAGGGCACTCGGCCTTTGCGTAAGCCTCTTCCAGTGCCTTGATCTCGGCCTTGGGCATATTGACTGCGCAGAAGATGAAATCGACCTGAGAAGCGACCTCTTCCACCTTGGCGGCATCCAGCACGACCATCTTCTTGACGCTCTCGGGCATCGGGGTGGTCATTGCCCAGCGGCTGCCAACGGCATCCTCATAGGTCTTGCCTGCGCTGCGGCCGGACGCGGCCAGCGTGGTCAGCTTGAACCAGGGATGATTCTCAAGCAGGGTCACAAAACGCTGCCCCACCATGCCCGTTGCACCAACGATACCAACTTTATACTGTTTTTCCATTTCCAGCACCTTTCCTTTCAATAAAAGCAAATTTACATCGAACACGGCTTGCAAACCAGCCGACCTTGCAATATAATAGATACTGTTTATACAGATTTTATGATAACATTGATACGGCATTCGTGTCAATCATCGGAAAGGCAAATGCAAAGCATGTTAAAAAAAGATTTTTGGTACGATTTACCCAAAGAACTCATTGCACAAGAGCCTGCAGATCCAAGAGACTCGGCCCGGCTCATGGTTCTGAGCCAGAAGGACGACAGCATCCAGCACCGGATCTTCCGCGATCTGCCGGAATATCTTGAGCCGGGTGACCTGCTGGTGGTCAACAACTCCAAGGTGCTGCCCGCCCGCATCGTGGGTGTCAAACAGCCCACCGGTGCTGTGTGTGAGCTGCTGCTTCTGCGGCAGGTCAAGGGAGATCAGTGGGAGTGCCTGGCAAAGCCCGGCAAGCGGATGCAGCCCGGCACTAAGGTTAGTTTTGGTGACGGCACCCTGACCGCTGTGGTGGACGAAACGCTGGAGGATGGCAACAAGTTTGTTACATTCTATTATGACACCGAGACCCTTTATGAAAAACTGGATGAATTTGGCAAGATGCCATTGCCACCCTACATCACCAAGCAGTTGGAAGATCAGAGCCAGTATCAGACGGTCTATGCCAAGGAGCTGGGCAGCGCTGCTGCACCCACGGCAGGCCTGCATTTTACCCCGGAGCTGATGGATACCATCCGTTCCAAGGGTGTCGGCATTGCTGAGGTTACCCTGCATGTGGGTCTGGGAACCTTCCGCCCCGTGCAGGAGGACGAGATCTCGGATCACAAGATGCACAGTGAGTGGTATTCCATCAGCGAGGAGACTGCTCAGCGCATCCGGGAAACCAAGGCCGCCGGGCACCGCGTGATCGCCGTTGGCACCACCAGCTGCCGTACGCTGGAAGCCGCCGCCGCAAAATATGGCGAGATCAAGGCCTGCAGCGGCAATACCTCTATTTTTCTCTACCCGGGTGTCAAGTTCAACTGCATCGATGGCCTGATCACCAACTTCCACCTGCCGGAAAGCACCCTCATCATGCTGGTCTCTGCCCTCTACGGCTACGAAAAGACCATGGCTGCCTATAAAGTTGCCGTAGAGGAAAAGTACCGCTTCTTTTCCTTCGGCGATGCGATGCTGATTCTGTGATCCCTCAGCACCCGCTCTCCCAAAAGCCCAAAACACTGCCGGAACCGTTTCGGCAGCTCGGTATCCACCACTTCTGATCCTGCCGCCTGCCCGGTGGCACAAGGCTGTACGGCTGTTTTCCGTACACAGAAAGGAAAAAAACTTATGCCTTCTTTGACCACTTTTAAGCTGCTCAAGCAGGAGCACAACGCCCGGCGGGGCGAGTTCAAGACCGTGCACGGCACGGTGCAGACCCCTGCCTTCCAGAATGTTGCCACCGCCGGTGCCATCAAGGGCGGCCTGTCCGCGCAAGATCTGCAGCAGATCGGCACCCAGGTAATGCTCTGCAACACCTACCACCTGCATCTGCGCCCCGGTGATCAGCTGGTAGCCGATATGGGCGGCCTGCACAAGTTTACCCGCTGGAACGGCCCCATCCTGACCGACAGCGGCGGATTCCAGGTGTTCAGCCTGTCCAAGCTGCGTAAGATCACGGAGGAAGGCGTGACCTTTGCTTCCCATCTGGACGGCCACCGCATCTTTATGGGCCCTGAGGAGAGTATGCAGATCCAGGCAAACCTGGGCTCCACCATCGCAATGGCCTTTGATGAGTGTGTGGAGAATCCCGCCCAGCACGCGTACTCCAAAGCCAGCTGTGAGCGCACCACCCGCTGGCTCAAGCGCTGCAAGGCTGAGATGGCCCGCCTAAAGCAGGAGGGCAAGGCCACCAACCCTGACCAGCTGCTGTTCGGCATCAATCAGGGCTGCACCTTTGCTGACCTGCGTGTAGAGCACATGAAGCAGATTGCGGAGCTGGAGCTGGACGGCTACGCCATCGGCGGCCTGGCCGTGGGTGAGCCTGCTGAGGTGATGTACGAGATGATCAGTGAGGTGGAGCCTTATATGCCCAAGGATAAGATCCGCTATCTGATGGGTGTCGGCACCCCTGGCAACATGATCGAGGCAGTTTTCCGCGGCGTGGATCTGTTTGACTGCGTCATGCCCAGCCGCAATGCCCGCCATGGACACCTGAACACCTGGGGCGGCATCATCAATATCAAGAACGCAAAGTATGAGCGGGACGAGCGCCCCATTGACCCCACCTGTGGCTGCCCGGCCTGCCGGAACTACTCCCGTGCCTATATCCGCCACCTGTTCAAGGCAGAGGAGCTGCTGGGCATGCGTCTGGCCGTTATGCACAACCTGTGGTTCTACAACCACCTGATGGAGCGCATCCGCGATGAACTGGATGCAGGCACCTTTACCGCATTCCATGACCGTTATGTCAAGCTGCTGGATACAAGAATTTGAGCTTTTTCATGCTTTTCCCTTGCAAGAGGGAGCAGAAGCGGTTATAATGAGTTTATCTGAATTTTGAGAGGAGACTTTGTCCCATGCAATTTCTGACTACTACCACTGAAAGCTATATCAGCCTGTTCTTCACCTTGGCTCTGATGCTGGTTCTGCTCTACTTTATGATCTACCGTCCCCAGAAGAAGCAGGAGAAGAAGGATGCTGCCATGCGTGCAGCTCTGGAGATCGGTGATCAGGTCGTGACCATCGGCGGTATTGTTGGCCGTGTGGTCGCCATCAAGGATGACACCTTTGTTCTGGAGACCGGTTCCGACCGTGTGAAGATCCGCTTCACCAAGAACGCAATCAGCTCTGTTGAGAAGCTGAACATGGATAATGCTCCTGCCAACGCAAAGAAGTAATCTCTAAAAGCAAGGTCTTTTTTACCCGCCCCTCTGCATACAGTAGTGCAGGGAGGCGGGTTTTTATGTTGGAACAGAAGAAGTTACCCATCCTGGAAGCACTGGCTGCATTCGGCATTGGTGGGATATTCACCGCCGCCTGCATGGCCGGGCTGGCCTACCTGATGGCAAACCAGAGCCTTGCGCAGAGCACTGCCTGGCCCATGGTCAGTGCCATTGTCTGTGCCGGGAGCTTTTGCAGCGGCTGGCTCATGGCGTTTTTCTATCACAGCAGAGGCCTTATCTGCGGTGCTGTACAGGGCGGACTGTTTGTTCTGCTTCTGCTGGGGTTCGGCCTTTCGGAGGGCATTGAACCAACGGAAATGCAGCTGACCCGCTTTGCACTGGTATTCGTTTTTGGCTGTCTGGGCGGGGTATTCAGCATCCTGCGTACAGAACGGCACCGGCATTGAGAATTTACAGCAGAAAAACAGGAGGACAGGGAAGTATGTGGGTCTATCAGGAAACACCGGAAACCGCAGCGGCAAAAGCACTGCCCGAAGCGATCATGCCGACAGCACAGGAAGAGCAGCTAAAACAGAAGAACGGTGGAGTTCATCCTGAGACATCGCAGGAAGAACGGCGATCCATCCCGGCGGCATTCTCTGAGAGGTACGGAAATACACCGGAGAGAGCCGCTGTGCACCGAAGCAAGCTGAGCAGGGAAACTATCCTTCTGGCGGCGGCGTACCTTCTGGGAACCTTTCTGGCGGGCGTGGCGGCAGCGCGTTGTGTGGCAGGCGATGCTGAAACGCTTTCCTATTACCTGAACTGCTGGCAGAGCCTGTTTTCTGTGCAGGATGCCGCTGGGGCAGTGCGCCTGTTCCGAACGGAATTTTTCACTGTGGCAGGTGCACTGACGGCAGTGCTGTTCCTGGGGCTTTCTGCCCTTGGACCGCTGCCCATCTTCCTTTTTGCGATGCTGTATGGGACAGGCTCCGGATTGCTTTCGTCCAGGCTGCTTGTGGATTTGAACCCACGGACAGCATTTGTGCTGCTCTGCGTCTGCGGTATCCCTGCATCCCTTGCGGCCGGAACGCTGTGCACGTTCGGCGCATCCGCACTGCAGGTAAGCGGAAGGCTCTGTTCAGCCGCCTTCGGGCGCGGAGGACAGGCCCCCAGCACAGGCGCGCTTTTGGGTCAGTTTGCCCGGATGCTGTTTCTGCTCCTGCCGCTTTGCGGTGCGGCAGTGGGGATGCTGTATCTGGCAGGGCAGGCGAAACTTATATGAGCTGAAAAAATTCCCTGGCAAAAGAGTTCGTGAAGCTTACGCTAAGAATTGAATAGGGCAAATCATTACGAAATGGCTTTCTGCAAAGTTCCGGAATTGTTTTTGCGTAGGGAGTACTTGACAGGTATTCTCTTTTATGCTAAACTATCTATCGTTGCAGAACGCGTGCTACTGTGGCTCAGCTGGTAGAGCAGCTCACTCGTAATGAGCAGGTCGCCTGTTCGAATCAGGTCAGTAGCTCCAAAAGTCCTATGAATCTACGATGAATTTCGTCTGGTTTATAGGACTTTTTTGTTATTCTGTTTCTGTACAAAAAAGATTCATGCATCGTTTTTGCATCTGTAATGTGATTGTTTGCAGATTTCAGAGAATATGGTAGAATAAATACTAAAATCCCGGAAGTGCTTGATTTTACTGCACTTCCGGGATTTTTTGTTTCTAATTTGTTACTAGTTCAGTCTGAACTTTATTATTTTAGCAGCAAAATTGTTTCCTTCAGCTGTTCCAGCGTCTTGTGATTATAGACACGGTTGCCCACGTCTTTGGACTTGTGACCCATCAAAAGATCAATACACTTCCGGTTGCCTTTGGCGTTGTCCAGATTGGTTTCAAAGGTGTGCCGGGCTTCATGCGGGGTCTTGTCAGCATCTATCTTCCCCATGACTTCAGCCCAACACGCATAGTATTTTGACAGCTTGAACTTCTCCCCTTCATAGGTCAGCAGATACTTGTGACCCTGCTGCACCCAGGCTTGGACAAAAGGCAGGATCCGGGGGTGGATCGGGACAATGCGTCCCTTTCCAGCTGCTGTTTTCACACCACCCTGGAAGATCTGCTGTTCCAGATCCACCTGTTCAGTTTCCATGTTCAGAAGTTCAGTCAATCTGAACCCGGTGTAAATGTATACCAGCACCGTGTCAACCCATGGTTCAGACTGGATCTTCCACAGTGCATCAACCTGTTCCGGCGTGAAGGGTGTTCTGTTGGTGTCCGGGACAGGCGGTGCTGAAGTCAGCTGTGAATACATCTTGTTGATGATGTCACATTCAAATGCAAAACTGTCCAGATGACCCCAAAGGGCTTTGATCTGTGCCTGGGTGCTGTACCCACGTCCACAGTTGTCAATGCAGTCCTGCATCTGGTATGCCCGGATGTTCCGGTATTTCATGCCATAGTATTTTTGACAGTGCTTGAACGCTGACTTCAGGGATCCCTGACTGGAATTGCCCAGCTTGGGCAGCTTGATCTTTGCCCAACGCTGATAGAGTTCAACCAGTGTGACCTTGTTTCGGTCAATGTTCCATGGGTTGTCATTATACTGGGCAAGGATGATGTTTGCCTGTTCTTCAGTTTCCGCATAGTCAATAGGAACCTGTTTCCCATGACCTTCTTCATCGTATATTGTGACCTTGACCATCCACGGTCTGGATCTGTTGCCCTTCAGCCTGGTCACACATCCATAGTTATTAGGGTTTCTTTTTCCCATAAACATCCCTTTCCTTGTAAAACCAAGGAAGATGTGATAAAATGGGAGCGCATAGCCCAGATCAACATTCCTTGGTTTGGTTTAGCATCGGACACCGGCAGCTGCAACTGCTGGTGTCCTCTTTTTTTATGCCTGTTTTGCGGTAACGGTTTGGTTACGGTTAGGATGCACTTACATCCCTTCGGTTACGGTTAGCATACGCTAATTTTGACCATTCCAACCTGATGATTTTTCAGCGGATGACCTTCAGACACCATTCAGGTGTTGCAGGTAACGGTTGGTTACGGTTCAGTAACGGTTTGGTTACGGTTGCGGTAACGGTTGAAAACCTAGTATTCATGCGGTGGTTACGGTTGGTAACGGTTAAATCTTATTTTCTTATTATTTAATATTTTAGTATTTATAGAAAAAAGAAAAATAATAAATATATAGTAATAGAGATTTTAACCGTTACCCGTAACCAACCGTTACCTTGGCGAAAAATCAACAATGATCATGTTGCCTATGCGTGCTTTGATTCTTTTTTCAGAGCATATTTTTCATCTTCAAGCATGACTTCCATTCTGGTGGTGATCTTGGTCTGATCAATCTGATCCAGCTGAACGAACATCTTCACGGCAGTAAATGCTTCTTTTCCATAGCACTGTTCAAACAGTTCACAGGGTTGTGTCATCTGTGGGACTTCATCAGCCCACCCCATGATGTCACCCGGAACAGTTTGAAGGGCATCAGCAATCTTTTTGATTTTGGATTGTGTCAGTCCTTGAATACCCAGTTCAATCTTATTGATAGATGACTTTGACTTGTAACCAATTTTATGGGCAAGTTCTTCTTGGGACATTCCAAGCTGTTCACGGATCATTTTAATCCTTAGTCCAATCCTTACGTCAGATTCTGTCATTATTATGTTTCCCCTTTCTGTTTGGTTGGGCAATTCTATTATAATGCAGGGTTGAAGAAATATCAACTTTTTTTGATTTTTTCATAAAAAGATATTGACTTTCTATCTACCCAATGGTATTCTATTCGTGGTAGATGAATTATCTACCACGGAACAAAGACCAGTTATCCTGAACCACCTGTTGCAGCAGGCAGGATGAACCAAACCAAGGAAAGGGGCTATAACATGGCAAGTTTAAGGAAGATGGTAGGAACGTACCGGGAAGAACTTCGTGATGGTATCGCTGATGTGATCTTCTGGAAGGACGGAAGATCCTGGAACGCTGAAGCGTTCTGGATGGATGGTGACAAGTTTGAAGTTGAGGATATGGACAGGGTTGAAGAAATCCTGAACATGGATCCCAATGCAGTCACTGTGAATGGCTACTACAACTGTCCGTTCACCAACAGTGATGAAGATGGGAAGCCCAGTGACATCACCTTCATGATGGATTGCATCCGCAAGCGGTATGAAAACGGATCGTGTCTGCTGGTTGACTTCTTTGCTGAACACAAGGCTGAAGAAGTTCAGGATCAGAAGGAAGCAAAGACAATCAAGTTCCAGGCTGGCAAAAAATATAAGTGCTGTGGTCTGTGTGGTGGTGAATATGGGATCACCGTGATTGGACGTTCCGGGAACCTGATTCAGTATGTTTTTGATGAAGATACTTCTGATGACAGAAGCGTTCAGACCGGTGAAGTCATCATCCAGAATCATGAAATCATGGATCATGACCTGAATGTGATTGGTCAGGTTCAGGTGGAAAGCCTGGTTGCTTGGGAATATCATTCCCAGTATGCACCTGACAATGAAGCGGATCGTGGTTATTACTTTGCTATGGATCCTGGTGCTTTGTACAGCAAAGAAGAATGGGACATCCTTGGTGAGCAGTCAAAGACTGACCCCAAGGCTGAGAACAAGCAGCAGATCTGCAAGGCACTGATCCCGGTGCTTCAGATGACCCGGAACCTGTATGATCTGGTGGATCTGGACTTTGACCCGGTGACTGAACTGGTGACTGCTACATTTTCCAGCGGACACACCAAACGGGCAAATGTAGCAATGGATTCTGGAACATCCATGATCCGTGACATCATTGGTCAGATCACATGAAAGTGAGGTGATGCAGATGCCCAAGAAGATCCTTGCAGCGTGTATTGATCAGGTGCTTCAGTTTGATGATCAAGCTGAAGTTGATGCCTGGAAGGACACACTGACAGGTGTGTTCAGCATCGAAAGTGTGACCGCTGAACCGGATGGAAAGATCACGGTTCATGTCAGGAAGGGTTACAACAAGAATCCAATGTGTGTAAAAAAGGAGTGATATAATGACTAATTCCGTACTGCTTAGGCAGAAGATTGATGAATCCGGCTATAAGCTGGCATTTGTTGCAGCTAAGTGTGGGCTGACCTATTGTGGTTTCCTGAAGAAGCTGAATAATGAAACTGAGTTCAAGGCTTCTGAAATGGTCATCCTGAAGGGGCTGCTGGGCTTGTCCGATGAAGAAAGGGACGAGATATTTTTTTACACTGAAAGTAGATAAAATATCTACTTTCCTGAAAGGAGAATCAAGGAATGTTTGAGAAAAAGTTGAAAAAGGCTATGCAAGACCTGAACCTGAAACAGTCCCAGGTTGCTGGGATGACTGGCAAGTCCAAGGGTTCAATCAGTCAGTACCTGTCCGGCAAGCAGGTTCCGTCTGAGGACGTACAGCGTGACATTGCAGTGTCACTGGGACTGGATGCTGACTACTTCACCAAACCGGATGATGACCTTTCTGCTGCTGTCGAACCGGCAGCACGGAAGTCTGGGGTCATCAAGCGGTTGACCGTCAAGGAAGCTGCAACGCTTCTGGGTGTTGACAAGATGACAGTCAGCAAGGGACTTCAGCAGGGTGTGTTCCCCTGGGGCTATGGCATCAAGACCACTGACAAGTCTTGGACGTATATCATCAATGCGGACAGCTTTTCCCGGATTGAGGGGGTGGCAGTATGAACCATGTGTCCATTGACGGCTTTGCCGGTGGTGGCGGTGCATCTGAAGGGTTGCGGATGGCTGGCGTGGAAGTCAGCATTGCAATCAACCATGATCCGGCTGCTATTCGGATGCACACCGTCAACCACCCCAAGACCCTGCACCTGACGGAAGATATTTTCCAGGTGGATCTGTCCAAGTACCTGAAGCCGGATGACGTGGTTGATGTCATGTGGGCAAGCCCGGACTGCACCAGTCACAGCAAGGCAAAGGGTGGACAGCCCAGGAAAGCCGGTTTGAGGATCCTGCCGTGGGCAGTTCACAAACTGTGCAAGCAGATCCTGACAGTGACCGGTCATCTTCCCAAGATGCTGTTCATGGAGAACGTGGAAGAAATTCAGGACTGGGGCGCACTGGATGACAAAGGGCATCCGATCCCGGAAAAGAAGGGTGATGACTACCGGAAGTTCATTCAGGCAATGAAAGACCTGGGATTCACCTTTGACTGCCAGACGCTGGTTGCTGCTGACTACGGCGCACCTACAACCCGGAAACGCTGGTACGCAGTGTTCAGAAGTGACGGAAAGCCCATCCGCTTCCCGGTTCAGACACACAACCGGTATGGGACGGATGGGTTGAAGAAGTGGGTTCCGGTTGCTGACAAGCTGGACTTCACGGATCTGGGTTCTTCGATTTTTGAGAGAAAGAAGCCCCTGGCAGAAGCCACGCTGAAGCGCATTGCCAATGGCATTGACAAGTTCATCATCAAGAACCCGGATCCATACATACTGCCTGACAAAGTGGCAATGCCGTTCCTGATCCAGTATCACAGCGAAACCAAGACCGGTGATGCAAGAGGTCAGACGGTGACTGAACCCATTCAGACCCTTGACACGTCCAACCGGTACGCACTTGTGACGCTGTTCATCACCAAGTTCTACAAGACCGGCACAGGGCAGGAAGTCACTGAACCGCTTCACACAATCACCACTTCACCCGGTCACTTCGGTTTGGTGTCTGTGTTCCTGATCAAATACTATGGCACAGGCTGTGGGCAGACGGTGGATGAACCGCTTGCAACCATCACCACCAAGGACAGGTTTGGGATGGTCAGCACTATCATGACCCAGAAGGGTGAACATTATGTGATTGGTGACATCTGGTTCAGGATGCTGAAGCCTGAAGAACTGAAACTTGCACAGGGTTTCCCCAAGGAATATGTGATTGACCATGACGCTGAAGGTCACAGATACCCGGTGAAGGATCAGGTGGCAAAGATCGGGAACAGCGTGGTTCCCATCATGGCAATGAAGATTGCAAAGGCAAATTTGGAAAGTGAGGACTGAACAAATGACTGAAAAAGTTCATGGTTTCAAAGTATTTCAGCCGGACTGGACTTGCAGCCCTTCCGGTGGTTTCAAGCAGTATTCCTGCCCTGGTCGGTTCCAGCAGGACGGTGATCTGGACATGTGTGGGAACGGAATGCACTTCTGCTTGAACCTGGCAGACTGCTTCAATTACTATTCGTTCAACCCGGACAATAAGGTTGCTGAAGTTATTGCCCACGGTGAGGTCATCCAGGGTGATGACAAGTGCTGTACCAATGATCTGGAAGTGGTGCGTGAAATCAGCTGGCAGGAAGTGCTGACCCTGGTTAATACCGGAAAAGCCTGTACAGGACGCTGCAACACCGGGGACTGCAACACCGGGGACTGCAACACCGGGAACTGCAACACCGGGGACTGCAACACCGGGAACAGGAACACCGGGAACAGGAACACCGGGAACAGGAACACCGGGAACTGCAACACCGGGAACTGCAACACCGGGGACTGCAACACCGGGAACAGGAACAC
>ERZ1106943.3833-NODE-3833-length-10991-cov-11.544166_pt1 | contig 10991 bp, 4 predicted proteins | sample MGYA00403671_ERZ1106943 | MGnify/ENA primary metagenome ERZ1106943 (study PRJEB35170, sample SAMEA104062427) | human gut metagenome | biome: human gut; feature: human-associated habitat; material: faeces | place: Denmark | collected 2012-06-14 ...
GAGGGCAAATAGCAGCGCGGACGCTCCCCGCCAAGGGGAACGTCCGCGCATTTGCTGTCACCAGCGCCGCGACACCACGGCGCAGCTTGAAGGGCAAACTCTAGCTGAGAACCAATACAGAAAAAGAAATCTGAATCTAAGAAAGGAAATCAGAAGGAGCCTTCTTCAAAATAATTCGTGCATTTTCAGAAAAATGCGCTAAAATAAAAGAAAGGAACAGACTGTTCAGGTGTTCGTTTCTAAAGGGAACGGACTCAATGCGGAATGGGGTGAAAGTCCCCGCGAACCGGTCACTGTGAAGCTCCAACTGCGGGAGATAAGTCAGATACGCGCCTGAGCATGGAACAAAAGCGACGCCTCGTCAACGGTCTGCTTTTTACCGGCAGGAGTTCCTGCCAGTGAATCGGCATTCGTGGGCGTAGTATGCTGCGAAGGCCGTTTTATTTTTGAGCAAAAAATTCACGTAAAGTGTCCCAATCCATGTGAATTAAGATTGGAAATACCTGTGGCAGCAAGCACCTTGCCGCCTGCTGACGGGAGTTCTGACGGGAAATGGGCGCAAAAAAAGCCACCGGCGCAGCTGCCGGTGGACACAAAACGTCATTATTTTCAGATGATCATGCGCCGATTTTGAGGAAAGCGATGCTCTGGATACAGCGGCGCTTACTCTCCATCGATGGGTGAACGTAGAGCTTCAGCGTCGTTTTAATGTCCGCGTGACCGAGCAGCTCACTGACGCTTTTTATATCCGCGCCTGCCTCCACACATCTTGTCGCAAACGTGTGCCGCAGGGCATGAAAGCCGCGGTGACGGATGCCGCAGCGCCGCAGAAGCACCGTGAACTGATACTGGCAGGTGCGCGGGTCCATAGGGCGGTCTGCACGACCGGTCATCAGATAGGCATCTGGCGGGAGCTTCGCGGAAACCCTTTTCAGCAAAAGCAGCAGCTCCGGGTGCAGCGGTATGATCCGCTCGGAGCTGTCGCTTTTCGGGCGCTGCACCAGAAGCTGGGATACGCCATGCAGCGTGACGCGCTGTACAGACCGGCGGACATGGAGCGTCCCAGAAAGAAAATCAATATCGCTTACGCGCAGCGCGCAGGCCTCACCGACGCGAAGTCCCGCATGAAGCGCCAGCATTACGGCAAGGCTGATTTTCTTTGACGGGAATAGGGCTTTGCCAAGCGCGGCAAGCTCCGCCTCAGAAAATACGTCGATCTTCTTCTGCGCACAAGCCGGGAGCTTCGCGTTCAGCGCGTCGCAGACGCAGTGATACTCCCGCTGGGCAAAGCGCAGCAGCGTCTTGATCAGCACCGCCAGATCGCGTACTGTTTTTGCGGATAAACCGCCGCTGCCGTCAATGCGTCCGTGCTGCTTCATCCAGAGCAGAAAATTAGAAAGCTCTTTTGCCGTCAGCCGGGAAACAGGGATGCCTCCGAGATGCGGCAGAATATGGCGCTCCAGCATGAAGCGGTAGCGCTCCTTCGTGGAGAGCTTGACATCAGTTTGAAGCAGGTACTGAGAAAAAAGCTCTTTCAGCGTCAGCTCACACACAGCCGCGCTTTCGTGCGTCAGCGCCTGCATTGCCGCCAGCTGCTTTTTCTTTGCAATGTCATGTGTCCGTCCGTAGACAGACTTGTATTTTGCCTTGCCATTCGGCAAGCGCATGGCGATATACCGCGCCTCCCAGCGGCCGTCTTTCCGGTGATAAATGTTCTCTCCGTATTTCGGCAAGTGCTCCACCTTTCCTTTTTACCAGAATCATGACGGCAAATACAAGACAAAACCGTTCCGCATCTGCTGATGCAGATTTACATAACTGCTTCACACACTTTTTACACGATGAAATTTGTAAGAAATTGATGATTAAAGGCATGGAACTGAGTTGACTTTTCCATATCTGCATGTATAATAAGTGTGGAAGCAGAATATCTTGTGGTTTTATCGTCACGTAAAGTGGGACACTTTGCGTGAAAAATCCTCGCCGTACACACGGTTAGGATACCACACAAGAAAAAGCTGATTCCTACTATCTTACAACTTCATATTTTAATGCTCGCATCCGAAGATGTGTAGCCGTTGGGTTGCCGGTTGGTGTTTCCGGCAGGCTGGCGGTTAAATCGGAAGTAACCTACTCTCCCTGGAGCTGTGCGCATGAGGAAAACGTCGAGGCGGGAAACCGCTGGTCCGAAAGGGCGTCATTGCAGGGTAACCAACCCCTGTGAGAAGGCAGACGCGATCCGCGAATGGCAGAACTGCCATTCAGATTGCTAGTCAGAATACTTTGCTATCTTCGCAGCCGTTCGTGTTCTACCATGTGCGGCAGGATGAGCCTGATGTATCGAAGGACGGAGGAATCCGACGATCATCAGCCGTAAAACGCCAATTTCTCTGAACGGGAATTGGTGCTTTTTTCATTCTGTGAAGAAAAATGTGATTCTCTCAGAAGATTGCATTTTGCAAAAAGGAAGGAGATGGGCACTCATGGGAAAAGAACCGCTTGCAGCCATACGCGAACGGGAAATCTACGCACGCATCGACCGCATCCTCTGCCACAAGCATATCGAGTTTGCGCTGGAGCATCAGAAGGATTCTCTGGAGCAGCTGACCGAATACCTGAAAGCCTGTACGGACGATCTTGGGCACCTGCCGCGCAAATGCGAGGTGATCGGCGGCGAATTTATCGCCCTGCGCTTTGGCAGTTGGGAGACCGCGCTTGAAACGTTCAGCACCGGCAGCATCAAATCTGCCCTCACGCCCCTGCGTGCGTCCAAACGGAAAATCGTGCAGGAGCTTTACCGGGAACAGGACCGAATCGTGCGTGCCGAGATGGCGAGAAGAAAGCAGCCGCGCACCCTTGTATGGAGGGCGGACGGATGAACCAGAATCAGCGAGACGCGCATTTTTCGCAGATGGTCGAGGAAGAACTGGCAGAAAGAACTGTCACCGCCATCGCGCGGAAGAATATTGAGTTTGCACTTGCGCACCAGAACGATTCTCTGGAGCAGCTGAAAAAATACTTACAGGACTGCGCAAAGAAGCTTGGACGGACGCCGACAAGGACAGAGATCATCGGCGGCGAATTTATTGACTTCCGCTTCGGCTCGTGGAAACTTGCAGTCGAGGGTATCGGCGAGTGGAAACACAGCATGGAATACTTCCCGAAGCCGCTGGAAAGCACGAAGCTGTATCAGGCAGAACTGCGCGTCCAGCGCGAAAAGCGCAAGGCAGAGCATCGAGCCAGACGCAAAGCCGAGCGGCAGCAGCGCAAAGCAGAACAGGCAGCCGCCGAGAGTGAAAGCACCTCAGAGTGAGCGCCCATAACAAAATTTCATATGCAATCCGTCTGGGAACGGTTTTGTATAAAAGCAAGGCTCCATCCCCCTGTGAGCCGGCAGCCAGTGCGTAGATTCCCCGGTCCTGCTTGGGAACGCGGAGCCGGGGAGCGCAAAACAGTTTGACAGGGAAAACCGCAGTTACGCGATGCTGCGTTCCAGTTGACCCCCATCGCGGCAGCCCGGAAATGTCCGAGCCGGGCTGTAGAGGAGGACAAGAGAAATATATAAGGAGGAACACATGAAGAACTCGAAGAAAATCGTAGCTCTGGTTCTGGCAATGGTTATGATATTTGCCTTAACCGCATCCGCCCTCGCGGCAACGAACGCGACTACCGGTGTTACCGTCAAGGTCACAGTTAAGGGCGTTCTCAACGTACCTACTGGCACAAACCCCGACAACACAGAAACAACTACCCTCTGCACACTCCAGCCGTATCAGATTACAACCGGCACAAACAAAAACACAGTGTACGATCTTGTTAACTCGATGGATGCCGTCCAGTCGACCTATGCATATGGACCGGTGTGGAAGGATGTCCCTCTGACGGATTCTGACGGCACCCCGACCGGCGGATACGGAAAGGCGCTGGTTGTGCTTTCAAACAAGATCGCTACTTCTAACAACGCAACATATCCGGATTTCGTTTATAACACTTGGGGTAGCACAAGCAAAACTACGCAGACCTACGATGGAAGCGTGTTCCAGTGCTACAAGTATGTTTACACTGGCTATGATTGGGTTTACTCTGTCAACGGCAACATAATCGAAGACAAGTATATGGATCAGTACGTCCTGAGTGATGGCGATCAAGTTGAACTTATCTATCAGTATCAGGCAAAGGCATGGGAGAGATATTTCTTTAACTAAACGACATAAATGAAAGGAGGCGCGGCGACGCCGCGCCTCCTTTTTATTTCCTAAGAACGCGAGGAATAACGAAAATGATAAAAAATAAGAGCCGCTTTCTGTTAGCGCTGCTTCTCTGCGTTGCATTGACACTTGGCGTCATGGTTTTTGCTGCGGATTCTACGCCAATTAAGACGCCTTCGACAACGGGGCTAACGCAGTTTACATTGTCGACATCACCGCTGAACATTGACGATGCTCCGGTTCTTTCGGCGTTTAAGCTTAAGGAAACGTCTGTAAAAACTTTATACGAATACACGTATATCGTTCCAGCCAATACAGAATCCGTAACAGTTTCCTTCACGTCCTCAGACCGCAATGGTTTTTTCGTGGAGAGAGAAAACGGCACAGTTTCCATTGCGGATTTTACAAAACTACAAAATCAACCGGCAGATACAATCAGTGAAACCACGGTTACGCTTGTTAATGGCAAGGGTTCATCGAATTGTATTCTGCCGTATGTTGTGAGTGGATTTACAGGTGGTACCGCTGAAAATCCAACAAAAATAGACAGCTGGAAAGTCGCTAATTTTTTTGTATATCAGTTCCACTTCGAAACGGAGGCTGCGTCAGCTTCTATCACAGAAGACCTTATCCCAAGGGCTGTGTACAATCCGGGCGATACCGTAACGCCCCTGAAAATCGCCGTTTCCGCTCCGGAAACAAGCAAAGTTGCTTACACATGGTATCGAGGCGCGACGCCGGAGACTGCTACAACAGTTATCGAAGGTGCAGATGAAGCAACATATACTCCAGCAGCCACGGACGTTGGTGTGACGTACTATCGCGTGGTTGCGACTATCACAGAAGACGGAAAAGAACCCGTCGAACTAAGAAGCGCGACAACCAAGTTTGTAGTCAAGAAGCAGAACGTTCAATTCTCGCTGCAAACCTATATGAAACGAGAGCTTCAAATTGTAGATGGCAGCGAAAAAATATACACCTTAAAGGAAAAACTAACCGGACTGGCTGACAAACATCTGCTTTATGTTTCAAAGGGAATGTTGACTGGTACGATTCCGGACGATGTAACAATTGAAAGCGTTTGGAGTGGCTCAGCTGCTGACGAACTTGATTTGAAACAAGAAGGCGCACTAACAGTTGATTATGATACGAACACATTCGTTATTGACCTTACAAAAGCGCAGAGCAAAGAATCCGCCTATCTAGCTGAAAATAGCCAAAGAAGTGTTTATCAGCATTTTTTAGGGCGTTGTATCTATCTGAAAACAAGCCAAGGCATATACACTATCGTCATGGACAGCGATAGTTTTGACGATTTAAGTAAGCAATATATTCCAAGGACGGTAGAACTTGTGGGGGCAAACGGAATAGCGTTGCCTGAATTTCAAGTGCAGCTCTCCGCTGACGACACAGTAACAGGTTCTGTCTACCAAGCTTCGCTGACGCTCGATACCCCTGCGCTTCTGCGTGCACGAGTGAAAAACCGTGGTGAGTTGGCAGAGCAGCAAATCACCTATGGTATGCGCTATAATACGTGGAAACAAACACAGGAGAACTGGGTGCTTGTAAACGGGCAACCGGTCGGCGGCAAATTCCACGGGCAAACCGACGTCGCAGATGGTACCAGCGATGCCTTTACTCTGAACCCCGGCTGGAATGTAGTCGAAGTTTATACTAATTTTAGCCCATATTATCTTCTCAATGATAGTACCGCAGCGTCTCCTGGAATACACGAAAGCATTTTGTCATCAGGGTATAATTTTAAGTCTGTTAGCGAGACAAGCGTTGTATATCTGATTAACTTCACAGGAAACAGCGCGACGGATATTCCAAAGGCAGACGATGCGGATACCTCTTTGCAGGAGGTACAGGCACTGCATTTCGGTGTAACAAACGCTAACATAGCAATATGCCCAGTGCGCAAAGTGGAGGACGGCTACGAACTTACCGTTCCGCAAAGCTTCGACACAAATCAAGGTGAACGGACAACTTATAATGAATACACACATGCGGTTCTAATTGCGGCAACGCCGAAAGTTCCCGGCGCGACAGCAACTTTTTCCGGTTCAGATGGACTTGTGATTGGAGAAAGTGTGGCAGATGGTGCGCTCCTAAACATGGAGGCATTATACGGCAAGGATAAGTCGTTTACCATCACTGTGGCAGCTGTGAATGGTACAACAAAGACTTATACTGTCCATGTTGTTTATGCGTCCAGCGACATAAATTCTGAAATTCAAGTAACGGGTCCGACGCTTGATAATCCGTATAACAGCGATATCTATACCTATTATCTGGATTATACAAGCGCTTCAGCGCCAAAGGGTACAATGGCAATTACACCTCCTGCTGGCTCGACAGTCACAGTCAATGGCGCAGCGTACACCGCCGGAACTGCAATCGAACTCGACCCAAAACAGGATTTCTACCGCCTGACTATCACTGCCGCAGACAATGTGACGGAAAAGAGCTACTATTTTGTCACGCGCTATAAGGATGGAACTGTTCCTTATGCCACAATTTCGAGTGAGTCCAAGCAACTGGCAAAAGAAATGCTCTGGAAATATTATGAGACCCTGGAAAGCTCCAAGTACTTTAATAGCTACTGGAATATTTTCCGAGCAAAAGCTGCAACCGGCGCAGAAGGCATTGCGGATTACAATTTTGACGAAAAATATGTCAAAGACCCGGCACGGCATACGATGAAATATACTACAGACTGGGCTGCATGTATTTTGGAAATCGTCATGCTTGGTCGCGATCCCTATCACTTCCCGTTTTATGATAACGGGGTATATATTGAAGATTTTGACTATGTCACAGCTTTCCGGACGCGCGAAGGTAGCGGTGCATTTGCCAGCGATGTATGGTATCAGTTTGCGGCGAAGGCCGTGGGCGATTCTTCTTCTGGCAAACTGACAGTAGAAAAAGGCTTCGCGCTAAACAAAGACTATGAGTGGCTGGATATTCGTGCATGGGGCATCGCGGCTCTGGCAGGCTCCGAGCCAAAGGATATGGTTCGCTATGTTGACACGCTCCACAACGAGCAAATCACAAACAGCAGCAGTGAGTTCCAGAGTCTGTGGGACAACAGCCACGGTATTGGCAACGGCACAAACCCCAACACGGTTGGCTGCGTGCTTTCCGCTATCGCTGCTGCGGGCGCAGACCCGGACAAGCAGTTCGTCTATGACGGCGTTAAGCCGCTGGAGACGATCAAGGAAACCATGTACCGCGCAGACGGTCTGTTCTACTCCGGCAAAAACTCCACGCAGACAGGCGAGCTTTCCAAGGACATTGTGATCGGTCTTGGCGACGTCATGCACGGCAGCAACGTTTGGGATCGCTACGCCCTGACCGCCGAAAAGTACAACGCCCTGATCGAGAAGGCAAAAAAACTCGGCGTTAGTGTCGATGGTGTCCCCACCGAGTTTGTTGAAGCAGACGAAAACGTTAGCCGCGCATACTTTTCGCTCTATCAGAAGGTCGCGGACGAGCTTGAGAAGACCGGCGATACGTCCATGCGCCCGAAGGTCATTTGGGGTATGCCGTATGAAGTCTTTGCCGACGAAGTCAACAAGATGCGCGCCGCAAACGAACTGACGGTTGACGATCTTGCTGACCTTGAAAAGCTGATCGCGCAGTATGAAGCAATGGATGATTCCAGCCGGAAAGCCGTTGCAAGCGACGTTCTGGCGAAGTATCAGGCGCTTGTTGCCAAGGGCCTCTCCCTCAAGGCAGGCGACAACCGCGCGGCAAACCTCTACAAGGACATTCTCGCCCTCCCCGATGCTGCCAACATCAATGACAGCAACAAGGAACAGACGAAGACTTCTGTGGACGCGATCCGCGATGCAATGTCCAAAGCAGATGAAGACCTTCTGAAATGGGCTGGCGCGTCGGTTCTCGGCAAGCTCGAAGCCGTCGAGCAGGAGCTGAAAGACCCCACGGAGAAGATCACCGTGACGTTTACCCTCCTCGGCGACCATGTGCATACCGAAACGGAAACCGATGTGCATACCCTGAAAGCTAAGAACCTCGAAACGTGGATCGCGGAAGACACCTATCAGGTAAACCCGGATACGACTGTCTGGGACTTCATAAAGCCGATCCTGGAGAAGAAGGGCATCACATGGGAAACTTCCGGAAATGGCGACTCGGTCTATGTGAAGTCGCTCACATATGAGGGTGTGACAATCGGCGAGTTTACGAACGGTAATCTTTCCGGTTGGACATACACCGTCAATGGGGAATATCCCGATGTTAGCGTTGCGGCAAAGAAACTGAGCGCCAACGATGTGGTCATCTTCCACTATACCGATGATTATACGGTTGACGACAATAAGGGCGGCGATAAGCCCGACCCGGCACACAGCGGAGACAAGTACACCGACCAGCAGATTTCCGACGCCTATAAGGCGACCGGCAATGCGCTGGCGCTCAAGACGCCCACAACCGGTAGCACCAACGGCGAATGGCTCATGCTCGGTCTTGCCCGCGCGGAGCATACGATTGATTCCAGCAGCAAGGACGCATATCTCCGCTCCGTCCGAAGCTACATCAAAAGAGATTACAAAAACGGCAAGCTGTCCAATGACAAATCCACTGAAAACTCCCGTATCATCCTTGCCTTGACTGCGCTCGGCGAAGACCCGCAGACGTTCGTTACCGGCAAGAATCTGCTAGAGGGCTACAGTGACTTCGACTGGACGGTTCAGCAGGGCGTTACCGGTCCGATCTTCGCACTTCTCGCAATCGACAGCCAGAAGTACACCGTCCCCGACAACGCGACCATCCGGAATGATCTGATTGAAGAAATTCTGAAGGCGCAGAAGAACAACGGCGGTTGGTCGGCAGACGGCAAGACTGTTGACGTCGACATGACCGCGATGGCGATTCAGGCACTCGCTCCGTATTACAAGAAGAATAACACGGACGTGGTTGAACCAGTCAACGCAGCACTTGGCTATCTGGTTTCGCAGCAGAACGAAGCAACCGGCGCGTTCCCCAACGCCAAAAGTGAACTGAGTGCAGAAAGCACCGCACAGGTTATTGTTGCGCTGACCTCGCTCGGCAAGAATCCTGCAACAGAAAAGCGTTTCCAGGCAGGCGACAAAAAGCTTTCCCCGATCGACGGTCTGATGCGCTTCTATCAGGAAAACGGCAAGTTCTCGCACAAGCTGGATGCGGACGCGAACGACATGGCGACGGAACAGAGCTACTACGCGCTCGTTTCGTACTACCGCCTGAAGAACGACAAGACCTCGCTGTATGACATGACCGACCTGAAGGACACCACGCCCGAAACCGTTGCGTCCGTCATCGAAAAGATCAATGACATCGGTCCGGTCACGGAAAACAGCTACGAGGACATCATTGCCGCGGAAGAAGCGTATAATAAGCTTTCCAACGCGGATAAGGCGCAGCTGCCCGAAGAGTATCTGGATATTCTGAATAACGCGAAGCAGGAATACGCAGTGCTTCTCGCAAATAAGAAGACAGATGCCAAGAAGGAACTGAACGACTACTACCTCGGCATTGACCAGAAGGATTATGGCGAGGCAGGCAGAAAGAAGCTCTCGGAGATTCTGGCAAAGGCGCAGCGAGATATTACTTCCGCAAAGAGCTGCCCGCAGGTGGAGTCGATTCTGCGGCAGGCGATCTCTGATCTGGACGCCGTTAGAAAGGGAGACATCACCGTTTCCTTCCGGCTCATTGGCTCACTGGAGGCAACGCAGGACGTCAACCTGACGGCCGACAGTTATCTGCCCGAATACGTCACCTGGATTCCGACCACAAAGTATGAGCTGGCAAGCAACGCAACAGTCTATGATCTGTTTACAGAGGCGCTTAGCGACGCCGGTCTGAGTGCCATCGGCGCAGAAGGCGGCTATGTGAAGACGATCTACGCCCCGTCGTGCCTCGGCGGGTATGCCTTGAGTGAATTTACGAACGGCAAACGCTCCGGTTGGATGTACACGCTCAACGGCAAACATTCGAGCAATGCACTGACAGATCAGAAGCTGGAAGACGGCGATATGGTCGTTTGGCACTATGTCAACGACTACAGTCACGAAGTCTCCGATTGGTCGGGCGATTCGCAGCATCCCTCGCTCGGCAACGGAACTTACTACAACGGCTGGCTCCGTGCAGCGGACATCAGCCCGGAACGCTATGTTGAGCAGCTGCTCGGCAAGATTCTGACGGTCGGAAAGAACGGCACGGTCGAGCCGAAGCTCACACTCTCGCATCTCGGCAAATCCGTGACATTTACTTTCAAGCCCGACAAGGGCTATCGTGTGAAGGACGTCAAGGTGGATGGCAAGTCTGTCGGACCCGTTGCGAGCTACACTGTAGACAAGCTCTCTGTTTCGACGCGCATTGAAGTCACCTTTACAAACGGTAAGCTTCCGTTCACGGATGTGCGTGAAAGCGACTGGTTCTATGATGACGTTGTATTCGCTTACGAGAACGGGCTGTTCTCCGGTACAAGCGATACGACATTCAGCCCGAATACCAGCATGACCCGCGCGATGCTCGTCACGGTTCTCTATCGTCTCGAAGGCCAGCCCACGGTCAACGGCAGAAGCGGCTTCTCCGATGTGACCTTCAACAGCTATTATGAAGATGCTGTTACCTGGGCAGCCAATAATGGCATTGTCAACGGCACCAGCACTTCCACGTTCTCGCCGAACGCGAACGTCACCCGCGAGCAGATGGCAGCAATCCTGTACCGCTATGCGCAGTACAAGAAGTACAATACCGCCGCAAGCTCCAGCTTGA
>ERZ1106943.3834-NODE-3834-length-10988-cov-8.293332_pt1 | contig 10988 bp, 3 predicted proteins | sample MGYA00403671_ERZ1106943 | MGnify/ENA primary metagenome ERZ1106943 (study PRJEB35170, sample SAMEA104062427) | human gut metagenome | biome: human gut; feature: human-associated habitat; material: faeces | place: Denmark | collected 2012-06-14 ...
CTTTCTTCCCCTTTCGCTTCTATCCCGAATGGAAGGTGCGGTTTTGGCAAAGTTTCGGCAAAAATTTTCAAAAAAATTTTCCAACGGCATAATGAGCCGATGGAAAAAGAAAATATGGTACTTTGAGCAACACAAAGCGGTGTTCAGTCATTACACATCCAGATAGTTTTCTTAGCGGCATAACATGACCAGGACAATCATTTCCTTAACTGAATCAGTCGCCGTTACTCCATGTCGCTTGCGCGCTGATCCGTCGATGCTTGAAATGTCCGAACAAACGGCTTTGTTGTAAAAAAATAAAATCTGTGCTAAAATCTATCTGATCTCCGGGAGGTGATGAGCGATGTATACAGTGGCGGTCTGCGAAGATCAAAAGGATACGAGGGAGGAAGCGGCGGCACTGTGCGGCGAAGTCCTCACCGACCTGGAAATCGAACATCATATCGCTGCATTTTCCTCGGCAGAGGAACTGGAAACGCAGCTGCTGACCGGCGACCGGTTTGACCTGCTTTGCCTGGACATTCTCATGGACGGCGAGAGCGGCATGGAGCTTGCGAAAAAGCTGCGCATGACAGATGACCGTACCAGTATTCTGTTCCTCACAGGTAGTTCGGAGTATCTGAAAGACGGCTACGAGGTCCGACCGATTCAGTATCTGTTCAAGCCGGTATCGAAAGCGGAACTGAAACGAGCCATTGAAACCGACCTGCGGCTCCATCACCGACCGAAAACCTTTTCCATTAAGGTGGGCGGGCGCATGGCGGTGCTGCCGCTGGAAGACATTCGCTATGTGGAGAGCCGCGACCACGGGAGCCTGTTTCATATGGAAAGCGGGGAGCAGTTTTACCCTCTGAGCCTGACCGAAATCGAGGGAAATCTACCGGCAGAGCAGTTCTGCCGCTGCCACAACAGCTTTCTTGTGAATCTGGCGTGTGTGCGGGAAGTCAGCAGCCGCACTGTTTCCCTTGAACATTTGAAACTGCCCATCGGGCGGAAGTATGCCGAACGATTCAGGGAACAGTTTGTGCGATATCTGAATGAGCGATGAAAAAACGGACGTATGGGAAGTCTCCCCATGCGTCCGTTTTTTTGTTTTAAGGCAGCTTGAGGGCGGTCATGACTGTGAAACGCTCCGCATTGTAGCTGACGGAAAGGGTGCTGCCGTATTTGGCAGCAATCCTGCGCATTTGAATTAGTCCGTAGCCGTGGTCGGCAGATGCAGTCTTTGTGGTCAGCAAATTGTTCTCCTCGTCGAGGGCAACCACACCGCTGAATGTGTTCTCGCAGCGGATGGCAAGGTAGCCTTGGCGAATTTGCAAGGAACAACGAATTTCCCGCGGCTTGCCCGATGGTGTTCCGGCTGCGCCCTCCGCGGCATTGTCCAGCAGGTTGAAGAGAAAGCTGCACAAGTCATCCTCATCAATAGACAGCTCGGCAGGTAACGGAGCCGTTGCATGGAAGGCAGCGCCAATCTCTTTCGCCTTGGCTACATAGCGCTGCAAAACGGTGTTGACAATGAAGTTCGCCGTATAATGGAGGGGTGAAAGCTGCTCCAACTGGTCATCCAACTGCGCAAGATATTCCGTCAAACCTTCGGTATCCCCCTTGCGCTGCAAGAGCGACAGCACGGAGATGTGGTTTTTCCACTCGTGGCGGAAGGCCGATACATTCCGAAGGGATTCTTGGGCTTGCTTGTATTGCTCCTGTGCCTGTTGGCTGCGGCTTTGCAGGGCTATCATCTGCCGCTGGCGGGAGAAGGCGGTGCGGATGAACTCCGCCACCACCTGCACTGCACAGAGCAGACCGGTCACAGCGCACAGTAGGGTATACAGCGCTTTCGGATTGCCGTAGAGCAGGGAGGTGATGGGATTGCTCAGTGGATAGAGATATTCCACGCCCACGAACCGGCTGACGCACCATGCGGCAAACAGCGCGCCTGCGACGCAGCAGAGGCAGAGGCTTGTCCGACGGAGCATCCGTTCATGAGAGAGCAGCATCAAAAGAACCGCCAGCAGGAACAGGCCAAAGCCAAGCCAGTCCATCAGCCTGCCGTAAAACAGTGTGACCGACGTAAAGCACCGCAGGGCCGAGCACAAAATGTGCGCCGCCGCTCCGATCAACAATATCCGGCGCTTCCAACCATGCAGGGAAATGGCCAGAAAGCAGAACAGCAAGTCAATATAAATGAGACAGAGCCAGGCCGTCAGGCTGCCCGTTGTATCCAATCCGGCAGAAAGTGCGAAGAATGAGCCGCACGCCACAGGCACCGCCGTCAGCAGAAAATAGCCGCTCAGCGGCAGCAGTTTCCACAGATACGGTCCCGTCTGGGTGCTGAAAAGGAAAACCAGCAGCAGGAAAAGCGCCAGTATGACCTGTGCTGTGATGGCTGCCATGGGCCAGACAATGCTGGAAACAGCGGTCACAGAATCGGAAAAGCGACTGGCCAGAGATGGGAAAGCAGGGTAAAGTAAACCGTTGAGGGCTGCGCCGTAGGTGACAATCCGCAGCGTCTTCCCAGCGCAGTCTATAGGAAGCGGGATGCACAGGCCGTCATGGGAAATGCTGCTGAAATCCACATTTTCCAAAAAGGCATCCGCACGGTTTTCTTCGTTCGGAAAGTCAGTGTAGAGCAATTCACCATCCAGAAACACCTGTATCCCCGCGCCAAAGCCAAAAAATTGCAGCAGATCCCGCTGACCGGGATCTTCCATGACCCGCTCCGCCGCCACCGGGCTGTCTCCGTCCACCGGAATCCCATCCAGATAGCCGCCGAAGCCAAATACAGGTTCTACCGGACCGCTTTCTGTCTCAAAGGTCCAACCGTTCCGGTTCGTCTGTGTGCAGTTCAAAAGAAGCGATGTCTGCATCCTGTCCGGCTGAGACAGGCGGAACAGGCAGAAGACCGCTGCAGCGGCAGCAAGGATCAACAGAGTGGCTGCGGGCCAGATCTTTCTGTGCTGAGGCTCCATGATACCGCCTCCTTTCCTGTTTGCCATTGTAACAAAGTGTGTTCCTCTGCACAAGCGGCAAAGGGTTCTTTTTCCTAAACGACACGAATTTGCCCCTAAACAACACAACACAGCACGGTATGGGAATGGTAAAATAAAAGTGCAACATCATGCTGTGGAGGGGCTTGCGTGCAAAACCCTCTCAGGCGTGCGCCTGAGAGGGAGGCGTACTTTCCGCACATCCAATTAAAAAATGAGGAGGGGTATTGGATGAGGAGAAAATGGAACCGGTTTGTGGCCGGACTGCTGAGTATCATCATGCTGGTAACGATGCTGCCCATGGAGGTACTTGCCGCAGGCAACGGCGGCAGGGCGGAGCAGCCCAGCCAGACAATGCCATTTCAGGATGTAAAGTCCTCGGACTGGTGTGCCAAAGCTGTGGAGTACGTCTATTCCCACGGCATATTCAACGGCACCTCAACTGCCACATTTAGTCCCAGCGGCACCATGACCCGGGGGATGTTTGTCACGGTGCTTGGGCGTATGGCTGGTGTAAATCCAGATGACTACAGTGGAGAGACGCCGTTTTCTGATGTGCCGCAGACGATGTACTACGCCCCCTATGTGCAGTGGGCGGCGAGGTACGGCATCACAGTAGGCACAGGTGACGGAAAATTCTCTCCCGATGCGTTCATCAACCGGGCACAGATGGCAGCATTCTTCGTGCGGTATTTTGAAGCGTTCCAAGTGGACTATGCGACCGGCGCAAATGTCACCACTACGCCTGCGGATCTGGAGCGTACCCCCGCCTACGCACAGGATGCTGTGCTGAAGCTCTGGAAACAGGGACTTTTGAACGGTGACGGCACACGCTTTGCCCCCGAAGGCAATGCTACCCGCGCCCAGATGGCGATGCTGTGTATGCGTGCGGACGAGGCGGTGGAGATTTGGTATTCAGCACCCGGCATCGTGGGGCGTAAATCGGGTGAGACACCCCAGAAGGAAGATCAGAGCAAGCCGAATAGCGGCAGCAATTCCTCCGGCAGCAGTTCCTCTGGCGGCAGCTCTGGTGGAAACGGTTCTGGCAGCACAGCTCATACCATCACGCTGTATCTGCCCGATGGAACGACTTCTACCTTTACACAGACAACTTCTGCACTTTCCCTTGCCAATCTTCCCACGCCTTCGGTAGCGGGGAAAGCCTTCGTCGGCTGGTATTATGATGAAAGCTATAACAAGGCCGTTGCCGACGGTGATCCGCTCAGCGAAAATCTGTCCCTTTACGCAAAGATGGTGGACTACGATGCAATCGAGGGCGTGGAAACACCGACTTACGCCGGAGCGACGGATGTCGGACCGAACTTTACGATCCGCGTCAACAGCGATTCCGAAAGCGACCTGACGGGCAAGATCAGTCTGATCGGCACGGAGCAGCCCACCAGCGAAGTGGACGCGGACGGCAATACGATCCTCGTTGTCGGCAGCGTCAGGAACAATCACGATGGCACCTACACCGTTGCGCCGCCTGCAGGCGGATGGGCAGAGGGCGGCACTTATAAGGTGGTACTGGAGGATAACAGTCTGTACTTTAACGGCGAAGCGTCCTCCGTGCGGGAATACCACTTCACCGTGAAAGTGGGCGATCCGGTGCTGAATTGGCACCTCAGAGAAGAGGTCAAATCCATCCCGGCAACCGCCATCGGCAATGCTACCCAGAACGGCAGACGGGTCAAGGCACTCAGTATGCCGGTCGCTGCCCTTGACAGCAGCGGCGCGGCTATGGATGCCGTCTCCGACAGCACAGGCAGCTTTGTTTACGACGGCAACTTGGCAGTCGGCGACACCGTGGCCATTTATGAGGGTACTGCGCCTGAAGAGCGTGTGGCGGTTGGAACCACTGACGCCAACACCGGCGATGTTTCCTATGTAAAAATCACTGGGGTCAACAAGACAACCAATACCTATTCCTATCAGTCCGCCGCGGTGGAGGATGTTCTGTTCGTTCCCGATGTGCTGCCGGTGAAGGCAAGCCGTAAAACGGCTAAGGAAGAGAACCCGTCCAACGACTATACCATCCTCGTTCCCGTGGAGGAGCTGACCTTTACCGCTGCATCGAGTGTGGGAAATCTGGACGAAAACACCACCATTGATGTGGGAGATTTCCTTGCGTTCTATACGGGTGAAAGCTATACAACCGGAAACGCAGAGTCCGATGGCTACGGCCGCATCACGGCTGTGGACTATACCACGGATGAACTCGGTTCTGACTATTATCAACTCACCTATACCGATGCCACTAAAGATGATGTGCTCTCCTCCATGGACGTGGACACCACCGACCCCATCAGCGGCGATGCAATGCTGAATGGTGTTGACACCGAGAAATTAGAGAAGCAGATCGCCCGGCAAGCCATAGAAAGCGGCTTTGCCCAGACTGTAGCGGACCGCATTTCCGGGGCGATAGACGAGATGGATCTGAGCGGCCTGACGGCAGGTGATGAGATCGACCTGCGTTCCATCGACATCGACCCGGAGGGCACTCTCGGTATTTCTACCCTATCCTTGAATGATGCAAGAGGCTCCGGCGCTGTCTCACCGGCGAGGGCAAATGCCAACGGCGGGGGCAAGACCAGTGTTAAGGTCAAAAGCGCTCAGATTACAAAGAAACTGCAAAACTTTACGGATGCGTCCGGAAACCCGCTGTCCGGCGTGCGTCTGGAACTGCAACTGGAGGTCACGAAGGAAATCCAGAAGGACGGCGGCGACATTGTCATCACCGTCACACCTACCTTTATTCAGGAGCTGAAACTGGATCTGAGCACCCACGGCAAGCTTGTTTGGAAACACAAGTTCATTTTCTACTGGATCAGCGATGTGTATCTGGAGGCTGGTCTGAATGTTTATACCTACACCGCCATCAACCTCGACGCCACCGTTGTTTCTCAGGGCGAAAAGGACACCGTGACGAAGGTGAAGGACTTGGTGAACAAACTGGGAAAGAAACTGGATGCTTTGGAGGGCAAGGACACCGGCGGCGAGCGAGAAGAAATTGATACTTCCAAGCTCAGCTTGCAGGAGCTGTACAACAGTATGCTGGAGTTGGACAGCGACTGGGTGGAATTGTACCGCAAACAGATTTTCAGTATGAAAAAGACCGTCGCAAAGATCATCAAGTTTGAGCTTACGGTAGACTTTGTGGTCGAGTTGAACATCCGAATGGCCATGGGTATGAACTTCAACTATACCAATGCCAAGCGATATGTGTTCGGCGTTTACATCTTTAAGCACAGGACCACCACCCGCACCTACAATCTTGTGAACGAGCAGTACAATCTGCGCCTGTACGCGATGGGTGCGGTGGGTCTGCGAGCCGGTGTGGAAATATGGCCCAGCGTCAGCCTCATATCGCGGAAGGTGGCCACGGTGGGCATTGTGGCCAAATTGGGCGCATACTTAAAAGGCTACGGGTATGTGCTGTATGCGCTCCACTATGAGGCAGGGAAACCAAAAACCTCCAACGCCTCGGGCGCGCTGTATGTGGAAGTCGGCATGTTCATGGACATCAGCGCCAACCTCTCCGCGTTTAAGGGCAAGGTTTCGTGGACACCGGAGATATACACCGATGAAACGCCACTGTGGTCGGCGGGCAGCACCCATGCCATCACGGCATTTAAGATGGAAAATGCGGACGGCGAGGAAGACACACCGACGGTTTATCTGAAAAACGGCGGCCTTGATGTCGTTTTGCCTCAATCGGTGCAAGCGCTGACCGGATTTGACCTCACAACGGGCAACGACCGCACCGAGACGTATGATTGGAACAAGTTTGACATCAGCTTTGACGATCCCCGCTTTACTACCTATCGCACCGGCCCCGACAGCGGCAATTATAGTCAGCAGTATGTGAAACTGAATCTCTCCGACTGGCAGAACTGCAACGAGCCGGAGATCGACTGCGTGATGACGCTCACCTACAAAGGCTCCGATCTGAGCTTTTCCACCACCCCGGTGCAGCTCAAGGTCAAGGTCCATTGGGACCGCCTGAAGGACGGCTATCCCATCCACGAGCTGAGCAGCACCGGCGGTTACATCGGTTGGGAGCAGCGGAAATTCCGCGAGCCGCTCAATCTGAAAACGCCCGACCGCACCGGCTATGAGTTTACGGGCTGGACGTATTATCTGCTGAAAAACGAGAGCAACATCTTCTCTTACGATAAGGAACACCCCTATACCGGCACCACCATGCCGGAGAGCGCATTGGTAGCGGTGGCAACGTTTGAACCCAAGACCAACATTCCGTACACGCTCAATTTCTATCTGCAAAACGAGGACGGAACCTATCCCGAAAGGCCGACCAAGAGCGTGGTTCATTATGGCACCGCCGACAACTACTTTGTGCCGGATAAGGCCCTTGTGCCGGACGAAATCGGCTACCGCCACCCCGGCTATGCGGGCATCCACATCCGTCCGGACGGAACGGGCGGACAGAACTACTATTACAGCCGCGCGCCCTACACGCTTACATTAAGAAACGATGGTCAGGTAAGCACTGTGCCCTATCGCTATGGCGATCAACTTGACCGGCTGAACGACGCCCCTACCCGCCTTGGCTATATCTTTGATGGCTGGTACACGGACGAAACCTACCAAAATGCGTTTACCGCAACGACCATGCCTGCCAAGGACTTTACCCTCTACGCCAAGTGGGAGCCGGTCGATATCAATTATTTCCTTGTGCTCCGCAAAGAGGGGGCAGACGGCAAGTGGACGCAGGCGACCAAGATCCAAACCGGGAAAACGGACGAAACAGTTTCCATCGATCCGGCGAAGTTCCTTACAGAGGCGGAGAACAGCATCTATACCATTCCTAAACCGATGAGCTACAAGGTCAACGCGGAGGACGGCGGAACGGTTTCCATCAGCTACGCCCGTAAGCGGTACAAACTGACCTATAACTTGAACACCGCGGATGCAGCATGGGTTTCGGACCCCGGTGTTAAATCCTATCGTCTGGGCGCTGCGCTCAAGCTCCTGACGCAGAGCTATGTGACGAGAGCGGGTTACACCTTTGATGGTTGGTACACGGATGCAAACTGCACGACTGCGTTTACTGCGACCACCATGCCCGACCATGATGTCACCCTCTATGCCAAGTGGACAGCGCAGGGCGGGATCTCCTATACTGTGGAGCATTATCAGCAGAATGTGACGGACGATGAATATACCCTTGCGGAAACGGAATCCAAGACCGGCGCTACGGGTCAGCTTACCGCCGCCGGAAGTAAGTCCTACCCCGGATTCACCGCACCGCAGAGTATTACGCAGCAGATCGTCAAGGGCGACGGCAGCACGGTGGTCCAGGTGTATTACACCCGCAACGAATACACGCTGACCTATAACCTCAACGGCAGTGGTGCAAGCTGGACGGACAGCGCAGAAAACAAATTCCACACTGATCGTTATGGCGCGGCTGTCACCGCCCCGAGTGCCAACGACCTGAGCCGAGCGGGTTACGCCTTTGGCGGCTGGTACACAGACGAAGCGTGCACAAGCGGAAATGAGTTTACCGCGACTACCATGCCTGCGGAGAACACCCCCCTGTATGCCAAGTGGAACGCTGGGGAGGTCAACTACACTGTAAACTACTATCTGCAAAACGTGGACGGCACGACCTATCCGGATACGCCCTCTGAAACTGTGAGCGGTTCCGGCGTGACCGGTCAGACGGTGAATGTGCAAAAGTCTTTCAAGGGATTTGTACCGAAAGCTGATTCGTCCACCTCAATCACCCTCAAAGCCGACAGCGCACAGAATGTCGCGGATATCTACTACACCCGTAGCCAGTACATGCTGACGTTTAAGTTGGGCGACGGCGTGACGCTGGACGAGGGCTGCGCCCCCAACGACGGAAGCATCTATTACGGCGCAGAGATTTCTACGGACATGACGAATGCCAAACGCACCGGCTATACCTTCGTCGGCTGGTACGAAGATGAAGCATGTCAGACTGAATGGAGCGGCACGACCATGCCCGCCTGTGACCTCACGCTCTACGCCAAGTGGGATACCATGACCTATTTCCTCCGCTTCGACTGGGACGGCAATGTGCCGTTGAGAGACTGGCTGCTTGAAAATGGCGGCAAGCTGCTCACGGCTGCGTACGATGAGGAAAATGGTGTGTATAGCAACGCCAACGACCATGGCATTCCCTATATTGAGGTGAGCGTAAAGTACGATCAGGTCTTTACCCTGCCCACTGGTATCCCCGGCACCGAATATTTCGGCTATTATAAGGAAGAGCTGAACCAATGGGGGAATCCTACCGAGACTTTTGTAAAAGTGGAAGATACCAAACTAACCCAAATGGCCGCTGAACAGGGAGCCATCGTCAAGGTCGGTGTCCAATGGAAATCCGAAACTGATAGCAATGGCACAGAGCTGCTCTATAATGCCAACGATTTTCTGACTAAGGTCGTGCAGGATTACTCCTCTGAGGCAGCAAGCTACGCACTGGGCGTTGATTTGGATCTCTGCTATGCCGATACGACGCGCACCGGTGACATTGTCGGCGGCATCACATTCGATGGAAACAATCACACGATCTACCATGCAAAACGCGGCGAGGCGGCTCCCAGCCAATCCGTGGGCACCATCTACGGCTACGGAGATAACGTGACGGTGAAGAACCTGACCATTGACGGCATGACGATCGACTACACTGCCCAACCCAGTGTCGACAGCAACGAGTATCATGCTTTCGGTGCTCTGGCGGGCTTTGTGGGCGACAGGTTCACGGCGGAAAATGTGACGGTCAGGCATGTGACCATGAATCTGAACCTGCTGGGCGAGCAAGGAAATGCTTATAACTCCGCCCACCTGCTGCCTGCGGAGTGCATCGGCGGACTTGTCGGCTATGCCAAGGGCACCGTGACTTTGACTGGCTGCAAGGTGGAGAATATGACCGTCAATGTCACCGATAAGAATGACAACGGCGGAACGCAGTTCCTGATTGGCGGACTCATCGGCTATGCGGATGCGCTCTACACGCCGTATGACGCAGAAGGAAATTGGGCCGACAATAATGACTATCGCGGCAACGGCAGCGTGACCATCACCGGCTGCAAGGTGGAGGATATGACGGTCAACAAGAATCATGCGGCCGGTGCGTCGGTCGGCGGTTTCCTCGGCGGCATCGGAAAGCGCGTTGTTTCGAAGACCGGAACAGAATACTCTGTGACAACCAACATCGATGCTACCAACACATTCCCCGAAGGATTTGAAAACATCGGTAAAGAACTCACAATAAACGATTCCACTGCCAGCAATTCCGCGGCGCGGTCGCTCGATGCCATGCCCGCTGCTGCTTTCGAGGATGAGTCCGACGAGGAAAACACTGCGGCTTGAGCCACGCATCACGAACGCACGATCACACAGAGGAGGGCAGGCAAGCGTACAATCACTTTACCTACCGCACCTACAAGAAAGATGGAGAAGCCTGCACAGGCCACTACATCCGGGAGTACGTTCTGAATGAGATCGTACTGGAGGACCTGCACCGGGTGACGAGTGCGGCGCGGGAACATCCGGAAAAGTTCGCCGCCTACATTGGCAGCAAGCAATCCGCCGAGCTTCAGCGGGAGATCCGCAGGCAGAAGAAGAAGCTGGCAGCCATACGGAAGCGGAAAGCTGAACTGGACGCGATTTTCAAAAAGCTGTATGAGGACAGTGTGCTGGGCCGCATTACAACAGAGCAGTTCCAGATGCTGTCCGACAGTTACACGGAAGAACAGAACCTCATCACTGTCGGCATCTCACAGAAAGAGGACGAGATCCAGCGCCTGCGGGAAACGGCGATTGGAACGGACAGCTTCCTCGACAAAGCGAAGCGGTATACGGATATCACGGAGCTGACGCCGGAACTGCTGCGGCTGTTTATTGAGAAGATCGTGGTTCACGAGAAAGAGGTAAAGTGGTCTAAGCACGCACCGCAGACCGTGGAGATCTACTACAACGGCATCGGCTTCATAGACAAACAGCATC
>ERZ1106943.3843-NODE-3843-length-10970-cov-12.057077_pt1 | contig 10970 bp, 6 predicted proteins | sample MGYA00403671_ERZ1106943 | MGnify/ENA primary metagenome ERZ1106943 (study PRJEB35170, sample SAMEA104062427) | human gut metagenome | biome: human gut; feature: human-associated habitat; material: faeces | place: Denmark | collected 2012-06-14 ...
ACGCTGAAAGCATCTAAGCGTGAAGCCGACCCAAAGATAAGATATCCCACTGATTCAATCAGGTAAGATCCCTTGTAGACTACGAGGTTGATAGGCACGATGTGTAAGTGGAGCGATCCATTCAGCAAGTGTGTACTAATAGATCGAGGGCTTGACCACAATTCGCTTGAATTCTCAAGTCAATGACAAAATGTTAGCAGTGATTATTCAGTTTTGAAGGCACGTCCTTCTAAAAACACTGGACAAAGTAGAACAGAAATGTTATACTGAACCAGTCATATTGGTCGGTGACGATGACGGTGAGGTTCCACCTGTTCCCATTCCGAACACAGAAGTTAAGCTCACTCGTGCCCAAGATAGTTCGCTGGAAACGGCGCGTGAAAATAGGTAGTCGCCGACTTAAACAAAACCCCTGAGGAAGAAATTCCTTGGGGGTTTGTTGTTTTTGTGTGGTATTTTCTTTCACTGGCAAAGAAATTGCCAAAGGTTTCTATTTCTGCTTGATTTTTTTCGTACGGTGTGCTATCATAAGGCTGAAAACGCTTTTGGGAGAAACGCGTTCCCATGCAAAAAACAGTTGACAAAGGATCGGCCTGCTGTTTGACCACCACTTTTCGATCATGTGAGCATGAACTGGAAAGGAGCAGAAGAAAAATGACAAACAAGAAATTTAAGTTGGCAGCAATGTCGCTGGCCACTGCGGTTGCCGTGAGCACGGTTGGCCCCAGCGCTTCTGCGGTGACGTATTATCTGGGCGATGGCAGTGTAACTGTTGACAAGGATGTGGATCGCGGCGCGTACAGTTATCAGGGTGAGGACGGCAGTGAGGAGCACCGCACCTACGTCAATGAGGATAAAGCGGATAATGGTGTGATCAACGTCAGGGACGGCAACGCGCCAAAGGAAGAAGTCCCGCCAACCACTGATAACTCCGACAATGGTACAGAGGAAACCACACCGACGGATACTACCACAGATTCTTCTGGCAACAACACAGAGAACAGTTCCACGTCTGAGACCACAACCACAAACACCATCACGGTCAAAGAGGATGTGACGGGTGCAACCATTGTGGTTGACGGTGTGAATGTGGATATCACCAGCACCCCGGCTGAAGTGCCCGCAGATGCCAAAGAAGATAAAACCATCATCAAGGTGGGCGAGGGTGCAGATGTTGACCTGACAGTCAAGGATTCCAACCTGACCACCGGCGGCAACGGCATTGATATTGGTGTGAATTTGGAAGGCAAGGATGAAAATAAAGGAGCCAACGTTGACCTGACGCTGGATAATACCCAAATCAACCTGACACAAAACGGTAAGGCGGGTATCAATGTACAGGACAATTCCGATGTGGACCTTACCCTGAAGGGCGAGAATGTCATTGATGGCTCCAAGGCAATTGAAAATGAGAAAGAGAATATCCTTAAAAACAACGTCAATGTCGAGGGCATCCGTGTGGGCGATGGCGGTGCGAGTGACGGTTCGGGCACCAGCGAGGGTGCAGATACCAAGCTGACCATCAGCGGCGGTGTAGAAAAGACCGAAACTGCGGAAACAGACACAGAAGAAACGGAAAGCCCCACGGGCGGTTCACTGACCATCAATGAGACCACAGGTGGTCTGGTAATGGCAGATGGCTCGGACGTGGAAATCACAGACGGAGCGGACGTGACCATAGAAGATACAAAAACCTCTGGTTCTACGCAGGCTGGCCGCGCTGTTACCCAGCACGGTGATTTGACCATCTCCGGCGGCTCTTCCTTAACGATAGACGGCGTAGAGGACAATGCAAAGCAAGCGCCGCATACCGGTATTGGCATTGCCAGCTGGGATGATATCACAGTCGAGGGTGGCAGTACGCTGGATATCAGTGATGCTACAACCGGTATTTACGGACATCAAGGCTCGGATGCAAGCCTGACTGTGGAGGATAGTACGCTGAATATCAGTGATGTCAGCAGAGGTATCGATTACGAGGGAAAGAATGTAGACGAAGGAATCGAATCTGCTGGTGATATCAGTTTCAAGGATTCTTCTGTCACGATCAGTGCCGAGGGAGCTGGTGCTATCATCACTGGTGATAATGGAAATTCCAGCCTTACCTTCGACCATACAGAAGCAAATCTCAACGCAACCAAAGGTAAAGCAATTTACGCGGGGGACAAAGTTGGCAGTGACGGAAATCTTACAATTACCAACGGAAGCAAACTAAATATCGAAGCAGATCGCGGTATTTGGGCTGGCTATAAGGAAGTGACGATCGACAACAGCACGGTGAACTCCAAGACGGTAGCTCAGGGGTTCTACGCACTTGGACGTAAGAACACTGAGAACAAGCACGGTGTAACTCTGCATATTACGAACGGAGGAAAATACAATCTGTATGGCGGCGGCGATCAGAACTGGGCTGTTGACGCTAATTCCTCTCGTGGCAACCGAATCATAGTGGACGGAAATGGCACGCTGCTCGTAGATCAAAACGATTCCAATGCAGGTATTGCTGTGGGTAAAAATGGCGAATTGCTTGTGGAGAATGGCACTGTCCTCGTAAAAGGCAACTATGTGGACAGTATGGTGGGTGATATTCTCTGTAAAGGAACCGGTATTCTTGCTTACGGCTCCAATTCCAGCATTCTTATCAAGGATAATGCGCATGTGGAATCCACTTCTGTTACACGCTTCCCTGGCCGTTTCAACCAGAACCTCATCGTTACCGGCGGTACGCTGACCTATGACTACAAGGCCGACAACACCCTGTGGCCGGTGAACGAGCAGGGCGACAAGCTGACCAATTTCCTGCTGACCAAGGATGATGCCCACGCAAACTTCGATGCCCTTTCCTATAAAGGCCAGACCTATACCTACCTCTCTGACCTGAACAAGGAGACCGGGAAACAGTATCTCTCCGTGTGGGTGCCCGCCGCCGCACTGAACTATATGCTGGATGTGGACGGTTCCCACGACCCGGAGATCATCGGCAAGGCACTGGAAGAGCTGAAGCAGGCCGGATACAATTTCGACACTGCCTACCAGACCGCTGAGAATGGCGATCAGGTCGTTATTCTGCGGGATATGGTGGTGAACGGTAAGAGCCTGAACTTCACCAAGACCACCGATGCAGAGGGCAACACCAAGCTCATCTGGGGCAACTACGAAAAACAGGCAGAGGGTGCTCCCAGCGCTTATGACATGGTCTATGGCACCGAGTACGAGTATGAGGGCAAGACCTATACCATCGTCTGGGGCTATGAGAGCCAGAACAACCCCAACACCACCGCAGCAGCGGGCGTGCTGGATGCCTTTGGCCCGGATTCCAACGTGAAGGTCACCGGCGAGAACATCGACGGCACTGACTCCGCAAAGTATACCGTGACCATTTACGGCGCTCTGCGGGAAGTGACCGACCCTGTGATCCCCACGAACCCGGAACCGGAAACGCCGGAGGACTCCGATCCCACTCCTCCGGCTCCCACTACGCCGACTACCCCGGCAGTGCAGGATACACGGCCCACCACTCCCGCCGTGGAGCAGGCAGTTGCTAAGACCACGCCAGCCCCGGAGACCCCCGTGAACCCGCCGGTACAGGATGCCCGCCCGGAGAGCGGCAAGCTGATCCAGACCGGTACCACCAACTGGATGGCAGATGTTCTGGTGCGTGCAGGCGGTGTTCTGCTGGCTGCCGGTTATCTGCTGGAGCGTAAGCGCAAGAGCATGTTCCATAAGGCACAGCACTGAACACGCTTCTGTAAATGACGTAAAATAGTAAAATATTAAACTGACTTGGGGGCCGCTGCACAAATTTTTGTGGGGCGGCCCCACTTTTTGCAGAAAAAGGCGCTCTCGTCTCGTATTAGGGGATGAAAGCGCTTTTGATTTTGCAAAAAAGGATGAGAACGAGAATGAAAACTTCACCGCACCGCCGGAAGCACCGGCGCAGAGCCTTCCGGCGGCTGTTCTGGCTGCTGGTGCTGGCAACCCTGCTTCTGCTGTTGTGGCCCCGGCGGGTCACGCTGGATGGGCTGAACAGTCCCCATGCCATTTTACTGCGGGCCGACAGCGGAGAGGTGCTGGCCGAAAAGGATGCCGACAGCACGATCTATCCGGCTTCCATGACCAAGATGATGACGGCGTTGCTGGCCATAGAAGCAAACCCGGACCTCGACACGCCCGTGACCCTGCCCGAGGAGATCTTTCCGGCTCTGCAGGCCCAGAATGCCTCGCTGGCGGGGTTTCAGTCCGGGGAAACGGCCACGGTGCGGGATCTGCTGTACGGGGCCATGCTGCCCTCGGGGGCCGAGTGCTGCGAAGCGCTGGCCCGGGAGGTGAGCGGCAGCGAGGAAGCTTTTGTGGCCCGGATGAACCAGAAAGCGGCAGAACTGGGGATGACCGGCACACATTTCTGCAACCCCACCGGCCTGCACGACCCAGAACATGTTTCCACCGTGCGGGATATGGCCCGGCTGACAGAAGCAGCCCTGCAGAACGAGACCTTCCGCAAGCTGTTTACCACGGAGCGGTATACCGTTCCGGCCACCAACTGCCACCCGCAGGGGTTCACGATGCACAGCACCCTGCTGAGCCAGCTGGACGGCACAGAGCTGCAAAGTGGCCGGATCCTGGGCGGTAAGACCGGTTACACCGGGGAAGCAGGGCTCTGCCTTGCCAGTCTGGCCGAGGTGAAGGGCAGGGAATACATTCTGGTCACGGCCGGGGCAGGGGGAAACCACAGCACCGCGCCCTACCACATCGAGGATGCCGTAACGGTCTACCGCCGTGTGAGCCGGGGGTCCTGAACAGGGGAGCGGATGCGCTCCCTTTTTCTGTGCCCGGCTTTGTGGTACAATGGAACAAAACCATTCACAGAACAGGAGAACCATCATGCTCAAGGATTCACAGGTCGATCTCTGCGGCCGCACCGATTTTACCCGCACCGCGCCCCTGCTTGCCCGGGACAAGGCGTTTTCGTTTGCCTGCGCGGGCTGCGGCGGCTGCTGCCGGGGGCGGGAGGATATCGTGCTGTCGGGCTTTGACCTGTGGCGCATTGCGGCCCGCCTGCGCCTACCGCCCCGCACCGTGGCCCGGGCGTTCTGTCGGGGAAGCATCGGGCGAGTCAGCCGTCTGCCGGTGCTGCGGCTGGCCCCGCTGAAGGAGGAGCGCGGCAACTGCCCCTTCCTCACCGGGAACCACTGCGCCATCCACGATGCCGAGCCGCTGGTCTGCGCCCTTTACCCGCTGGCGCAGGAGATCACGAAGGACGGGCAGGTATCCTACTTTTTGCAGCCCACCCAGTGCGGCGGGCAGGTCATTGCGGCAAGGGTGGGGGATTATCTGGCCCGTTACGATGTGCCCGCCCGGGAGGCCACCGATGTGCGCTGGGCGCAGGTGTGCATGGAGTTGGAGGATACCGTGGAGCGGCTGGACGCTCTGTTTGAGCCGGTGTTTGCCCGGCGGATGCAGGAAAAGCTGTGGCAGGCGCTGTATTACCGGTACGACTTTGCAAAAGAGTACCGCCCCCAGCTGGAAGAAAATCTGCTCTGGCTGGACGATGAGCTGAAAAAGCTCGAAGGAATGCAGATGCGGCACAGAACCATCGAAAAAAGTAATAGATAAAATTACTTTGATTGATAATTCGGGCTGTTCCCCGGTTGTTTTGGAGCGGAAAGTGTGATATACTTCACGAGTGTAAAGCGGCAGCGCGATGCGACAGGCCGCTTGAATACTGACTTTCATGCGGTGTCCTGTTGCCGCGAAAGTAGAATTGAGGGAGTAATATCATGCGTAAAATTTCTCGTCGTTCGTTCCTGTCTGCCGCCGCTGTTTGCGGCGCAGCTGCTGCCCTGACTGCCTGCGGCGGTTCCTCCAGCTCCACGGCTGCTTCTTCCACCGCTTCCTCTGCTGCGGCTTCTTCCGCAGCGGCTGACGGCCAGAAGTATACCGTTGGCATCTGCCAGTTGGTGGAGCACGCCGCTCTGGACGCTGCCACCCAGGGCTTTGAGGATGCCCTGACCGCACAGTTCGGCGAGAATGTCACCTTTGACTTCCAGAACGCCCAGAACGATTCCGCAACCTGCGCCACCATCGCCAACGGCTTTGTTTCCGCAGGCGTTGACCTGATCATGGCAAACGCTACCCCCGCCCTGCAGGCCGCACAGGCTGCCACCGACAGCATCCCCATTCTGGGCACCTCCGTCACCGAGTACGGCGTGGCTTTGGGCCTGACCGATTTCGATGGCACCGTGGGCGGCAATGTCTCCGGCACCTCTGATCTGGCTCCGCTGGATCAGCAGGCGGATATGATCACCGAGTGGCTGCCCGAGGCCACCAAGGTGGGCCTGCTCTACTGCTCCGCCGAGGCAAACAGCCAGTATCAGGTGGACGAGGTCCAGAAGTACCTGGAGGCCAAGGGCGTTACCGCCACCCAGTACGCTTTCTCTGATTCCAACGATCTGGCCTCTGTGTGCCAGAAGGCTGCCGACGAGAACGACGCAGTGTATGTCCCCACCGACAACACCTGCGCTGCCAACACCGGCATCATCGACGGCATCTGCCGCCCGGCCAAGAAGCCCGTGTTCGCCGGTGAGGAGGGCATCTGCTCCGGCTGCGGCGTGGCGACCCTGTCCATCAGCTACTACGATCTGGGCTACACCACCGGTGAGATGGCTGCCAAGGTTCTGACCGGTGAGGCCGATATCTCCACCATGCCCGTTGAGTACACCAACGTGACCAAGAAGTACAACAAGACCATCTGCGATGACCTGGGCATGACCGTTCCCGAGGGTTACGAGGCCATTGAGGAATAACAGGCGCTCTGTCTGCTTTGCAGAAAGCTCCCCCTGATAGGGGCGCTGGGTCCATGTTGCGGTGACAGTGAAACTTTACAATAAAATCAGCGGAGAAGAGAGAATTTTTACTCTTCTCCGCTTTCCCGTATCAGAAAAAAGTGTAGTTACAGGAGGAAAACGTTTTGGATATTCTTGCAAGACTTGCCAACCTGCCCGGTGCCTTGCCCGGTGCCTGTGCGCAGGGCCTCATCTGGGGCATCATGGCCATTGGTGTGTACCTGACCTACCGCATCCTGGATGTGGCTGACCTGACCGTAGACGGTTCCTTTGGCACCGGCGGCGCGGTCTGCGTTATGTGCCTGCTCTCCGGCATGAACGTCTGGGCAGCGCTCTTCATCGCCCTGCTGGCCGGTCTGGCCACCGGCCTTGTCACCGGCCTGCTCCACACCTTTATGGGCATCCCGGCCATTCTGGCTGGTATTCTGACCCAGCTGGCCCTCTACTCCATCAACCTGAAGATTATGGGCAAGGCCAACCAGTCTATCAACGTGGACAAGTACGACCTGCTGATCTCCCTGCGTTGGGTCAAGGAGCTTGCCCTGCACAACCCCATCATCATGGTCATTCTGGTCAGCGCCGTGGTCATCGGTGTGCTGTATTGGTTCTTTGGCACCGAGCTGGGCTGCGGCATCCGCGCCACCGGTTCCAACCCCGCCATGAGCCGCGCCCAGGGCATCAACACCAGCTTCAATGTGGTGCTGGGTCTGGCGGTCTCCAACGGTCTGGTGGCCCTGTCCGGCGCACTGCTGAGCCAGTATCAGGGCTTTGCCGATGTCAGCATGGGCCGTGGTGCCATCGTCATCGGTCTGGCCGCTGTCATCATCGGCGAGGCCCTGTTCAGCCGTATCTTCCACAACTTTGCCCTCAAGCTGGTGTCCGTCTCGCTGGGTGCCATCATCTACTACATTGTCATCCAGCTGGTGCTGACCCTCGGCTTTGACGCAAATCTGCTCAAGCTGCTGAGCGCCTCCGTGGTGGCCGTGTTCCTGGCCGTGCCCTATTGGAAGAGCAAGTACTTCGCAAAGCCCGCGGCAAAGAAGGCACAGAAGGAGGATGCAAAAAATGCTTGAGATCCAGAATGTTTCCAAGACCTTCAACGCCGGTACCGTCAACGAGAAAACGGCCCTGAACGGTCTGAACCTGAAATTGAACGAAGGTGATTTTGTCACCGTCATCGGCGGCAACGGTGCGGGCAAATCCACTATGCTGAACGCTGTGGCCGGTGTGTGGCCCGTGGACAGCGGCAAGATCATCATTGACGGCACCGACGTGACCAAACTGGGGGAGCACCAGCGCGCCGCCTATATCGGCCGCGTGTTCCAGGACCCCATGACCGGCACCGCCGCCACCATGCAGATCGAGGAAAACCTTGCCCTGGCCGCCCGGCGCGGCAAGCGGCGCGGCCTGAGAATCGGTATCACCAAGGCCGAACGGGAGCGCTACCGTGAACTGCTCAAGAGCCTGGACCTGGGCCTGGAGGACCGCCTGACCGCCCGCGTGGGCCTGCTGTCCGGCGGTCAGCGTCAGGCACTGACCCTGCTCATGGCTACCATGAACAAGCCCAAGCTCCTGCTGCTGGATGAGCACACCGCCGCTCTGGACCCCAAGACGGCGCTCAAGGTGCTGACCCTCTCGGCCAAGATCGTGGAGGAGAACCACCTGACCACCATGATGATCACCCACAACATGAAGGATGCCATCAAGTACGGCAACCGCCTGATCATGATGCACGAGGGCCACATCATCTATGATGTCTCCGGGGAAGAGAAGAAGAACCTGCATGTCTCCGACCTGCTGGCCAAGTTCCAGATCGCGTCCGGCGGCGAGTTCGCCAACGACCGCATGATCCTTTCCTGATGCATTTCTGATATGGAAAATCCCCTCCGGTGTGCGTGCCGGAGGGGATATTTGCGTATAAAGGAATGTTACCGCTTGATGTCGTAGTTCATGTTCATCAGGTTGCGGATGGAGCTGACATCATCGGTGATGTTGGCATCGCCGTGGATGGTATGCTTGATGGCGCTGCTTGCCACGGCAAAGTTGATCATGTCCATGGCGCGGTAGTCGTGGAGCATGGCGTAGATCAGGCCGCTGGCAAAGGCATCGCCGCCGCCCACGCGATCCAGAATATTAAAGGTGTAGAGCTTGCTCTCAAAGGTGTGGCCGTCGTACCACATAAAGGCCTTGAGGCTGTTCTCGCTGCCGCTGTGGGCATAGCGCACATGGCGGGCAATGCACTTGAGGTTGGGATAGCGGGCAATGAAATGCTGGAAGATCTCGTCCTGCTGCTCATAGCTGGGCTGCAGGGGCACGCCGTCCTTCCAGTCGCCCTTGCTGTGATCGTTGTCGTCCTTCCACAGGTGGTAGGGTTCAATGCCCAGCAGAACGTCAACGTAAGGCAGGCACTCGGTGCAGAAATCGCGGGCTTCCTCCCAGCTCCACAGGGTAGAGCGGAAGTTGCCGTCAAAGCTGACAGTCAGGCCCTTCTTTTTGGCCACTTTGAGCATATCGATGATGAGGCCGCGGCAGTTGGGGCCCAGTGCCGGGGTAATGCCGCTCAGGTGCAGCCAGTCGTAGCCGTCCAGCAGAGCGTCCAGATCGACCTGAGAGAAGTCATACTCGGTAATGGCACTGTGCTTGCGGTCGTAAATGACCTTGGAAGCGCGGATGCCGTATCCGGTCTCCAGATAATAAGTACCCAGCCGGTTGGAAGGAGTCTCGTTGGGCTCGGTCAGGATCATGGGGGTGCAATGCACATCGTTGGAGCGCAGCCAGCGCACCGCGCTCTTGCCCAGGCTGTTGTTGGGCACTACGCTGAAGAAGGTGCTGTCCACACCCAGGTTGGCCAGGGCCAGTGCAATGTTGGCCTCGCTGCCGCCGTAGCTGGCTTCAAAGCTGGATGCCATGCGGATCTTTTCGTAGTTCGGCGGGGTCAGACGGAGCATGATCTCGCCGCAGGTGATGAATTTCTGGCCGTTGGGCTCGCTGCCGAGGATGGGATTGTAGTGTTCCATAACGCTCCTCCTAAAAAGTCGTTTCTGGGATCCATTTCATGTGAGAACACATTGTTGTATCCATTATACCGCACAGCGCACCGGATAGCAAGCAAATGCTGTTTCGGCCGAGAGAAAAAGAAAAAGAAATTTTGGTTGTTTTGACGAAAGAACCCCTCAGTCACCTGCGGTGACAGCCCCCCTAATAGTGGGGCCCTTGGCATTGCGTAAAGCCTTATGGTTTTGCCAAGGCCGCCCCTAGTAGGCAACAACGACGACCGCCGCCAGTGGCGGAAGCAGGGAGGAGTTGTTGGGGCAGCGGCCAGCAGGACGCAAGTGCAAAACTTTGCACGAAGCGGACGCTGGGTGCCGCAACCCGTACGGTGGCATCCTGCAGGGATGACGGTGGGGTTTACACCCCCGTCAGGTCAAAGCTGGGCGTATACTCTTCCTTTGCACTGCTCTTCTGCTGCATATAGCCGGAACTGAGCCCCAGATCCATGGCGTAGTTGACCACCCGGCGGTATTCGTAGGTGGTGATGCGCCGCCCGATGCCGTGGTCTGCCGCCTGATAGAAGGGGGTGTACTGGCTCATCACGCTGGGCAGGAAGCACCCGGGGTCGGCCTTGTTCCAAGCCGCCATCTGATCGAGCACGGCAAAGCTGTCGTCCACATGGCCGGGCAGGGCAAGGTGGCGCAGGATCACGCCCCGCTGCAGGATGCCCTCGCTGTCAAAAACAGGGTGCCCGGCCTGAGCCATCATGGCTTCAATGGCGGGCCTGGCCTGCGCAAAATAGTCCGGCGCGGCGGAAAGCTCTGCCGAAAGGGCAGGGGAAACATATTTCAGGTCGGCCAGCCAGATGTCGATGAAACCGCGCCAGGCGTGCACGCTCTCCACGGTCTCGTAGCCGCCGGTGTTGCAGACGATGGGCAGATGCAGCCCCTGCGCTCGGGCCAGGTCGAGGGCGGCGATGATCCAGGGCCGCCACTGTCCAGGCGTGACAAGGTTGATGTTGTGGGCTCCCTGCGCCTGCAGGTCCAGAAAGATCTCGGCCAGGCGCTCTACGGTGATCTCCCTGCCCAGCCCCTCGGCGCTGATGGGGTAGTTCTGGCAGAAGCAGCACTTGAGGGT
>ERZ1106943.3846-NODE-3846-length-10966-cov-3.117954_pt1 | contig 10966 bp, 10 predicted proteins | sample MGYA00403671_ERZ1106943 | MGnify/ENA primary metagenome ERZ1106943 (study PRJEB35170, sample SAMEA104062427) | human gut metagenome | biome: human gut; feature: human-associated habitat; material: faeces | place: Denmark | collected 2012-06-14 ...
TGCTCAAGCTGTAAAGAGATTTATTACAAGGCATCGAAGATCGACTCAAGCATTGGATCAGCGACGGTTTATCGCATGATCAATATGCTAGAGGAGATCGGGGCAATCAACCGTCGCAACATGTACAAGGTTTCCTGTACAGAATGCGAGGAGGCGATGGATGAGCTGCCGGGCGGCACATCAAGAAGTGCATGCACAATCGAATTTGATGACAATTCCAGCATTGTACTCTCACAAAAAGCTTGGAATCAAATCATTCAGGCAGGGCTTTCTGTATGTGGATACAAGAAGGAACAGGCCATTCGAAGCATCACACCGGCATAGGTTGATGAAATTTGTTAAAAATTACTAATACCTAATGATAAATTTTATCAATAAGACTGTGGAAATTCTGGCACATATTCTTTATAATAAGGGGCAAGCAAATCAAGAAGGTTTGCTTGCCTTTTACACAATCATCGAACAGGAGGATAAAAGCATGAGTTTAAAAGATTTCGATTACAAAAAGGGTGGTATTTTTGCAGCAGGTGTTCTGTTCGGAACTGCAGGTATCAAAGCACTTTCCAGTGATGACGCGAAGAAGGTTTATACCGGATGCACCGCAGCATTTTTAAGAGCAAAGGACTGCGTGATGAAGACAGCGGCTACCGTTCAGGAGAATGCGGGAGATATCTACGCAGAAGCAAAACAGCAGAATGAAGAACGTGCAGCAGCCGCAGAAGCAGAAGCAGTTGAGGACGTGGAAGAAGAAGCAGAAGCGGACACAACAGAAGAATAAGATAAGTGACTGATCTGAAAAAATAAAGAACGCCTGCAGGATCCTGCAGGTGTTTTTCTAAGGAGTGAATCAATTTGAAATTTCAAATCAAGCATGAGATCAAGGGACGTATGCGTGTACATATGGCGCAGAAGCGAATGACCTTTGCGCAGGCAGACACGCTGTTATATTATCTGCACAGTTTCAAATATGTGACATCCGTGCAGGTAAGGGAACGCACCGGCGATGCGATCATCTGCTATGTCGGTGACAGAGAAGCGATCATAGACCGGCTCAGAAAATTCCACTATGAAGATGTGGAGATGCCGGAAGGTCTGATCGAAAATTCAGGAAGAAAAGTAAACCAGGAGTATCAGGACAAGCTGGTCTATAAGGTACTTTTCCATTACGCGAGAAAATTCCTTCTGCCATATCCGCTCCGGGTATGCTATACAGGACTTACATCCATAAAATATATCAAAGAAGGATTACAGACACTTGCGGCGCGAAAGATCGAGGTACCGGTCTTAGACGCGACAGCGATCAGCATCTCCATGCTGCGCGGAGATTTTAATACCGCGGGATCCGTAATGTTCTTACTTGGCATCGGAGAACTGCTTGGCGAGTGGACACACAAAAAGTCGGTAGACGACCTGGCAAGAACCATGTCCTTAAATGTAAGCAGAGTCTGGTTAAAGACCGAAGATCAGGAGATCCTGGTTCCGGTATCCGACATCAAAGAAGGAGACCAGGTCATTGTACATATGGGAAATGTCATTCCGTTTGACGGCCTCGTAACAGACGGTGAGGCAATGATCAATCAGGCATCCCTGACCGGAGAATCCGTTCCGGTGCGGAAGAACGTAGAGAGTTCCGTATATGTGGGAACCGTTGTAGAGGAAGGAGAAGTGACGGTCAGAGTAAAAGAAGTCGGTGGTTCCAGCCGCTTCGAGAAGATCGTTACCATGATCGAAGAATCCGAAAAATTAAAATCCGCATCTGAAGGCAGAGCGGAGCATCTTGCAGACCGCCTTGTGCCGTACACGCTTGCGGGTACCGGTCTCGTATATCTGTTTACCAGAAATGTGACCAAGGCGCTTTCGGTTCTGATGGTTGACTTCTCCTGTGCGTTAAAACTCGCGATGCCGATCTCGGTACTTTCCGCAATCCGTGAGGCGAGCCTTTACAATATTACGGTAAAGGGCGGAAAATATCTGGAAGCGATCGCGGAAGCGGATACCATTGTCTTTGACAAGACAGGTACGCTCACAAAGGCTGAGCCGACCGTTGCGAAGGTGGTATCGTTCAACGGACAGTCCACGGATGAACTGCTCCGTATCGCGGCGTGTCTGGAAGAGCATTTCCCGCACTCCATGGCAAAAGCGGTTGTGGACGCGGCGGAACAGAGAAATCTTGCGCATGAAGAGATGCATACAAAGGTAGAATATATTGTTGCGCATGGAATTTCCACTTCAATCAACGGAAAACGCGCAATTATCGGAAGCCATCACTTTGTCTTTGAAGATGAAAACTGCCGGATTCCGGAGGGAATGCAGCAGCAGTTTGACGAGCTTCCAAAAGAATACTCCCATCTGTATCTTGCGATCGAAGGGGAACTTGCGGCAGTCATCTGTGTCGAAGATCCGCTCAGAGAAGAGGCAGAGGCAGTGGTCAATTCCTTAAAGAAAGCCGGAATTTCCAAAGTAGTTATGATGACCGGAGACAGTGAGCGTACCGCGCGCGCGATCGCGAAGCGGGTAGGCGTGGATGAGTATTATTCCGAAGTCCTTCCGGAGGATAAAGCCGGCTATGTCGAAAAGGAAAAAGAAAAGGGAAGAAAAGTCATTATGATCGGTGACGGAATCAACGATTCTCCGGCACTTTCTGCGGCAAACGTAGGAATCGCCATCCGTGATGGCGCGGAGATCGCAAAAGAGATCGCAGACATTACCATTGGTGCGGACAATCTGTATCAGATCGTGACGTTAAAGCTTCTCAGTGACAGCCTTATGAAACGGATCCATAAGAATTACCGTACGATCGTGGGATTCAATACGGGTCTTATCGTGCTTGGTGTGGGCGGTATTTTACAGCCGGCGACTTCAGCGCTGCTTCATAATGCGTCAACACTTCTGATCGGCTTAAAGAGCATGCAGAATCTGCTGACAGACTAAGTGAAAACAGGACAGGCTTATTGCGAAAGTGCTTGTGTTACGCTATAATTTAGGTAACAGAGACAAAGTGCAATAGGCCTGTTTTTTTATGGCACGAGGTAAAAGTTATGAAAAAGGAAAAGAGAAAAAAAGAGATCTTCGGAGCTGTGGCGGCAGGTATGTGCCTTGCGGCATGTCTGACCGGATGCGCTGTGACAAAGCAGGAAGATGATAATCATGGGGAAAGCAAAAAAAGCGGGGAGACGCAGAACCTTTCCGTGCAGTATCAAAAGGAGAAGACCGTAGCAAAGGGCGAGGTCTCAGACGCGTTTCGCGCGGCATATGCGGATTTTTCCGTAAACCTGTTAAGAGAGAGCCGGGCAATGGCAGACGCGGAGGGAAAGAATACGATGGTGTCACCGCTTTCCGTCATGACGGCGCTTGAGATGAGCAGATACGGCGCAGACGGCAATACCGGAAAGCAGATGGAACAGGTCTTATATGGCGGAATGTCCGGCGAGGAGGGGCGCACGGATCTGATGCGCTTTACCGACGGACTTCCGGATGAGAAGGACGCGTCTTACATCGGAGCAAATTCGATCTGGTTTCGCGAAGCAGCGGACAGAACGCCAAAACAGGTTTTTTTAGAGAGCAACGGAGCGGATCTTGACGCGGATATTATTGAGACTTCTTTTGGAAACGATACGGTAGATGCCATCAATCAGTGGGTAGAAAAAAAGACCGATGGAAATGTGAAAAAAATACTTGATGAGATACCGGAAGGCGCTGATATGTATCTGATCAATGCTTCGTCTTTTGATGCGGAATGGGAAAACGAATATGAGGAAAGCGATATCTTAAAAGACCAGGAATTTACCTGCGCGGACGGAACCAAAAAGAACGTCGATCTGATGGAAGCGACAGAGAGGGAGTACCTGTGCGGGGAAAAGGAAACCGGATTCCGGAAAGCATACAAAGAAGGCTATTCCTTTGTGGCGCTCCTGCCAAATGAGGGAATCGGGATCGATGATTATGTAAATCAACTGGACGGAGCAACGTTCCTGAAACTGATGGAGGAAGCACAGGAAGAAACCGTCTATACGATGCTTCCGGCGTTCGAGAGTGATACCGGATTCGAGCTTTCCGACACATTAAAGGCACTTGGCATGCCGCTCGCGTTTGACAAAGATCAGGCGGAATTTCCGGGGATCTTTGAGGAGTCGGACGTTCCGGTATGGATCGGCAGAGTGCTGCATAAAACGCATATCTGTGTGGACGCGCGCGGAACCAAAGCAGGGGCGGCGACCGTGGTAGAGATCATGACAGAATCCGCGGCACCACAGGATCCGGACGAAGAACCGAAGGAAGTGTATCTGGATCGTCCGTTTGTCTATGCGATCGTGGAAGATGATACAAATCTGCCGGTGTTCATCGGAACGGTGGAAGACATTGGAAAGTAAGCCGGTGCTGTATATGCATGGAAACCGGAAAATACGCAAAAAGCATAGAGAAGGGCATGTACTTCTTGCGTACAATGTTTATAGTATACGGGGATTGAGGAGTATGTAAGAAAGAGAAATGAAACAGGAATGATAAAGATTTTAATGGTAGAGGACGATGAAATGGTTTGCCGGTCTTTTCAGGTGGCAATACGGAATAACGCGGCATTTTCGCTGGCAGGAAAAACCGGCAGCCAGAAAGAGGCGATGCAGATGCTTCTTTCCCTTGATGTGGATGTGATGCTTTTGGATCTGGAACTGGATGAGGGCGATGGCATGCACCTGCTGGAGGAAATGCGGGCGAAGTTAGAAAGGCTTCCGGAGATCATCACCGTCACGAATACGAGCTCGGAATCCGTTTTGAGCTGCGTGCGCGAACTGGGTTCGGATTTTGTATATCAGAAACATAATGGCGCGTATTCGCCGGAAAATGTGTTGGAGATCATTCAGATGACATTTCCGTACTATCAGAATAAGACGGCGGATCAGACACAGGTGCTTGCTGCAGAGTACAGCATGGAAAAGGAAAGGGAATATCAGCGCGTCTACATACGCCGGGAACTGGAAAAAATGGGATTTACGGCGCAGAAAAGAGGAACTTATTTTCTGGCAGACGCGATCTGCATGGGACTGGAAAATAAAGAACACCGGAAATTACAGATCACCAATGACATCTATCCGGTCGTGGCGGAACAAAACGGTGTGTCCATCGGCGGTGTGGAGAAGAGCATCCGTGACGCGATCGAACATGCCTGGCGGGATGCGAATCTGGCAAATCTGGTGCGGTATTATCCGTTTACCTGGAGTGAGGAGATCGGACGTCCGACGAACGCCGAGTTTGTCTCAAACATGGTTGAGCGTTTTGAACTGAAATAAAATAAGAACAAAAAAATGCAGCAGTGTATCTTTTAGAATAAGGATACACTGCTGTTTGTGTATAAGCGGAATAAATGATTTTCACATCAGCTTCATATACAAAAGCGGATATGGATCTCCCTGTTCATCGAGATCTGTTCCCATAAAAGCGACCGGTTCACCCCGGTCATTTTTTGCAACGATCAGATGTTTGACGCCGGTGAGAGCCTGTGGAACGTATTCCCTGATCCGGTAAATTTCCGCGTCCGAAAGAAAATGATGGGTTGCGCGAACCGATCCTTCCCAAATGTCTAAAAGGCTTGTCAAAAGCTGCGCTGTTCTTTTTTCAACTTCATATATTTCCATGTCATCCATCCTTCCTCATTTACGAGTTCAAATCTGATACCGGTCATACCATATCATAATGTCAAAAATTCTATTGGCGTGCCAGAAACTTCTCTATTTTTTCCATATAATCTTCTGCCTGAACGACAAAGCCCATATGTCCGCCGGGGGCACTAAGGATTTCGGCATCCAACTTCTCAAACAGAGCGGACAGCCGTGCCTGGTTTTCTTTTGTGAAAATGTCATTTTCCGGGATAAGAACCTGGATCTTTCCACGCAGATACGCAAAATCCGCCGGATCAAATACCGGATAATCTTTCAACAGGGAGACACACTTCACACTGTGGATATAGTGCTGCTTATAGCACAGGTCAGAAGTCACTGTCTCATAAAACGTTCTGCCGTATGCCTGACCTTCCGGTGATTCGCAGGTTAAAAAGCCCTGGCACTTTTTGAGCAGAAGATTTATTTCTGTTTTTGCCGGAATCAGCTTAAGAAAAAGTAAAAGAAGTGGTGTGACGAACCATGCTTTTTTGATATGGCGGAGATAATCGGAATCCAGAGTCAGCGTTGTGATCAGGATCATTTTCGTTACGACTTCGGGATAGTTTTTCGCAAAGATCTGCGCGTGGACTCCGCCGTCGCTGCATCCGATCAGGATCACCTGTCTGATCGCAAGCGCTTTTAATAAGGCGAAGGTAAATGCCATCTGCTCATCCACGTTGGTGATGTGGAGTGGATATTCATAGATCAGAAACCGGTAGTTTTGGCCAAAATGCAGCGCATAGGGCATCCATGTTTCCTGTATTTCCAGTCCGTGAAAGAATAAAAGGACGGGTGCGCCCTCTTTTCCGTCGTACTGATACCGGATCCTTGTGCCGTCGACCTCGATGGTCCGGTAAGGGTACTGCTGTAAAAAAGCCTGATATCCTGTCTTGAAATTTTTCGATTTTTCCATAAGTCTTTCTCATCTTCGAAATTTGATTATTCGTGATCTGTCTTTCCATGCGCTTTCAATAAAATGAAGAAAGATGCATTGAAATACCATTTCCTCCACAAAGCCTGAAAAACCTGTTCTTTATTCGTTTCTGATGAAACATATTCTCCCGGAATAAACAAAAGATAATATCCTTTTATTGCGGTCGGTAATAGCAGAGCCGTGAGAAACCATTTACCTTTTATAAAAAAATAGGGATTTCAAAATGAAATGACATCTGTCAGTCATTATACTATAAAATTCGGACAAATGCAGAGACTTTCTCGCGATGTGTTCGTCCCATTGACCGGAATGGGATGAAAAAGTCATACAATATTTTTCGACAAAAATCGAAAGACGTATAAGAGGAGCAGTAAGAGAAAGGAAAAATCCGGTCGTAAAAAATCGACGGAAATCGTAGAAAACCGCGGGATTGGCCGACAGTTTCCGCCTCCTGATTTTGATAGTTTTTGGTTATCAAAAACAAAGGAGGCGGCAGGAAATGGGTTTCTGGGATTATTTTTGGAAGATATTAAGTCCTATTCCGTAAAAAGAAAGCATGGCAAATATTTGCCATGTTTTTTTTGTTTGTTATAATATAGATAATGAAAGAAGGAAAAGATATGATGTTTAAACTTTGCTATATTATAACAGAAGTACTTTTATATTTTGTTACATTAGATTGGATTACGTTGGGGAGAATAAAGAAAAAAAGAGGGGTAAGTTTGACATGTGGTGCAATACTTGTAGCTATGGAAATGATACTGATAAAAAATATCGGAGAAGAGGATGCAGTTGGAAAGACAATTTTTGTTATGCTATGTCTTGTGTGGATGTTTATCTATTTATGCGTTACAGATCATAGTCAGGGTTTACTTTATAAATTTTCTATGACTATAGCTACCGTTGTAATAGATACAATTTACGCAGTACTTTTGACACTGCCAAGTTCATATTTATGTCTATGGATAGCGGGAAACAGAAATATGAAAGTGGTGAGAATATTTTTTATGGTGGTATACATAATAACAAGTGTTCTTATCGAACATCATGGACAAAAGTTGCCATTGTATAAAGTATTTGACAATAGAGGAATTCGATTTATCACTACAGCTGTAGGAATATGCATCATTGTTTTGCAACAGATCGGATTTCATTTAGCGCAAAGTCAGTATAGGAATTTGAGTATTTTAATCGCAAACTTTCTTATTTTTACAATCATCATCGGCATCCTCTGGCTTCTGGATCATTACCGTCTTGCCGCAGGCAAACTGAAAGTAGAGCAGGATAACCGAAGAATGAACACCAGTCTGCATAAAACAAAGGAACTGATGCCGCTTTTGATCTCAGTGGTCAACGAAAACGAAGGGCTTTTGGATCCACAGCTGGTGGAGGAGTTCAATCAGATTTATTCCGAGCAGATGATTGCGGGAAGAAAGGACAGTATGAATTACAAATTATTGGGAACAACGGGAATAAAATTGCTGGATGCCCAGTTACAGCATTATATTCTGGAATGTAACAAAAAGGGAATCGTGATGGATGTGTTTGCTTCGGAACCGATTGCAAAGCAGATCCATGAAATGGGGATCGCACAGCTCATGGTGCATAATGTGGTGGGAGATCTGCTGCGAAACGCGATCCGTGCGATCACGCGTGACGGGAGAATAGACGGAAAGATACTGGTCATTGTAGGAAAAAAGAATGAGACCGTCGAGATCGATATTTTTGATAACGGGGCGAATCTGCCGCTTGAGGTGCTCGAGCGGTTTGGAACGCGGGGCGTGACCACAGGCGGCACCGGAAACGGACTGGCGGATCTGGTGGAGATGCTGGCCGCGGAAAATATTTCGCTTGTGATCCGTGAAAACGCAGGAGAGAACAGCACCTATACCAAGGGCTTTCTGCTCGTCTTTGACGGGAAAAACAGGAGGGAGCTCATCACCTGGCGCGCGGACGACGAACCGGCACTCAGACAGAATGATTACTGGGATATCAAAGAGCTCACAGAATAGTTGAGAAAAAAACGCTGATAATATAAAAGAAAAGAGTTGACTATTCCCAAATAATTAGTTACTATAAATTTGAGTTAAACAAGACTAACTCAAAGGAGGTAGCATGAGCCAGGAGGTATTTGAACTTGTTCAGGGAATGGACTTAAAGAGTATCGAGACACAGATCGCCCTTCAGTGCGCACCGTTGATCAGCGGGTTAAAAGTATCCAATCTTTTGATCATTTCCGCTGAAGATGAAGCATTGGTACGGGTCATCCTGCGAAGATCCGGAATTTCTTTCTTTCGGCTGCTTCGAACCGGAGAGAAGGTGACTTTCCTTTTGTTCCGCAAAAACCCGTTAGAGGCATATTTAAAACAGCAGGAAGTTGAGGCCATGCTTGCAGAAGCGGGATATGCAGAGCTTTCACTGGGTAATATTTTAAGCACGTTTCAGAAACGTTATGCGCATTACATGAGCGCAGGCGGCCGTTTTCCACATGAGATGGGGCTTTTGCTGGGTTATCCGGCTGAGGATGTGAGAGGCTTCGTGGAAAATGAGGGAAAGAATTTTCTGTATTCCGGTTACTGGAAGGTATATGCGGATGTGGAAGAAAAAAGAAGGCTGTTCCAAAAGTTCGAGAATGCCAAGGAGACTGTGATTCAGCTGCTTTCCTATGGGGTGGGCATTCAGGATATTCTGGATATTTATAAGGACGAAAATGAGCCGAAACAGGCAGCAGTTTAGGAGGAAAAAAGAATGAGTAAAATCAGCGTAGTTTATTGGTCACAGACAGGAAATACACAGGCGATGGCAGAAGCGATCGGAAACGGGATCAAGGCAGCCGGAAAAGAAGCGGAAGTCGTTGATGTTTCCAGCGTTTCTCTGGACGATCTGAAAAAAGAAACCGTATTCGCTTTGGGATGCCCGGCTATGGGTGCGGAAGTCTTGGAAGAGACAGAGATGGATCCGTTCGTTTCTGAAGTAGAAGGCTTTGCGGCAGGAAAGACGATCGCATTGTTCGGTTCTTACGGATGGGGAGACGGACAGTGGATGAGAGACTGGGTTGACCGCATGAACGCAGCAGGCGCAAAGGTTGTAAACGGAGAAGGCCTGATCTGCCAGGAAACACCGGATGACGGTGCGATCGCAGAGTGCGAGAGCCTTGGAAAACAGCTTGCAGCAGTTTAATAAGAACTATAAGAACTGACAGACCGTGCATTTTGCATGAAATAAATCATATCACAGCAGGAAACCGCTTTTGTGGATCATAACGATCGCAAAGGCGGTTTTTTTGTAGTAAACCGGGAAAAAATATGTTAGAATAAAGGTTACATCTGAAGGATGAAACCGGAAACGGAGGAAAGAAATGCAAACGATCGGAACGCATATGTCAATCGCGAAAGGGCTGGATAAGGCAGCCGAAAACGCGGCAGGAATGGGAGCGGATACCATGCAGATATTCAGCCGCAATCCGAGGGGATCCAGTTATAAAGATTATACAAAAGAGGAAATTTCGCGTTTTCAGAAGATCCGTGAGGAAAACGGCATGAAAACGGTCCTTGCGCATGCGCCGTATACCATGAATCTGGCAAGTGCGAAAGAAGAAGTCTATGAATTTGCCAACACGGTGATTCGTGAGGACGTGGCGCGTATGGATGCGCTCGGGATTGAAAATATCGTGTTCCATCCGGGCAGTCATACCGGGATCGGCGTTCAGGCAGGGATCAAAAATATCAGTGCTGGTCTGGATCAGGCACTCACCGGAGAGGAGCATATCATGGTGCTCCTTGAGACGATGTCGGGAAAAGGAACGGAGATCGGTTCCCGTTTTGAGGAATTAAAAGAGATCCGCGAGGGATGCGCGCATCCGGAGAAGATCGGGATCTGTCTGGATACCTGCCATGTATTTGCGGCGGGATACGACATTGTGGAGCATTTGGATGAGGTGCTTTCGGAGTTTGACCGGGTGCTCGGGCTTTCGCTCCTTCGTGCGGTGCATCTGAATGACAGCATGATGCCGTTTGGCTCAAACAAAGACCGTCATGCGGCGCTCGGTGCGGGTGAGATCGGATTTCCTGCGCTGCTTCGGGTATTGGAGCATCCGGCATTAAAGGGTCTTCCGTTTTATTTAGAGACGCCGTTTGATGACGCGGGACATGCCGCGGAGATCCGTATGCTGCGGGAAAAATTAGCGGAGCATGCAGATGCGTGACTTTTTGCAGAATAGAAAAAGAAATAAAGAAGGTTTGGAACAATGAACAAAAAAGAAGTCTTGGAGATCAGAAAACAGTTTACACCGGATAACTGCGCGATCACGCGCATCTGTGGCTGTTATGTGGATCATGAGAAAAATATCATACTTGAATCAAAGGACGCGTTTTTGTCG
>ERZ1106943.3849-NODE-3849-length-10965-cov-4.658112_pt1 | contig 10965 bp, 7 predicted proteins | sample MGYA00403671_ERZ1106943 | MGnify/ENA primary metagenome ERZ1106943 (study PRJEB35170, sample SAMEA104062427) | human gut metagenome | biome: human gut; feature: human-associated habitat; material: faeces | place: Denmark | collected 2012-06-14 ...
TACATCGAGCAAGCTCGTGTATTATTGACTTATCTTTTTTTGGCTGAACTGTTACTATTAATTCTAAAATTGATACATCTTAAAATTGCGAAAAATGAATTAAATGAAATTGATTTTTTGAACAAAAGAAAGTCAAATCGAAAAATATCTTCTAAAATAAGTTATTTTTACGCAATAAATATTTAAAATCTTAAAATTTTTTCAAAAAACAATCAGCAAAATAAATTGAAAAATCACAGGAAAATTACTATAATGGAGGAAAGTATATGGGGAAAAGACATAGTTTAACAAACAAAAATACGGAACAGGACAACAATAATAATTATAGAAATGGCTCGAAAGAGACAGGGATTTACAGAAACCACAAAGATGGTGTCGCATACAAACTTTTTTCGGGTAAGAAAGAGTCATTGTCGTTATATAACAGCATAATGAGAACCGATTACACCGACCCTGATGAGCTTGAGGTAGTAACATTAAACAGTGCAATTTACATTGGCAGAAAAAATGACAATGCAATAATATTGCATTTTAATATGCTGCTTACGGAGTTTCAGACAACTTTCAATCCGAATATGCCGCTTAGAACACTTATATATGTATCAAATGAATACGAAAAATATATAGCGGAGCATGAATTAAATCTATATTCGGAATATATACAGAAAATACCGACACCATATTTTGTAACATTATACTATGGAAGTAAAGAACAGCCCGAAAAACAGATATTAAGACTATCAGATGCATATAAAAACAAAACTGAAAATCCGGAGCTTGAGCTTATGGTAACACAGTATAATGTAAATCCAAGCTACAATGAAGAGCTGAAAAGACGCTGTCCGGAGCTGGACGGTTACATAAAATATGTCGAAAAAACCAGAAAATATCATAAAACCGGTATGACATATGAAGAAGCAGTCAAAAAATCAGTAGATGAGTGTATCGAGGAAGGTATTTTAAAAGAGTTTTTCGTAAAAAACAAGGCAGAGGTGATTTCGATGACGATATTTGAGTATGACGAAGAAGAGCACATGAGACTTGAAAGAGAAGAACAGTATAGGAAAGGCGAAGAAGCCGGAGAAGCCCGTGGAATTGAAATTGGAGAAAATCGTGGAAGATGTGAAGGAGAAAACAACAAATTAAAAGATTTGATAAGAAAGAAACTTGCAAAGGGAAAAGCAATTCCACAGATAGCAGATGAAGTAGAAGAAACAGAGGAAAAAGTGATTGAACTGATAAAAGAAATTGAGACGGAGCAGGTGTAGGGGGGAGAATATGAGTTTTTGGTTTTGTACTTTTTTAGGTTACCGCTTATCGCAAAAATTGACCGTTCGTCGCATTGTAATGGAATATTGCAGATATGTTTGTTAAGATAAAGTTAATCAAAAATTGCAATGTTTGAAATTTAATTTAAGAGGAAGGGATAGTTTTGGAGTTATATTCGGGCGAAGATTGACTTTTTTGGCTTAAAAAGTTTTTTTAGTTAAAGGTTTAAGGTGAAACTACGGTAAATTATAGTTGAGATAAAGTTACAAAAGGACTCTCGTTCTTTAGGTTATCTGGGAGTGATAATGTTCTTGAAGTTAAGGAAAGAAGTAAATTAAAGGTCTATTAAGCAGTTAAAATTATTCGTTTTTTCAGGAAAGTTTTTTGTATATATGTTTATAAATGTGTGAGTATGTAATAGATAAAGATAATGCTTATGCGAAAAATGACAAAGGAGTTTTGATGTTGAGCATGGGTGGATTTTGTGTGCCGGAAATGGTTAGTATAAGAGTAAGGATGTTTTTGTGGTGTTTACTAACTTAAAGACTTTGCTTATAAAGAGAGCTATGCACATGAAGGATATAAAGAGGGGTCATATTCTAAAATAAATGATATTGATACAAAAATGGATTTGGAAAATAATCATAGGGGAAGAAATTTGGGGGAGATTTATTCTGTAAATTCATTTAATGATAATGAGATTGCAAAGTGTATATTGCAAAGTGAGATTTCGGGGAAATTGGAAAAGTAGTTATAGCAAAAATTAAAAAAATGTGTAGTAACTATATTTAGTAAAGTTAAATACAAAAAATAGTTATTTGCACATAGGTTGTATCTAAATACACATATCTAAAATATTGTGTTTAAATTTATCTGCACCTCAAAAGTTTCAATGTATATTCATCAAATTTGAGTTTTAGTAAATTTGAGTAGCGGCGGCTTATCGGAAAACTCATGCCATTATATAAAACTACTTTTTTATCCTGAATTTTTTTATAATGTTTTAAATTTATGATGATTCCCCGTGAAATAGGGCAGAAATCAAATTCCTCAAGTTCTTTTGCCCAGTCTTTTAATGCTTTGCGGCTTGAGAAAGAATTTCCGTTATTCGTATAAAAGATGCTGTATTTATGTTCGGAAGTTACATACAGTATATCCTGACATGGAACAGATACCTCATCATTTATTTTTATAGGAAGAAAATTGCAGCTTAAAGCGGCGGCGCGTTCAATGTTTGTTTTGATTGATATTTCTGAAAACGGTTTGGAGATAAATGAAATTACATTTCGACCAAAAGCGTCTTTTATCTGCTCCTCATGGGAAGTGTTAAAAATTATAAGGGTAAAATGACATTTTTGTTCAAGTATATTTTTGACTTCTATGCCTGTCATACCGTTCATTTCTATATCTAAAAAGACTAATGTGAGCGATGGGCATATATCAGAAGAAAGAAGTTCTTCGCCGGAGTCAAATTGATAAGTATCAATATATCCGAGGTTATGGCATAAATTGTTTAGTTGTTCCCTTGTTTTAGGGTCATCATCACAAATTCCTATTTTCATTGCGAAACCTCCTGTTTTGTTCAAGCAGATATTAGTGGTACACTTCGCTGCTTGTTTGATAGTGATTAGACTATAGCCATACAACCGGAGTTTATGTTACATTATGTAGAAAAACATAAGCGGAAAATGTATTGTTTTCTGTTTTGAGTTCAAGTTTTCCGTCATACTTTTCGACGGTATCCGCAACATTTTTCAGCCCAAATCCATGATTTAGGGTATCGGATTTTGAAGTTGAAAAAATCGAACCACTCTGTTTTTCGTATGGTTTGCAAGTGTTTATAATATATAATGTTATATTGTTTTCGTCGTTTGAGATAGAAATATATAATTTCTTTTCTGTTTCAACAGTATTGTTGTCGGTATCGGTATGCAGACTGAAAGTGTCAGTGTTAATGCGGCAGAGAGCTTCATAAGCGTTTTTCAGCAGATTTGAGAGTATGATACATAGGTCATCATTGCTTATAAATGTATCATAGGAAAATTTTCCGTCAACTTTAAAAGAGGTGTTGTCAGGTAAAATTTCATAAAAATAGTTGATTATCGCATCGGCTATGGTGTTGTTTGTTGATATAAAATATATTTTTGCTTTTATTGTAGTAAGCTGGTTTACATAAGCTTTCAATGCGTCAAAATCATCATTTTGTGCGAGTGCCTGCATTGCTGTTATGTGATAATTGTAATCATGTCTGAAAGCACGGAGGTCTGTATTTTTTTGAAGCATATCTTTATAGTGCTTTTCCTCTAGAGAGAGCATTTTTGATTTTACATTGCTGAGCTGTTCAAGCTCGGAATGGATATGGACAATTCTAAAATACAGTATAAGTATCACGATGCTGAGGACTATCATTGTGTAGATTGCCAGCACCAGAAGCCTGCGGCCGAGTTGGTTTATATTTTGGAAAAATAATAAACCGGAAACGAGTGACAGGAAAAAATCGACAAGGATAACGCAGAAGATTAAAACAAAATGCTTTATCTGTATTTCTTTTAAAAAGTTGATTGTAAACGAAAATTTCTTTCGCAATTGGGTGATAATGCAAAAAATGATTATACCGGTTATCAAGTCATTATATTCGTGTGATGAACTGTTGTATTTGGTATGGCTGATCATACAATAAGAGTAAAAGCTGATTAAAGCTATTATATTGATTGCGAGTGTTTCGGATATGACGGTAAAAGAAATCAAAGCCGGACGCTCAGCAAAAACAAGTAATGAAACCGGCAGGATAATAAATGTATTAGGTAATGGAAAAGCTGCCAGAAGTGTATATAAAAGCCATGCTGATGAAAGTGCAAGAGCAATATATCTTTTTTTAGCTCCGGCAAGCGGTATTAAAAGTATATTTTTTGGTATATACAAAATGATTATAAGTTCTAATATATAATTTAATGTACTTTCTAAATTATCTGCTGTAATATTCATAACCTACCCCATATCTTTCCGTAAAAACACATTAAGGTAATTATAAAATACAGTTTTATATATGTCAATTACCGTTTATCGCAAAAATCGACCGTTCGTCGCATTGTGATGGAATATTGCAGATATGTCTGTTAAAATAAAGTTAATCAAAGATTGCAATGTTTGAAATTAACTTTAGGGAGGGGGAAGCGTTATGGAGGCATATTCGGGCGAAGATTGGTTTTATTGGCTTAAAAAGTTTTTCGGTTAAAGGGTTAAGGTGAAACTGGAACTACGGCAAGGTATAGTTGAGATGAAGTTGCGAAAGGACTCTCGTTCTTTGGCATATACGGGAGTGAAAATGTTCTTAAAGTTACAGAAATAGAAAATGGAGGAAGATAATGTTAAAAAGGATAATTATAAAAGGGTTAATGTTAGCAACAGCGATAAGTGCAAATATTAACATTTATTCAGTATCGGCAGCAACAAAAGACAATTTATCTGAAAAAGAATCGGTTTATATAGTAGATGTTAAAAATAAAGCAGGGTTGAATAAAATAATAAATAATTATTCAGATGATATAGTTAAAACTTATTCAGAGGAATCAGATGGGGAAGATGAAAATATTGTTACAGTTAGTCTTACTGATTTAGAGTTAAATGAATTAAGTGAAAAGACTTATGTCAATAATATCGAAAATGATTACATGGTAGATGGGTTATCAGAAAATGAGAGTAATATATTTGCGGATTCATCATCAGAATCTGAGTCTAATCAGTGGAATCTTGAAGCTATAAATGCGACAAATGCAAATGCTGCAGCTATAGAAAATACAGAAAAGCCTGAAAAAGTTAAAGTAGCACTTATGGATTCCGGAGTATCAGCTACTGAGTACATAGATGTATATAAAAGAATAAATTTAATACCGGAACAGGAGAATGTAGAGGCTTTATTTGATGATGTATCAGGGCACGGAACAGGAATGGCAAGTATTATAGCAGGAAATGATATAAAGGGTATAAAAGGTATTGCACCAAATGTAGAATTATATTCGATTAAAGTATTGGATGAAAATAATGAAGCTCCGGTAAGCAGAATAATACAGGGAATATATAAGTGTATAGAAGAAAAGGTTGATATAATAAATATGAGCTTTGGTACTGTAAATAAATCCGAGGCTTTGGAAAAAGCAATAAAAGCAGCTAAAGATGCCGGTATTTTAATGATTGCATCAGCCGGCAACAGAGGTGATTCGGATAGAGCTATAGAATATCCGGCAGCATATGATGATGTTTTGGCGGTTGGAGCAACAAATAGTAGTGCGATTGTAAGCTCGATAAGCTCAGTTGGTGATGAATTAGATGTATATGCTCCGGGAGAGGACATCGCAGTATTAGATTTTTTAGATAAGGTTCAAATGATAGATGGCACCAGTGCATCAGCAGCAGAGGTTACAGCAGTTGCATCTGTTTTATGGGAGAAAGATAAAACAAAAAGTGCAGATTTTATCAAGGATATTATTATAGAATCTTCTAATAACAATCTGGGGACATTGGAAAATGGTGGATTGGTAGACTTGGAATACGCATTGAAAATTTATGATAGTTTTAGTGAAAATTATAACGGTTTTATAAGGGACAAAGGAGAATATAGTAATAATAGTCCGATTGTAACATATACTGATGAGCAGGTAAAAGCCAGATGGGCTAAAAATATACATACAGGTGTTATTGATTCAAGTTCTGCAGATTTTTCAGATACAGCAAAAAATGTTATAAAACAGGGTCTGCTGTTTCCTGATACAAGAAGATTTGATAAAGTAAATGGACATTGGAGAAATCTTAATGGAAATGATAATTATATGGCAGATTATTTATATTTGATAAGATTGGCGAGAGAAACATATTTAAATGGCATGAGCAGTGCAAAAAAATATACAAAATATCCGGCAAAAAATCTTTCAGCTCTTTCAAAAATGGAATATAATGAAGGTTATGATAGGAAGAGCAGGATTGATGAGTATTTTTATTTTATTACTAAAAAAGATAAATGGAATGAAGCACTATGCTGTAAAGATTATAAATCATTATCAGTAACGGATAGAAATCACAGACAGGGACAATTTATTTTTGGAATGGCGATTCATACAGCGATGGATGCGTTTGCGCATAGATCAAAGGTAGATGGATATGAATATGATGGAAAAACTACAGATCAAAAGACATTGACCGGAAATAACTATAGCAATAAAACAAAGTCAGATTTTGCATTAAGATATAAAGTTGCAAAGGCGGTAGCTGATGGGGCAATAAAACAATGGAAAACAGATCATAATTTTGGAATACAACAGTTTCATAAAAGTAATATATACACAGATGGGACATTCAGAATGGCTAAATTTGCAGACTGTGCAAAAGCTACTGAAATTGAAAAATATAATCAATATAAATCTTATTTTGTAAACAGAAATAGTTCAATTGAGCCTAAACAAAAACCAAAAAACTAAATCTTTCGTTTATTAGTAAGTATTTTGCAACAATTTGTAATAATTTCTGTCTTATAAGATGAAGCATACAAAATTAAAAATATACATCTATTTGGAGGGAGGAGTTAGACATGAAGAGAAAAGGTATATTATTAATTGCAATAGTGTTTATGGCATTGGCATTTCAATATGCCAATTCAGATGTATGCCATGCGGCAGGAAAGAAAACTGCTTACGGAACTGTGAGTGAAAACGGCGAGGTATTGTATATTCCGAAAACGGTAAAGATAGCGGATGGATTAAATTTTGAGTATGATGGGTATTATTACAAGTCATTAAAAAAGGTAGTAGTTTCAAAAGAAAATAAATATTATAAATCAGTAAAAGGTGTTTTGTATAATAAAAAAGGAACAGAACTGGTTCATTATCCTGCCAAAAAGAGTGGGAGTACATATAAGATACCGTCATCGGTCAAATATGTTGATTGCGTAGCATTTATAGGGAATAAAAACATTAAGAAAATTATTTTAGGTAAAAATGTGAAACATTTTGATGACAGTGCTCTTAATTTTCGAACTATTGGAAAGGGATGTACAGAACTTGAAAAGATAGTAGTTTCAAAAGAAAATAAATATTATAAATCAGTAAACGGTGTTCTGTATAATAAAAAGGGCACTAAACTGGTAGTATATCCTGCCAAAAAGAGCGGAAGCACATATAAGCTGCCATCAACGGTAAATTATATCGGATGTTGGGCATTTATGGGAAATGAAAGTCTGAAAAACATTACCATAGATGAAAATGTTACAAAAATTGATGAAGGTGCATTTAAGGGAACAAAGATTGAGCATATTGAGTTGTCAGGTGGCAAGGCTGATGCCGGCAAAAAACTTAAACTAATGATGGATGCTTTTGCACAGTGCAGCAATTTAAAAGAGATAACAGGCGGTTACAGAGTATCTGAAACGGGCTGGATGACATTTGAATTATGTAAAAACCTGCAAAATATGGATATAGGCAAAGGTCTGGAAAAACTAGATTATTCATTTGGCGGCTGCGTGAGTTTAAACAAGATCTGTTTATCTGATAAACTAAAAGATATAAATGGAGATGCGTTTGTAGATGGAGGTTGTAAAGAGTTTTATGTAGAAGATACTAATAAGAAATATAAGAGTATTGATGGCAGTCTGTATGAGATAACTGACAGTGCAAAAGGCAGTATGAAATTGTTGTTTTCGGCAAATACTTCGGATTTTAAATATGTTACACCGGATAATGTGGTGGAAGTAAGCGATAGTGCTTTTAAAGGCAGAGACGCTGTAAAAGAAATTTCAATAGGCGGAGGAGTCACTGAGTTTGAGTGTGATTCAATACAAAATTGTAGTGGACTTGAAATACTGAGATTATCTTCAAGAGTAAAGAAAATTGTTAGATTTAGATGGGACTATGGCTGTTATGTTTCTGACAATAATCTTTCAAATTTAAAAAAGATAGAAGTTGACGCTGGTAATGCAAAGTATGAATCGTACAATAATGAATTGTTCACAAAGGGCAGAAAGAGAGCGATATTATTGCCATATGGCAGTAAGAATATAATTATACCTAAAGAAACAGAAGAATTCTATGGTGGAATAACACTTAACAAATTTGAAAAAATAGAAGTTGAGAAAGGAAACAAATATTTTACAGTCAAGGATAATGTTGTGTATGATAAGGATGTTACTAATATAATGGTTTTTCCAACATATAAAACAACATATACACTTCCTGCTACATTGAAAGAGTTTCCGGCTATGACATTCAGATATGTTGAGGATTATCTTGATTGGGCTGGAACGGCAGAGATAACCAAAGCCGATATGAACCTTAGCTGTGTAAAAGTTGCAAAAGGAAATAAATATTTCAAGGCAGTAGACGGTGTACTGTATGCAAAAAAAACGGGGCAGTTAGAGTATTATCCGCCTGCCAAAAAAGGAAGTTATAAAATTTTAAAAGGTACAAAAACCGTTAATGACAATGCTTTTGTCTATACAAGATACCTGACAGAACTTACGGTTCCAAGAAGTGTTAAAAGCATAGTGATAAGTCCGAGAGATTCAGCAAGTCTAAAAAAAGTTAAAGTATCAAAGAAATGCAAAGTAACAAAGATGACAAAGAGAGAGGGAGCAGGAGTTAAAATTGTGCGTGTAGGTTAGTGTGATAAAGTGTCACCGGTTGCAGCAGAATGCGGTCGGTGACGCTTTGAAGTTTATCTGCATCGCAAAAGTTTCACCAGATAAATAAAAAGTTAAAAAGATGACTTGTTGTATGGCAAAGTACATTTTGATAATAACATTATAAAAATAACACTTAGCAAAAATTAATACGATGGTAGGAGAATGAAATGATTATAAAAGGATTTAAAAATTATTGTACAGTAGTTATTATGGCATTTATATTTGGTATGGGGATAACAATTTTTGTGACAGATTATTTTGGAGACTGTGCATTAAAAATTATGGAGTGTGAGGCGAAAGCGGCAGATATAAATGCGTACGAATGGGAAAAAGAGTGGACTGGTTTGCAAAAGCAAATGGCAGACGGGGCAACTGCTGTGTTAAAAAAAGAGATTACATTTAATGATAAAGATGTAAGTGAAGAAGAAAAAGCTACAACAATTAAGTCATATGATATAAACAATGCAGTTCCAATGTGGACATTGTCATCTGACATGACAATGATTGCAGACTATCATAAAAATAATAACAGTTTGTCAGGTCTTATTAAGTGGAGCGACAGATGGTACATACCGGCAAAAACGATGACAGGTGAAGATGCGACGATTTTATTGCAAAAAGAAAAAGACGGTTATCATGTCTATGGACAGTATTTTGGTAATGATGACAATTATGTTGCTGATACGGCAGATGAAATAAAAGATAAGATTAAAAAAGAATTATCAGGTGTGTATATAACTGAGGTAAGGAATATCTCGATACCGTTTTATGATATAAATCTTATATATATAAGGCAGGAAGATGGAAAAGAAAAAGTTATACCATACCAGTCGGAAAGTGCAATAACATTAAATGATATTGGTGAGGAAGAAGGAAAACTTTATACAGTCTCAGAGTTTATATCGAATATGGAAAATGAGTATGAGGAGTATAGTGAACAGGAGTTAAAACAGATAGTAAAAGAAAATAAAACGCAACAGAACTTGGGAGGAAGTCTGTTGCCTAAAAAGAAAAAAGTTGAGGAAAAAGATAAATCAAGAGATTTCTTTTCAGGGCATATTACGATTATGATTATTTCGATTGTTTTAGCTGTGGGAGTGCTTTTCGTAATTAAATTTATAATAAGGAGGAAATATGAAAATTAGATTAAGAAAATTGAGTATAATATTAATTTGTGCATTTATTTCTTTGAATATAACAAATCCAATAAATGCAAAGGCTTCATGGATTTATACGACGATTACAACAGGATTTCAAAAGCAAGAAAGAACGAATTGGTGTTGGGTGGCTAGTGCGAGAAATATGGCAGTGACAAAAGTCAGTAAAGTTAATGTGGTTAAATCACAAAGTAATGTGGTACAAATTATTAAGGGAAGTATAAAAAATGAGACGGGTAGTTTGCGGGAAACATCAAAGGCAGTAAAAATTTTTAATGTATCATGCAAATCATCATATAAGTTTGCAAGATTGTCATTTAAGACACTTAAAGAAAAAATAAATAAAGGAGGTGGGGTAATTATGGCAATGCAGAATCCACTTTATGGAGGACATGCTATATTACTATACGGATATGATTCAAATGGCAAGGTTAAAGTTTATGATCCTAAAAAGGGACCTATTATATGTCGGTATACAGATTTAAGAGATGGTAAAACATTAAGTGGTTATAGTTATGAACAAAGTATATATTATTGATTGTAATTTTCGATGTAGAATAGAAATGAAGAAAATGTTTATATTGATAGAAAAATAAAGTTTGTAAAACAGGTGATTGTGCTATAAAGTGCAGTTGTCTGTAATTATTTTTAGAAAAAATTTCCGCAACAAATCTCAATTTTTACTGTTATATATATTGTAGGCAACAGTAAAAGGAAGTGAGACAATATAAAAATACATGTACTCTCGAAATCTTCTGAACGAAGAATTTCGAGATGAATTTTTGATATACAATGACATTTTCGCAGTGAAAATGGAAACAGTATATCGGAAATGCAGCCGAAATGACTCGTTTTGAGAAGATACCGAGAGTA
>ERZ1106943.3856-NODE-3856-length-10955-cov-3.158991_pt1 | contig 10955 bp, 8 predicted proteins | sample MGYA00403671_ERZ1106943 | MGnify/ENA primary metagenome ERZ1106943 (study PRJEB35170, sample SAMEA104062427) | human gut metagenome | biome: human gut; feature: human-associated habitat; material: faeces | place: Denmark | collected 2012-06-14 ...
CGCATTTAAATACGGCAAATTCCTGCTGCCACCACGTTTTCTTACGGCACTTTCGATTCCAAAAGTGCCTACCCGCGAACAATAACCCAGCCACTTTGCAATTCGCCATCCGGCGCTTTGTAAACTTTCACACTTTCTTGCAGATCGTTTCTTTTTTTACTATAATAACTTTAATCATCGTTTTGGTTTACACATTTTGCAGACCGGATCAACTCATTTCCTACATCAAATAAATTCCGGAGGTTTTATATATGAAGATAAAGGAAGGAAAATCAGCGCTGGAACAAAATCTGTACCGATCCTTTCTGCTCCTTTCCGCTACCCTGGTGCTCATCTCACTTGGTTTTACTCTGTTTTTTGATATTTCCAGGCAGCGAAAGGATATGGACAAGCTGATCAGCGGTACTGCTTCTTATATTGCTGCAATTCCGGATGTCGCCGCCATGCTGGAAAACGGCTATCCTGATTCCACCGTGACCCGCGACCTGGATTCTCTTTCTTTGAATATACCAGATATCAATGTCATCCTCATCAGTGATAAAAACGGACTGCGCTTTTACCACACGAACCGTCTGAAAACCGGCGATTCCTACGTGGCAGGTGACGAGGACGCTATTCTGGCAGGAAGCGATCCATATATCACAACCGGCTACGGCACGCACGGCATGCAGCGGCGCGCCTTTCACGCAGTAAAAAACAGCGGCGGAGAGATCGTCGGTTTTGTGATGGTTTCCCTGTTCACCGCTACTCTGTCCGCCCAGCACCGCAGTCTGCTGTTCTTTTATATAATTATATTCCTGATCATGATGATCGTCAGCATTTCCCTGACGCACACAATGTTCTCCCTGCTGCGCGACTCCCTGTTGGGATATGACCCGGAAGAACTCGTCAATATTTATACCCGCCAGGATGAGGTCATGAATATGATCGACGAGGGGCTTGCCGCAACCGATCTGGATGGCAGAATTCTCTTTGCCAACCAGAAAGTTTCCACGATACTCGGTCGTCCTGCAAACGACCCTCCGCTCACCCACTTAACGATTCAGGAATTGTTTCCACAGACCGCTTTCGATCAGGTCATAAAAACCGGAGAAAGTGTAACGCACGAGAGCATCAGCTTCGCCGGACGCCAGCTCATCGTCAAGGAGGTGCCGATCCATGGACGCAGCAAACAGGCGCACCGGGGTGTCCTGATCGTTTTATTTGACCGCACCGACCTCCTGCGTCTCTCCGACGAGCTTTCCGGCGCCCACAATATGTTGGACACGCTGCGCGCGTTCAACCATGAATTTTTAAATAAGCTGCACATCATTCTCGGCTACCTACAGACCGGGGAGATTCAGCAGGCGATGAATTTTATCACCAACAGCAGCCTTGTCTCCAGCCAGTCCGTCCGTGAGACAGCCAACTGCATCCGCGTTCCAAAGATCTGTGCACTTGTGATCGGGAAAATGATGCACGCTGCTGAGCTTGGCATCCGCCTGCAGGTCAGCACCGACAGCACCTGCCGCGACCATGATCTGCTGATCCCGGTGGAAGGATTTGTCACCATTCTCGGCAATCTGATGGAAAATGCCATTGAAGAGCTAAGCCACGATCACACCGCCAGTCCGGATGTCATTCACGCATCTGAAAGCCCGCGCGAGATCCACATCGGCATCTACTGCCGCCCAGACGTCAACATCATCACCTGCGAGGACACCGGGCGCGGCATACAGCCGGAGCTGCTCGATCATATTTTCGAAAAAGGTGTTTCCTCCAAGGGCGAAAACCGCGGAACCGGGCTTTTCCTGGTTCATGAGCTGATGGAGGAGTACGGAGGAACCATCGATATCGACACAGAGCCTGGCGAGGGCACCTGTTTCACCCTGACATTTACCCGAAAGGAGACAGAATCTAATGTATAAAGTCATTATTATAGAAGATGATCCGATGGTTGCATCCATCAATAAACAGTATGTCGAGCTGACCTCCTCTTTTCACGTGGAGGCAACTTTCAAAAACGGCATCCTTGCCCTGCAGTATCTGCAAAACTGCACGGTTGACCTGATTATTCTCGACTACTACACGCCTCAGATGAACGGCGACGAATTTATCGACCAGCTCCACGCGGCTGGTATGACCCCTGCGATCATCATGGTAACCTCTGCCAACGACGCAGAAACCGTCCGCCGGCTTATTTCCCGCGGCGTCACCGATTATCTCGTCAAACCATTTGAATATGACCGTTTCAAAGCCGCCCTGGAACGATTTGCGAAACGTCAGGAGGAATTGAAAACATCGACGTCCGCTTCTGACCTGGGACAGGCGGAGATCGACCGCCTCTTCTCCGTCCCGGATGTCTCCTCCCAGAGCGCTCCGCTGACAAAGGGCTTAAATGAACGCACCCTTGGACTGATCCGTCTCTTTCTCTCCGAACATCCGGAGGAGATCTGGTCCAGCGAACAGATTTCGGAACAGGTTCATTTGTCCCGTATTACAGTCCGGCGGTACTTAAATTACTTAGTCGAAACCAACGAACTGGTCAGCATGATCGATTACCAGACCGGTGGACGCCCTTCTATTAAATATAGATATTCCGGAAAATAAGAGCCACTTCGTTTTCCAGCAATATTCAGGTTTTTCCTGCCTTTTCGCGGCTGCAGCTGTACAGATTCATCATAGAACCGTATCTATACTGCAGTCGCTTTCTTATAGTCATTTTTATTTACAATACTTACAAAACTGTATTTAAAATTACATAAATTGACTTCCCTTTTTCAATCTTATAAACTGCTTATAAAAGAAATAAACAAATTCTTAAAAAAGAATGGAGGGAAGTTCTATGTTAGAACACATTATGGGATACTTTGGAACTTACACACCGGCAGCCGACGGTGCCATCGCAACATTCCAGTTCGAGTATCTGACCACACTTGGTTTCGCAGCCATCGTTATCTTCTTAGGACGCGCGATTGTCGCTCACAGCGCCCTGCTCAGAAAATATGCTATACCGGCTCCGGTTATCTCCGGTATCATCTTTTCTGTTGTTGTATCTATCATCAAGGGTTCCGGAATCATCGGTTTCTCCTTTGATGCAAAAATCGTAAAAGACTTATGCCAGAACTTATTCTTCCTGTGCGTAGGTTTCGGCTTCAGCTACAAGATGTTAAAGCACGCAGGCGGAAAGCTTTGTATCGCAATCGCAGTTGCAGCCTGTGTCCTGATTACCTTACAGGATGTCGTTGGTTACCTGGTAGGCAGCGCCATCGGTCTTCATCCGCTTCTGGCTCTGCAGTGTTCTTCCTCAGCTATGTCCGGCGGTGTTGGTACTGCTTCTGCATTTGGTCCTATCTTCGAAAACATGGGTGCTCCGGATGCAACCACAGTCGGTGTAGCAGCCGGTACTATGGGCAACATCATGGGTTCCTTAATCGGTGGTCCGGTTGCAGCTTTCCTGATTTCCCGTCACGGTCTGAAATCTGACCCGAACGACAGACCGGAATCCTCAAAATCTGGTTCAGCAGCTGTTCTTAACAACACTCGTATGATCAAGGCATTCGCCCTGTCTCTGCTTGTAGCAGCACTTGGTATGCCGATCTACTGCCTGTTAGACAACATCCCGATGATCGAGATGCCGAAATTCATCGGTTGTCTGTTCGCAGGTGCTATTGCAAGAAACATCATGGATGCAGCTGGTATCGAATTCCCGGTTCCGGAGATCGACGCTATCGAGCATATGTTCCTGGAACTCTACCTGGCACTGGTTCTGATGACCATCGATATCACAAAGCTGGCTCCGGTAGCTGGTCAGATGGGTATCATCCTCCTTGCACAGGCTATCCTGATGGCACTCTTTGCAATCTTCGTATCCTTCAACTTATTTGGCCGCGATTACGGTGCAGCTGTTATGGCAGCTGGTAACTGTGGATGGGGCTGTGGTTCAGGTCCGAACGCAGTAGCAAACGAGAAAGCCGTTATGGATCAGTATGGATGGCACACCGTTGCTTGGGTTCTGTATCCGTCCTTCGCAGTTATCATCGACGATATTTACAACCCGATTTTCCTTTCCATCTTCTCCAGCCTGATTACAAAATAATCACTGAGACGAGATAGGAACACTTCATATAAGACATCTTTTATATAACAACATACCTAAGGCTCAATTGAAAATGTAACCTGAAAGAAGAGCGTCCGGTTCCCCCACATAAACCGGACGCTCTTTTTTTCATAGAAATTTTCTATCTATCTATCTTCTATCTTGATCTTGTCTTATCACTGTTTTTTATGTTATACTTTTTATAGAGTTTTAATATTCTTTTAATCGCTAAGGCAGCATTCGACAGAACCGCTGCGTTTTTTTATATACTGATAAACTACGAAAAGGTGAGATCTATGAAAATAAAAAAACTAGTAAAATTGGCACCAATGATGCTTCTTACCTTCCTGCTCGGACTTTCCGGCTGTTCCGGCAGCACCTCCGCAGATGCGCGGGTCAACGACCATCCCAACGAAGCAGACGAAGAGCTGCACGTTCTGACCATCGGAACTGCCGACAGCGGCGGAACCATGTACCCGGTTGGCAGTGCCCTCGCCTCTGTTTTAAGCGGACATGATGAACAGCTCAAGGTCAATTTAAGCGCCTCCAACGGTTCCTACACGAACGTGGAAAATATCAAAAACGGACAATTTGATATGGGACTGGTCAGCGGCGATGTGGCATTTTCCGCCTATCAGGGAACGGACGAATTTTCCGGTCATCCGGTCGAATCCCTGCGGGCGATCGGGGCCGTCTATTCAAGCCTGTCCACCTGGATGGCGCCGGAATCCGAGCATATCTCCTACGTTCATGAACTCGCCGGACACCACATTGCCGTCGGACCAGAAGGATCCACCACGGAGCTTTCCGCCCGCACCGCTCTCAAGGCAGCCGGGCTCAATATTGCCAACACTGCCCTTGAAAACTACAGCTTCTCCGCCAGCGTGGACTCTGTCTTAAACGGTAAACTCGACGCCGTCCACAGCTTCGCCGGAATCCCGGTCCACAGCCTGACCGACCTGGCCAGCCAGACGCCCTGCCGCCTGCTGGAGTACACTGACGAAGAACTGCAAAAAATTCTTGCAGCCAGCCCCTTCTACGTCCGCGCCACTGTCCCAGCCGGTACCTATCCGGGACAAACCGAGACACTGAAAACCTTCGGAATCAAATGCCTTCTCTGCGTGGACGCATCCATGGACGAACAGCTGGTCTACACCATCACCAAGATTCTCGACGAATCCCGTGAAGAACTGATCAGCGCCCACCCATCCTTAAGTAACTTATCTGATCCGGAATATATATGCAGCCAGCTTCCTATTGCGCTGCATCCTGGAGCTGAGAAATATTATACGGAACAGGGGCTGTTGAAAACAGAGTAACACCAAAACCTGGCGCATGGACGAATTTTCCTAAGACAAAAAAACCAGGGCTGCAGCATTCCGCAGTCCTGGCTTTTTCGATGCCCGATTACCTGATTATTTTTACTTCCGGATCTCCCGCAGCAAATTCACCATCTCGATTGCTCCCATCGCGCAGTCAAATCCCTTATTTCCGCTCTTTGTTCCCGCTCTCTCGATCGCCTGCTCGATCGTATCCGTCGTCAGCACACCGAACATAACCGGCACGCTGCTTGCCAGAGAAACCTGGGCGATTCCTTTCGAAACCTCGCTGCACACATAATCATAATGGCTTGTGCTTCCACGGATAACTGCACCCACGCAGATCACCGCATCATACTTTCCGCACTTCGCCATCTCCGACGCAATCAGTGGAATCTCAAAAGCACCTGGAACCCACGCAACATCTACATCCTCCTCCGAGACATTGTGACGGCGCAGCGCATCCTGCGCGCCTGCGACCAGTTTCGAGGTGATAAACTCATTGAATCGTGCCGCCACAATTCCGATCCTCATATTATTTTCCGCTACTACGTTTCCTTCAAATGTACGCATAAGTACCATCCTTTCCGACGATCTATTTTCGCCTGTCACTTTTTCTATTTAAAATTCAAAATATGTCCCATCCGCGCCTGCTTCGTTTTCAGGTAAAATCCATCATACGGCGTCGCCTCCATCTGAATCGGCACGCGCTCCTTGATTTCCATGCCAAAATCCGAAAGCTGATATACCTTATCCGGGTTATTGGTCAGAAGACGCAGCGTCTTGATTCCCAGATCCTTTAAAATCTGTGCCCCAATGTAGTATTCCCGCAGATCGCCTTTAAATCCCAGCGCCAGGTTCGCATCCAGCGTGTCCATGCCGCCATCCTGCAGCTTGTAGGCGCGCAGCTTATTTAAAAGCCCGATGCCGCGTCCTTCCTGCCGCATATAGAGGAGAACACCTCGTCCCTCTTTCTCAATCTGGGTCATCGCCGACGCAAGCTGCTGTCCACAGTCGCACCGCAGGGAACCAAATGCATCGCCGGTCAGGCACTCCGAATGCACGCGGCAGAGTACATCTTTCCCATCTCCGATATCGCCCTTGACGAGTGCCACATGGTGTTCTCCATTTAAGAGATTCAGGTAGCCATACGCGCGGAATTCGCCGTATTTCGTCGGCATCCGCGTCTCTGCCACACACTCGACCAGCTTTTCATGTCTCTTGCGGTACTCCTGCAGCTGTTTAATGGAAATCATCGCCAGACCCCATTGTTCTGCCATCGCAAATAATTCTTCCGACCGCATCATCGTTCCATCCTCGCGCATGATCTCGCAGCACAGACCGCATTCCGGCAGCCCTGCAAGCCGCATCAGGTCTACCGTCGCCTCTGTGTGACCGTTGCGCTCCAGAATGCCGTTTTTCTTCGCCATCAGCGGAAACATATGTCCCGGGCGGCGGAAATCCTCCGGCTTTGTGTCCGGATCCACGCACGCGCGCGCCGTAATACCTCGCTCCTCGGCAGAAATACCGGTGGTCGTCGTTTTATGGTCGATCGATACGGTAAACGCCGTCTCATGGTTATCCGTGTTATCCATCACCATCTGTGGGAATTGCAGCTTCCGGCAGATTTCTGCGCTCATCGGCATACAGATTAAGCCCTTCGCATGCGTCGCCATGAAATTGACATTTTCTGTCGTGGCAAAACTTGCCGCGCAGATAAGATCGCCTTCATTTTCGCGATCCTCGTCATCCGTAACCAGGATTAAATGTCCCTGTTTCAGCTCGTCCAGAGCCTTTTCAACTGTATCAAACTGCTTCATTGTTCTCCTCCTCTATTAAAATCCATACCGCTGCAGAAATTCTCTTGTCATGCCCTTTCCTGCCTTATCCTCTTCTTCCGCTCCTATCAGCTTCGCTACATACTTTCCAATGCAGTCATTTTCCAGATTGACGATATCGCCTGCCCGCTTAAACGCTAGCGCTGTCTCCTGCAGCGTATGCGGGATGATGGATACGGAAAATGATACATGATCCACCCGTGCGACCGTCAGGCTGATTCCGTCGATCGCGATCGATCCTTTTTCCACAATCAGCTGCAGAATCGGTTCTGGGGCCTGAATCGTATACCAGACGGCATTTCCGTCCCGGCGCACATCCCGGATGGTTCCGGTTCCGTCGATGTGACCGGAGACGATATGTCCGCCAAACCGTCCGCCCGCCAGCATCGCCCGCTCCAGATTGACCGGGCTTTTGACACCCAGCGCCCCCAGGGACGAACGGTTCAGCGTCTCATGCATTACATCCGCACAGAAATAATCTCTCCCAAATGACGTGACCGTCAGACACACACCGTTGACCGCAATGCTGTCGCCCAGATGAACATCCGAGAGCACCTTAGACGCAGCAACCGTCAGCCGTGCCGAGACTGCCTGGCGCTCAATCGCACGGATCCTTCCCACTTCCTCTATGATTCCTGTGAACATCTTTTCTCCTTTTCAAATCAGCGATTTTTTCCCGTTCTAACACCGCCTCATGCATCTTGACCGGACACCTCATATTCCAGCAGCAGATCCTCTCCCAGCCACACTGCCTCCGGCTTTTTAAGAAGAAATGCCTCCGGCGGCGCATCCACGCCGGTTCCCCTCACCGGGGTCGGGGCGCCTGCCCCTCCGAAAATCTTCGGAGCAATGTACGCCTGCACCCGGTTCACAAGCCCCGCCTTTAAAAAAGACCATGCCAGCGTCCCGCCGCTCTCGACCATCACGCTGTCCACTTTCTCCTCGCCCAGCCGCTGCATCATCGCCTGCAAATCCAGTTCTCCCTCTTTTGCCGGGACACTTAAAACACGACAGCCGGCGTCCTCATATGCTTTCTTTCTTCCGGCATCCGATACCGCCGTCACAATCCAGGTCGGTGTCTCCCGCGCGGTCTGTACCACGGTTGATGAAAGCGGTGTCCGAAGCTTCGTATCTGCAATCACCCGGATCGGATTTTTTCCTCCCGGAATCCGGCAGGTCAGCTGCGGATTGTCCGCCAGCACCGTCGAAACGCCAGTCAGAATCGCCATATAACGCCCGCGGTCCTCATGCACCCGCTTCCGCGCCGCCTCGCCCGTGATCCACTGGGATTTACCCGACACCGTCGCTGTCTTTCCGTCGAGTGTCATCGCGTATTTCAGCACCGTAAACGGAAGTTTCGTCCGCATGAAATGGAAGAACACCTCATTCTGCCGTTCACACTCTCCGCGTAAAACTCCGGCCACCACTTCCAGCCCTTTTTCCCTCAGAAGCCGGATGCCGCGCCCTGCCACCACCGGATTCGGATCCGTGCAGCCGACAATCACGCGCTTCACCCCGGATGCCAGCACCGCTTCCGTACACGGCGGCTGTTTTCCGGTGTGACAGCAGGGTTCCAGCGTCACATACAAATCTGCTCCCGCCGTCTCTTCGCCCCGCTCTGCCGCATTCTTAAATGCCTCCCGTTCTGCATGAAGCTGTCCATATCGTGTATGATATCCCTCGCCGATGATGCGTCCATCCTTTACCAGCACCGCGCCGACCATCGGATTCGGATTGACCCATCCGTGCCCTTTTTCTGCCAGTGCTAACGCCTGCTTCATATATTCCCGATCCTGTGGCTGCTCACCGGGAACCTTTACATGGATTCGTTCCATCTTTTTCCCCACCTTTCCATGCAAAAAGCCCTGAATGTGAAATACTTTTATTTTCACATCTCAGGGCTTATAATTTCTATTTTATAATATCTTTCATGATATTAATTATCGTAAATATTTTTATACATCCTTTCTCGATGACTTTTCTCCCTCTTTTGCCATAGCGGTGTATATCCGCCATATCCATCATCCAGGGAAGTGCATCTGGAAGCTTCCCGGCACCACCGTTTTTATTTACGTTTTCTCTTCTTTCATCCAGACTATACGGTCGGTTTTGGAATTGCACCAAATCATGCGCCATGCGCTCGCGGACTTTACCGCCGGTCGGGAATTACACCCTGCCCTGAAGATATCGTTATTTTGTTGTCATTCATTATCTGTATTGCATTATAGATCCAGAGGATCCGTTTGTCAATCTACTATTTTTATCATTTATTGATTGATGACAGTGTTATCTGAGTTACCGTTCCATTTAGCGCGCTCTACACAGCGCCCCATAATGCGCCCAATCAAAAGAAGATACACGATCACCGACACCGTCGTTCCGCCGAAATCCGATACCACTTCTGCGTAGAAAACATTTTCAACTCCCGCAAACACCGGAATCAGGAACACGCTGACCAGGTACAGCAGCTTCCGGAACATTGACAGTGAGATCGCCACCGACGGCACACCCATTCCGGTAAATCCATCTACGACCTCATACTGGACTGCCAGTGGAATAATCCCCATCGTGTAGACCCGGATCGCCCAGACGGTCAGTTCCACATAGGACTCATTGCGCGTAAAGAGATACACAAAATACTGCGCCAGCGTCCGGGAAAACAGGAACATGATGCTGCACTGCACCACCGCCAGCAATGTGATATACTTCTGTGCGCTCCGGATCCGATCCGGGCGTCCCGCGCCGAAATTGAAGCCCAGGATCGCACCCGTTCCCGATGTAATGCCTCCGAGCGGCATCGTCACGATCAGCATAAAGCTCTGCACGATTGTCGTACAGGTCAAAAGCATGTCCGCCTCCGCGCCGCCATACATCTGAATTACCGTATTGAGCGAAATGATCAGCACATTGTCAAATGCGATAATCAAAAATGGCGACAGTCCCATCAGAGCAATCTTACAGACTGTCTTCACCTGCGGACATTCAAATTCAAGCCGCAGAAGCACGCGATTTCCTCGCAGGAAACGAAGGACAAAGACCGCCGACGCAAACTGTGACAGAACCGTGGCAAACGCCGCCCCCGCCACGCCCATGTCAAACACAAAAATAAACACTGGATCCAGCACAATATTGGTTACTGTTCCAATCATGTTACCAACCATAGCCTGTCTCGAAGCACCCTCTCCTCTTAAGATATTGCAAAAAGCAAAACTAAAGATTATAAAAGGACCACTCATAGCAATAATTGTCACGTATTCCCTGGCAAAATCCACAGTATTCTCTGATGCACCAATCATCCCAAGAATTTCGCTCATTCCAAGCAAACAAAATATCATTATAAATACGCCTATTCCAATTGATGCATAACAACAAAAAGCTGATATCTGTTTTGCACGTTCCAGTTTTTTTTCCCCCAATGCCCTAGCAATCGCTGAACTTCCACCAATTCCAAAAAGATTACCAAATGCCATAAGTATGGTAAATACCGGAGCTGAAATTGATACTGCAGCTACCTGCATGGCATCACCTGTCTGACCAATAAAAAATGTATCTGCCATATTATATATAACAACGACTAACATCGATATAATCGTTGGCACCGCCATCCTTGCAACAGCTTTACCTACGGGAGCATTTTCAAAAATCTCATTATTATTATTCATAATCCACCTATATTATTGTAATGTAAAGGATTTCCAGTCAAGAGAAGCTTCTCCTACT
>ERZ1106943.3857-NODE-3857-length-10952-cov-5.276957_pt1 | contig 10952 bp, 12 predicted proteins | sample MGYA00403671_ERZ1106943 | MGnify/ENA primary metagenome ERZ1106943 (study PRJEB35170, sample SAMEA104062427) | human gut metagenome | biome: human gut; feature: human-associated habitat; material: faeces | place: Denmark | collected 2012-06-14 ...
GCTCTGCCCAAACCCGCAACCCTTTAAAAAGGGTTGACCTAAATTTTAAATTTATAAAACTAAACTATTTACGCTAAACCATTATTCTAAATTTCACCCCAACATTTAGAATATAACCCAATATACAACAAAAAGTGCCTGAGCAATAATACTCAGGCACAAATTTTATAAGTTATGTGTAATTATTCAATTACCTTGATCCAACCCTTTGGAGCTTCAATTCTGCCCATCTGAATACCTGTAAGTGTTTCATAGAGCTTCTTTGTAACAGGGCCCATTTCTTCCATACCGCTTGGGAAACAAATTTCCTTGCCGTGGTCGTTAATTTTGCCAACAGGTGAGATAACTGCTGCTGTACCGCAAAGACCGCACTCTGCAAAATCTTTAACCTCGTCAAAGTAAACTTCTCTCTCCTCTACCTCAAGACCGAGATACTCTTTTGCAACATACATAAGAGAACGGCGAGTAATTGAAGGAAGAATACTGTTTGACTTTGGAGTAACAACCTTACCGTCTTTTGTAACGAAGATAAAGTTTGCACCGCCTGTTTCCTCTACCTTTGTACGGGTAGCGGCATCAAGATACATATTCTCGGCAAAGCCTTCTTCGTGAGCTGTAACGATTGCGTGCAAGCTCATTGCATAGTTAAGTCCTGCCTTGATATGACCTGTACCATGTGGTGCGGCTCTGTCAAAGTCAGAAACCTTGATTGTAATTGGCTTTGCGCCGCCCTTGAAGTATGGGCCGACAGGAGTTGCGAAAAGTCTGAACTGATACTCTGTTGATGGCTTAACACCGATAACAGGGCCGATACCGAACATATACGGACGGAGATAAAGTGTTGCACCCGAACCGTAAGGAGGTACATAGTCTGCATTAGCCTTTACTACCTTGCAAACTGCGTCTACAAACATATTCTCCGGGAGAACAGGCATTTCAAGTCTTTTGCATGAATCCTGCATTCTTGCTGCATTAAGGTCAGGTCTGAAAACTACGATTTTTCCGTCCTGTGTTGTATAGGCTTTTAAGCCTTCAAAGCAAGTCTGAGCATACTGCAAAACACCGGCACATTCACTCATTGTGACTGTTGCATCGGTTGTCATTGCACCTTCGTCCCACTTGCCGTCTTTGTAATTTGCTACAAATCTTTCACCGGTAGGCATATAGCCAAAGCCGATATTTGCCCAATCAATATTCTGTTTTCCCATGATATATTACTTCCTTTCAATGTAGGCAAAATCTGTTATAAGTATATATTATACTTATTATCGTAATTTGTCAACAATTAAAGTAAGATTATTAGTGTATAAAGGTATATTTTGTACCAATTTTTACAGATTGCAATTTCACAATTCCTTTATCGAATTAAAGTGGTAAATTTCAATAAAATCACCCTGTTTTCACCTATTAAGTATAAAGCAAAAAGGCTTGAGCCTGTTTACATTTTTTGCCAAAATGCAATTTACAAAACTCAAACCTTCATTTTACTTTTAACAGATTATAAATTCACACACAAAAACAAGCACGCAACAGATTACCGATACTTTAAACAAACCTGCGTCAAACCACGCCGCCACAAGACCCGCGGCAAAGGCTATTGCGCCTGCTATGGGACTTTGGGTAGCATTGATAATTGCAGGAAAGGTCATAACCGAAAGTGTTACATACGGCACATAGTAGAGAAACGATTTTACAAACTGATTTGTGAACTGCTTTTTTACAAGAGTAAGCGGCAGAACTCTGATTGCAAAGGTAACGCCTGCCATTATCAAAATATAAATATACGGATTATGCGACATTTTCGTTTCCCTCCTCATCCTTTACAGGGAACAGCAAGGCTGCAGCGGCAGATATAACAACAGTAAGAATAATAGTCCTTGTGCCCTCGGAAATTTCACTTATTACAGGCAGATACGCAAAGGCAAGGCTTAATATAAAGCTGACTATTACAATGCCCATAAGAGGTTTGTTGCCCTTGGTGGGCGGCACAATAATTGCAAGAAACATTCCGAACAATGCCACGCTTAAAGCGCTTACAACCCTGAGCGGCAAAACATTGCCCGCTATCGTGCCGAGCGCCGTGCCAACCGCCCAGCATGGCCCTGCAAAGAGGATTGCACCATAGGTATAGTACGGATTCACACTCCCCTTTCGGGAAATTGTAATTCCGAAAAATTCATCGGTTATATAAAAACCAAGCAGCAGTCGGTGAATGAGCGAGGTTGAGCTTTTCATTCTTTGACTGAGAGCACAACTCATAAGCAAATACCTTGCATTTGCAATGAGAGTTACCACTGCCATTTCAAAATATGTAGCGTCTGCCGCAATTACGGTAAAGCCTGAATACTCACCTGCCGAGGCATTGCAAAGCAAGCTCGCCAAAAAGCTCTGGAAAAAATTAAGACCTGCGTTTTTTGCCGCAATGCCAAGCGAAAATGATACCGCAAGATAGCCGAGTCCTATCGGAATACCATCTCGGATACCCTCTTTTATAACCTTACGGTTAGATTTTATTAAATTATTCCTACCCATTTTTAACTCCATATTTTTATAAACGCACAAACAGCCAACTGCAGAAATGATAATTTCGCAGTCGGCTAATTCGCACAATAATAAGTCTTATATAATATTTAAAATATCGGTAAAGCCTGTTGCATTAAAAACATCTGAAACTGTTTCGTTTACATTGGCAACGGTAAGTCCGCCCTTTGCCGACAATCTTTTGTGCAGTGCCAGCACAACACGCAGACCTGCCGATGAAATATACTCAAGTTTTGAAAAATCAAGCGTCAGCTTATCTATGGTGTTATCGTCAACGGCTTTTTCAAGCTGCGGTGCTGTAAGAGTGTCAAGTCTGCCATCAAGTGAAAGGATAAGCTCGTTGCTATTTTCAGTTCTGTTAATGTTCATTGTACCAACTCCCGAAATATTTAATCAGATATTAAGCGCTTTTTTACAGTAAAAATATTCTTACTGTTTTCAAATTTATAATCACATTCGTCCATAACCTGCTTTACGATGAACACCCAAGCGCACCCCAAAATCCGAAAAGCACCGAGCAAACAGGAGGCAAGGCGGTTACAATTCTTATTTCCGTCATACTTGTAAGCTCAAAAAAGTACCTGAATGGTAAGCACAGGCAAACATATACGGCACAGCTGATAAAGGTTATAAGCAATTTATACTTAATATCAGTCCTGTTTCTGATTACATTATCATTCATAGCCTCGCCTCTGATTATATATAAATAATTATATCATATAAACATAATAATTCAAACAACAAAAAGGCAGTAAATACTGCCCTTTTGATAAAAATATAAATTATTCCTCACCGTTCCAGCAGTATGTGCAAAGTTTGCATTTATCAATACCGCAGGAATCAAGCATATCGTCAAGGCGGTTAAATCTAAGTGAAGTAAACTTGAGCTCCTTGCAGATTTCGTCAACCATTTTTTCGTACTTCTCAGAATCGGGATTTGTGTATTCCTTTAAAACTTCATCGGTAACATTGCCGTTTTCAAGTCTTTCAATAACTCGTCTTGTAATAAGATCCATTTCAGATGACGAGCGTGAGAAGTTAAGGTACTTACAGCCGTACACAAGCGGAGGACAAGCGGGTCTGATGTGCACTTCCTTTGCACCGCTTTCAAAGAGATACTCTGTTGTTTCTCTGAGCTGAGTGCCACGCACGATTGAATCGTCAATCAAAAGCAGGCTTTTTCCTCTGATTAAATCCTCAACAGCAAGCAGCTTCATTTTTGCAATAAGATTACGCTGGCTCTGAATTGTAGGCATAAAGGATCTCGGCCATGTTGGTGTGTATTTAATAAACGGTCTTGAGAAGGGAATACCCGACTCATTAGCATATCCGACTGCGTGTGCAATACCCGAATCAGGAACACCTGCAACAACATCAGGCTTTACATTATCTCTCTTTGCCATTTTTGCACCGCAGAGGTAACGCATCTGCTCAACGCTCATTCCCTCGTATGAGCTTGCAGGGTAGCCGTAGTAAACCCAAAGGAATGTGCATATTTTCATATCATTTCCGGGCTGTTTTAAGGTAACGCAGTTTTTATCTGTAATAACAACAATCTCACCAGGGCCAAGCTCTTTGTAATTGCTGTAACCGAGGTTTTTATATGAAAAGCTCTCAAAAGCGGCACAGAAAGCGTCCTCTTTCTTGCCGATAGCAATAGGAGTTCTGCCGTACTTATCTCTTGCACAATAAATTCCGTTTGGATTCATAAGTAAAAGTGAAAGTGAGCCGTCTACCTTTTCGAGCGCATAATTAATGCCGTCAATAAGGTTTTCTTTCTGATTTATGAGTGTGGCAACAAGCTCGGTCGGATTGATTTCGCCGCCGCTCATCTCAAGAAAGTGAGAATTTCCGTTTGAGAAAATCTCCTGAACGAGCTCGTCTGTATTGTTAATTTTACTTACGGTTGTGATAGCGTATGTACCGTGATGTGAACGCACTATAAGCGGCTGCGGCTCATAATCGGAAATACAACCGATGCCAAGTCTGCCCTTCATACTCTGCATATCTTTATCAAACTTAGTTCTGAAAGGTGCATTTTCAATATTATGAATAGATCTGTCAAAACCCTTTTCGTCATCGTAAACTACCATACCGCCTCTTCTTGTGCCGAGGTGTGAGTGATAGTCAATACCAAAATACAAATCAAAAACGCAGTCCTCTTTGGCTGCTACTCCCATATATCCGCCCATATCTTTTCTCCTTTTTAATTCTGTCTGCCATATGCAAACTAATATAACAGTAATATTAATTATATTATTATTTCTTGCTGTTGTCTATACAAAAATAAAATAAAATGTCATAATTAAGGTAATATTATCATAACTGATTTTTAACATATATACTTTTTTGCTTATTTGTTTATTATATATAATATTTCACGCAAAGAATCACAATTATTTTTAAATAAGAGATTTACACAATTTATATTTTATGTTATAATATAGTAAATTCTTATCAAAACAGTAAACATTAATTTTAAATAAAGGAATATTAATATGACTCTGCAACAACTGAGATATGTTATCATGGTTGCTCAAAAAGGTACAATAAGCGAGGCGGCAAAGGAACTTTTTATTTCACAGCCGAGCCTGACCAATGCAATCCGTGAACTTGAAAAAGAAATGAACATTACAATATTTAACAGAACCAACAAAGGCGTTGCTGTTTCTACCGAGGGTGAACAATTTTTAGGCTATGCAAGACAGGTGCTTGAACAGGCTAACCTGCTTGAAAGTGCATATAAAACCTCGGTAAGGGATAAGCAGCGCTTTTCTGTTTCCACTCAACATTATGCATTCGTTGTAAATGCGTTTGTAGATTTAATTAAAGAGTTGCCTCAAAACGAGTATGACTTCTCAATCAGAGAAACTCAAACTTACGAGATAATTGACGATGTAGCTACAATGAAAAGCGAAATCGGAATTATTTATTTAAACGCTTTTAACGAAGCGGCTCTTACGAAAATCATTAAATCAAAAGGTTTGTGCTTTAATGAGCTTTTTATAGCAAAGCCTCATATTTTTGTAACGGCGGAACATCCGCTTGCAAATAAAGAATCCGTTACTATGGAAGAGCTTGCAGACTACCCTTATCTTTCTTTTGAACAGGGCAATCATAACTCTTTTTATTATTCGGAAGAAATTTTCAGCACTGTAGAACGCAAAAAAAATATTCGTGTAACAGACCGAGCCACACTTTTCAATTTATTGATAGGTCTTAACGGTTATACGGTTTGCAGCGGAGTAATTGACAGCGGTCTTAACGGTTCGAATATTATTTCAATCCCATTAATCAAGGAAGGAGATATGCGTATCGGATACATTTGTCACAAAAAATTAAATTTAAGTCCGCTTTGCAAAAAATTCTTAAATCACTTGAACAAATACATTAAGTGATATTTAATACAAGGAGGCATAAATGAAAAATTTTATCAGTACATTTAAAGAATTAAAAATAGTAAATTTCCTGTTCTTAACGCTTGCAGGCATTATAAATGCTTTTGGCGTAGTTGTGTTTCTTGCTCCGGTAAAACTTTACGACAGCGGAATTTCAGGTACATCAATGCTTATTTCGCAAGAAACTCCTGCATGGTGCAGTTTATCACTTATACTTATTTTACTTAACATTCCTCTGTTTCTGCTCGGTCTTAAACGAGAGGGACTAAAGTTTACCGTATATGCAATTTACACGGTATTCATTTACTCTTTGGTTGCATGGATAATAACTGATATTTTACCGATAGATGTCAGCTTTATATCTCCCCTTGCGGGCAACGATTTGTTTTTATGCGCAATATTCGGCGGTGTAATTTCAGGCTGCGGCAGCGGTCTTGCAATGCGCTTTGGCGGCGCTATGGACGGAATAGATATTCTCGCCGTAATGTTTGCAAAAAAACTTCACTTAAGCATAGGCACATTCATTATGATTTACAATGTAATTCTCTATATCATTTGCGGCATAGTAATAGGCAGTTGGATATTGCCGCTCTATTCCATAGTAACTTATGCCGTGGCTGTTAAAATGATAGATTTCTTTGTAGAGGGTTTTGACCGTGCAAAAGGCGCTTTTATTATTACAACCAAGTCAGATGCTGTTTGTGAGAAACTTTCGCAAACATTTGAAAACGGTATTACTATGATAGACGCCAAGGGTTACTATTCAGGTTCAAAAAAGACAATGATTTACTTTGTAATAAACCGTTTTCAAGTTGATAAAATGAAAAGACTTGTACACGATATTGACCCGAAAGCCTATATCTCCATAAATGAAATAGCCGATGTTTATTCGGCAAATTCCGACGATAAAAACTAATATTTTTATTAACGACAGGTGCAGTCAGTTATAGTTAAAAGCTATAGCCAACTGCACTTTTTATGTATTTTACAAATATTGATTTTTACCTTATACTTTTAACAAATGAACAAGGAGGCAATATTTATGAGTAAAAATAATGTACCATTCAGATTTGACTATGTAGGAAGTTTTTTAAGACCGGATTATCTAAAAAAAGCCAGATCAGATTTTGAAAAAAGAAATATAACAAAAGAAGAACTTACAGAAATTGAAAACAAAGCCATTACAGACCTTGTAAAAAAGCAGAAAGAATTAGGATACAAGGTTATAACAGACGGTGAATTTCGCAGAGCAACATGGCATCTCGACTTTATGTGGGGATTTAACGGTGTTGCACACAAAAAGACAGAAAAGGGCGTAGCATTCCACGGCGAACCTGCGTTGATTGACGATACATGGCTTACAGGTAAAATCTCGGCTGACAACCACCCGTTTGTTGAGCACTACAAATTTATAAAAACTTTTGAAGACGAAAACACTGTTGCCAAGCAGACAATTCCTGCACCTGCTCAGTTTTTCCAGCAGATGATTATTCCTGCAAATATTGAAACAACAAGAAAATTCTATGCAACCGATGACGAGCTTATTACTGACATTGCAAACGGTTATAAAAAGGTTATTAACGATTTATATAACGCAGGTTGCAGAAACATTCAGTTTGACGATTGCACCTGGGGTGTACTCGTTGCCGAGGGCAGTGTAATTCGTTACGGCAAAGAAAACAACCTTGAAGATATTAAAGAAAAGCTCTTAAAAGTAAATAATCTTGCAATTGAGGGCAAGCCTGATGATTTGACTATTACAACCCACATTTGCAGAGGAAACTATCACTCGGCATATTTCTCAAGCGGTGCGTATGACTCTGTGGCAGAGCCGCTGTTTGGCAGAGAAAATGTTGACGCTTATTATCTTGAATTTGACGATGAGCGTTCGGGCGGTTTTGAGCCTTTAAAATATGTGAGCGGCAATAAAAAGGTTGTGCTCGGTCTTATTACAACAAAGTCGCCAAAGCTTGAGGATAAGCAGACAGTAATCGAAAGAATACACGAGGCAAGCAAGTACATTCCGCTTGACAGACTTTACCTTAGTCCGCAGTGCGGCTTTGCGTCTTGTGAAATCGGCAATAAGCTCACCGAAGAACAGCAGTGGGCAAAGCTCGCACTTGTAAAAGAAATTGCCGAAGAAGTTTGGGGATAATAAAACTTTTTGATAAGATAAAATATTAAGTTTGTTTAATCTTTCAAAAGGTTATATGTATAAAAACGCACCCACATAGCAGAGCAATCCGCCTGCGATGTGGGTGAGTTTCGTTTGGATTTGGTGCTGGTTCTGCCATATTTTCATATCCTTTCAGTTGTATATCGGGTGTCTCCCGTAGTTTAGTGTCTTCGGACAATAAAAAAGCACCTGTGCAGTCACTCACAAGTGCGTTTTAAGCTGTTTTTGTTGTCTTTCTTTTCAGCTTTTCCATAGCGTTTGGCTTAACCTCCGCCGCAAAGCCGCCGTCAATGAGCTGCTTGGCTCTTTCTTCGGAACATTCAAATACTTCATTTACAGGACGGGTTACATATCCGTTCTGCCTGTCATTAAATGCCGTTACTACCTTTACTTTCATTTTATCACCAACTTTCGGGTATAAAAAAGCACCTTGATTTCTCAAAGTGCTGATTTGATGTGTTAAATTTTGTCTTGGCAAGTTAAAAAGTCCGAAAACAAGCCGTTTTTACTAATTACAAGCCTTTACGGGCAAGTTAAAATAACAAAACCGCCCACAAGGAGCGGTTAGTTAGTAATCAATTTTAAGCATATGTCTTCCGGTTCTATTAAAGTATTCTTCATCAGCTTTTTTTGCCTCTTTCTTAATTTCGTTTGGAGCGTCATCCTTAATACTTCTATATCCGTTTTTTAAGGGCGTCATCCACTTGTAAAATTTTGCAAAAGTGTCAGTCATTTAATCAACTCCAATTATTATATTTACAACTTCCTTCGCTGTAGCTCTTGATTTCTTAGTCATACTCTCAGCAATACATTCGGAAATAAAATCATCTATGTTAGTCATGGAATATCTTGATACCGAATATTTTTTTATATCAATATCTATCGGTTCATTTAAACCATCCATTATTTTACTTATTTGCTCAAGTTTATCATCCCACAATGGGTCATTTAATCTGTGTTCAAGCTGTATTGCATGACCTATTTCGTGTCTAAAAGTATGCAAAGAGTGAGCAGAAGACCATTCACCTGATTTTTTCATTTCTTGTGCCTTTTGTGCGTGCTTAGGCAGTGCGTTTTTCTTGTTTGCAAATCTTAGCAAAAGTTCTCCTGAATTGTCATAAAATGCACCGTAATCTGATGAAGTTTTGGAATTAAGCACTCCAACTCTTGAAATGGTTGTTATCTTGCCGAATTTGTCCTGCATTTTTTCAAATTCATCGGTAAAATTTTCTTGAACAGCTTGCGTAACACCCTTTTCAAATTCTATTATATCATTATTTTCGGAATTTTCAACACTTCTGTTTGTATTTTCTGTACTGCTGTCAGATTTTTCAATTTCTGTGTCAGTCAAAAACTTTTGCTCTTGAGTATCAGATATTTTATGAACAGAATTTTTGTTTTGCTCTTCAAGCCTATCAGCCCTGTCGTGCCACTCATTGGCTCGGGTTTGGGCAATGCGTTTATTATCCTCGTCAAGGCTGTATTTTGCTCTGCGGTCAAAGCGTTGTGCCTGCCGCTCTGCGTACTGTTGCTGTTCCTCAAGTCCTCTTTGGCGATCAAGCTCTGCTATCTCATCGTCTGAAAGTGGCTTATCCAAATCGTCAATCTCGGGGTAATAGGTACTTGTGCTGTCCTTACAGCGTGGGTGAAAAAGTCCCTCCGCTATGGCGGTTGAAAGCAGCGGATAATCACCGTCCGATTTTTTGCCGTTTGAATACACATCATCGATAAACACCTTGCCGATATATTTTGCACAATCAGGGCAGCCGCCCTGCCTTGAGTTCACCACAACAAGGGAAAGCCCGTACTTTGCTCTTTCTTCGCCCTCACCTCTTAGATAGGCTCTCTTGTTCGCCGTCTTGATTGCCATATCGGCATAGTCCGAAAGCGTGTGCCTTGCACCGTTCTTGTACTCCACACAATTCAGTCCTGCGTTGAGCATATCCTTACAAGCCATATCAACTGCTTTTTCGTATGTGCCTGCACCGGTGTTTGCGTACACCTGAGCATTGAAGATTGCCTTGCGATACTTGTCATTGCTCATTCGCAAAACTGCCGTTTCCGCCCTCTTCAAATCATCTGTGGTCGATTTTACAAGAGCGTTGAGCTTACGGTTATTGACCTTAAAAAACTCGCCTGTGCTTGCTCCTGTGGGCATATGCGGTGTAAAGCCGTTCTTAATAGCCTCGAGGATTTTCACTTCCTGTTCTGCGTTGCCGTCGGCTCTTGCGGTGTGTATCATTTCTTCAACCTTGCTGTTAATGCTCTTGAACTGCTTGCCAAATTTTTGGGCGTTCGTTTTGCGGTACTCCTCAAGCGCCTTTAGTTGTTCAGCCTGCCACTGGGTCCAATTATAGCCCTCTTTTTCTTCTTCCGCCCTGTGACGGCTGAAATTGCGCATCATACTGTCAATGAGTTCATTTTCGATTTCTTCAAAGGCTTTTCCGATATCGTAATCACTCATCTGTCAGTCCTGCCAAATCGTCGAATGACGAGGTTTCTTCCTCGCTTGCGATGCCCTGTTCTTCTTTTATCCTCTGTACCTCTTCGGCTGTTGCCTTTTGCATAAATAGAAAAAGTGCTTTTTCAAAACAATGTATAATATTTCAAAACATTATACATTGTTTTTTTGTCTGCCTTTTGATCTTATTGGTTGATATTCAAACTGTTCTGAAATATTGCAGTTCAAAACCTCGCATATCCTATCCAAATGTTCAAGATTAATTCTAATATCTGCCGCATTGTTTACCTTTTCGGCAAACTGCTCAAATGTCAAAGCCTCATCACCAAACAAGGCTTTTAAAATTTCCATTAAGTCTATAGTTTTACCTCCGTTT
>ERZ1106943.3860-NODE-3860-length-10946-cov-5.151042_pt1 | contig 10946 bp, 12 predicted proteins | sample MGYA00403671_ERZ1106943 | MGnify/ENA primary metagenome ERZ1106943 (study PRJEB35170, sample SAMEA104062427) | human gut metagenome | biome: human gut; feature: human-associated habitat; material: faeces | place: Denmark | collected 2012-06-14 ...
CGCGAATGCGGCTTGGCTTTCTTCGGTTTTGCGGAACATAGCCGGATACCGTGCACGAGGGGGCACCATCGCTCCGTCAATTTCCCTCATCTATGATCGCTTTCCACCGGCGGTACTCCGGGGTTACATCCCACTCCAGCGCCCTAGCTATATAGAACTCCGCAAGCTCAAAAGACGCAGGCGGTGTCAATGCGATAAAAAGATAATACGCCATCAAAAACGCACAGTAGGCAGCGGTTTTCATGCGTTCTTCTCCTTGAAACCTATGCAGTGACGCCTCCAAAACAAAGAACAGGTTGAGCCGGTCAACTTCACTTGCGTCCGCATAAAAGCAATTCAGGTCATCCTGCGTGAGTCCCAATAGGACTTCCTCTTCAAAATACGGATGCCCGAAATCGATCGTTATCTTCATAGAATTCGCCTCCACGGGGCCGTTCCGCCAGCTTTCCCGCTATTTCAACTGGTCCAGCGTGAGAGAAAAGCTGGGCATGAAGGTCTCCAGAAAATACGCCACCTCCGGCAGCTCGTATTCCTCCAGCGCCGCGCGGGTCTGGGCAGCGGCGTCCCGGAACTCGCTGTTCCCGGCCTTCAATTCCTCCACGCATTTGATGTAGGCGGACAGCTTGTCCGCCGCCTTCACCAGCCGCTCCGTCTCCGGGTCCGTCACCGTGAGGATGGGGGCGTACACCGGCTGAAATTCCTCCGGCAGCATATGCAGCAGCTTTTCCTCCGCCACCGCTTCCACCTCCTTGTAGGCTTTGCGGATGGCGGGGTTGTCGTACTTGATGGGCGTAGGCATATCGCCGGTCAGGATCTCGCTGGCGTCATGATACAGCGCCGCCACCGCCACCGCTCCGGCGTCCGCATGGCCGCCGAACTTCTCATTGCGGATCACCGCTAAGGCGTGGGCCAGCACCGCCACCTGATGGCTGTGCTCCTGCACGTTTTCCGGGGCCGTGTTCCGCATCAGCGCCCAGCGTTGGATGAAGCGCATCCGGGAGAGATAGGCGAAAAAGTGACTGCCGATCCTCATGCTTCTGCCTCCTGTTCCACGATTTCTCCCAACAGGGCCTCGCCGTCCACATCGGTGATCCGCACGGTCCGCAGTGCATTATGCAATTCCGCACCGTCCACCAAAACTTCCATATAATTCGGGGCGTGGCCGAAGAATTTCCCGTTTTTCGGCTGCTCAAACAGCACCGGATACGTCCGGCCCACGCAGCCCTCCAAATAGCTCCGGTGCATTTCCTCCGCCACCGCCGCCGCCCGGCGGGCCCGCTCCTCCTTGACAGCCTTGGATACCTGTTCCATCTTGGCCGCCGGGGTGCCGGGACGGATGGAGTAGGGGAAAATGTGCATCTGGGCAAAGCGGCATTTCCGGATGAAGTCTAAGGTCTGAGCGAACTCCTCCTCCGTTTCCTCCGGGAAGCCGGTGATGAGGTCCGTGGTAACGGCGGGGCGGTCAAACCAGCGGTTCAGCAGTTCCACGGATTCCAGATACCGGGCGGTATCGTACTTCCGGTTCATCCGCTTCAAGGTGGCATCACACCCGCTCTGCATAGACAGGTGGAACTGGGGGCACAAGTTCGGCAGCGCCGCCGCCCGGCGGCAGAAGTCCTCCGTCACAGTGCGGGGCTCCAGACTGCCCAGCCGCAGGCGCACCTCCGGCGCTGCGGCGGACAGGGCCTCCAGCAGGTCGATAAGGCTTTGGCCGTTTTTGAAGTCATGGCCCCAGGAGGAGATTTCGATGCCTGTCAGCACGATCTCCCGGTAGCCCTCTGCTGCCAGCTGCCGCGTCTGCTCCACCGCCTGTTCCAGCGAAAGGGAGCGCACCGGTCCCCGGGCGTAGGGGATGATACAGTAGGTGCAGAAGTTCACGCAGCCGTCCTCGATTTTCAGCATGGCGCGGGTGCGGCCCTCCATGCCGCCGGCAGGCAGCACCTCAAACACCCGCCGCTCAAAGGACTTGTCAATGGCCTCCAGCTTTTTCTTTCCGGCGGCAGCCTCCTCAAGCAGGGAAATGAACCCCTCCCGGTCACCGGTACCGGCGATGAGATCCGCCCCCAGCTTCCGCACATCCTCCGGATGGGTCTGGGGATAGCAGCCGCACACTGCCACCACCGCCGCCGGATGCTGCTTCTGTACCCGATGGATCACCTGCCGGGACTTCTGGTCGCTGACGGCGGTGACAGAGCAGGTATTCACCACATAGGCGTCGGCCTCGTCGGAAAATTCCACTACCTGATGTCCTTTTGCCCGGAGGGTCTGCTCCATAGCCTGCGTCTCATATTGATTTACCTTGCAGCCAAGGGTGTAAATGGCAACTTTCATAGGTTCTCCTTGCGTTTTCAGAATCGTTCTTATATAATGAATAATTACGCTATTGAAAGAGATTTCCGGGGGGATTCCCGTGATTTCCCTCCCATTATACGTTTATTTTCGGAATAGGGCAAGAGGAGGATTTTTTATGATCTATCTGGACCACGCCGCCACCACGCCGGTCCCTAAGGCTGTGGCGGACGCCATGTACACCGTGCTGACAGAACAGTACGCCAACCCCAACGCACAATATCCCTTCGGACAGGAAATGCGCCGCAGCGTGGAGGATTGGCGGGCTGTGATTGCCAAAGCCGTAGGCTGCGAAGCAAACCAGCTTTTCTTTACCTCCTGCGGCACTGAGGGTGACAACTGGGCCATCCGGGCCGCCTGCTGGCAGAACCGCCATGTGGGCCGCCACATCGTCACCACCGCCGTGGAGCACCACGCCGTCCTCAACTGCTGCCAGCAGCTGGAGCAGGAGGGCTGGGAGGTCACGACCATCCTGCCGGATCAAAACGGCGACATTTCCGCCGAATCCGTTCTGGCGGCGGTGCGGCCGGACACGGCGCTGGTGTCCGTGATGATGGTGAACAACGAGCTGGGCAGCATCTATCCCATTGCAGACATCGCCAAGGGTTTGAAGGCCGTCAACGAAAAAACCCTGCTCCACACCGACGCGGTTCAGGGCTTTTTGAAAGTCCCCTTCTCTGCCAAAGCTCTGGGAGCGGACTTCATCGCCATCTCCGGCCACAAGATCGGCGCGCCCAAGGGCATCGGCGCTCTTTATATCGGCCCCCGGGTTCGGAATCCCCGGCCCTTGCTGCCCGGCGGCGGTCAGGAAATGGGCCTGCGCTCCGGCACGGAGGCCACCGCCCAGATCGCGGGTTTCGCCAAAGCGGTGGAGCTGCGTCGGGACCATTTGGAGGACAAACTGCATCACATGGCTGAGGTCAAGGCCTACGCCGTGGAAAAGCTGACGGCCATTCCGGACCTCCAGATTATCGGGGACGGCAAGGCCCCCCATGTCCTGTCCGTTTCCATGGCGGGCTGGCCCAGCCAGAATGTGGTAAACGATCTTGGCAGTCAGGGAATCTGCATCTCCGCAGGCTCCGCCTGTCATCACGGAAAGTCCAGTCAGGTCGTGTCGGCTCTGGGCCTGCCTAAGCGGGTGGCTGCCGGTGTCATCCGGCTGAGCTTCGGCCCCGAGACCACCTTCGCCGAGATCGACGCCTGCGCGGAGGCCCTCCGGAATCATCACGATCACCGGATGCCCATGCTATAAAGCTATAAAATATCAAGGGGGAGCAGACTCCCCCTTGAGAATTCCCCACACGGTTCACTGCTATGCAGAAGGTGAATTGCCGCAAAGCTGCAAGAGACGCCCCTCTGGAGAGCTCGCTATGCTCGCACACTTGTGAACCGCAAAGTATGTTTTGTCAGGTACACGCCCTGACAAAACATGGATTCCATTTATTATTCTGAATAAGGAATTTCATTTTATGAATTTCAGCTATCTTCGCCGGGAGCCCGGCTTCTACCGCCGGGTCTTTACACTGGCTCTGCCAGTGGTCCTTCAGAACCTCATCACCACCTCTCTTGGCTTCATGGACACCTTCATGGTGGGTCTGGTCGGTCAGGAGCAGATGTCCGCCGTCACCGTGGCCAATGTACCCATCTATATCATCCAGCTCATCGTTTTCGGTCTGCAAAGCGGCTCCCGCGTGCTCATCAGCCAGTTCTGGGGTCGGGGAGATCGGGAATCCATCAACCGGGTCATGGGCATCGGCTTCTTTGTGGCAGGAGGCATTTCCACCCTCTGCGCTCTGACCATGGGTCTGTTCCCCCGACAGGTGCTGATGCTCATTACCGACAATGCCCGTCTGGTGGAGTTGGGCACCTCCTACATCCGCATCGTGGGCTTCTCCTATATTCTCAACTCCCTCTCCTCCATCTACATCGGTATGCAGCAGAGCATTGAGAATCCCCGCTTCGGCATGACGGTATTCGCCATTTCCACCGTCTGCAACACCGTAGGCAACTACATTCTGATCTTCGGCAAGCTGGGTCTGCCCGCACTGGGGATCACCGGCGCCGCCATCGCCACCTTCTCCTCCCGTGTGGTGGAATTTGTCATTTCCCTTGTCTACGCCCTGCGCTGCAAGCAGATGCCCCTGATGCCCGCCTGTATTCTCCGGCCCGGCAAGGCCACCTTCCGCAGCTTCGTGAAATTCTCCACGCCGGTGCTGCTGAACGAGACTCTCTGGGGTACCGGCACCTCACTCTACACCGTCATCATGGGCCACATGGCGGGCAGCACAGACCTGATCTCCGCCTACACCGTGGCGGGCAACATCGACAAGATGGTGACGGTAGCCATCTTCGGCGTGGCAGCGGCAGCCGCCGTGATCGTCGGCAAGGAGGTGGGCATGGGCAGCAAAAACGCCTATCCCATTGGTCAGGCCCTGACCTTTGTGGCCTTTTGCACCGGCTTTGGTGTCGCAATAGCGGAGCAGCTGCTGTTCTGGCTCGTGCTGAAGCCCCACGTGCTGCCTCTGTTCTCCATGACCGCCGCCTCAGCGTCTCTCTGCGTGACCATGATGATCTGCTACTCCATCTCTGCCCCGCTCCACGCCTTTGCCACCACCGGCATTGTGGGCGTTCTCCGGGGAGGCGGCGATGTGCGGATTGCCATGCTGATTGACGTTCTCCCCCTGTGGTGCTTCACTCTGCCGCTGCTGGTGCTGCTGGGGCTGGTGCTCCACGCTCCCATCGCCATCTTCTGCTTCATCATGGCCACGGAATCCGCTTTGAAGGTTCCCTTCGGCCTGCACCGGATCCGCGGCGGCAAGTGGATCCATGACGTGACCCAAGATCTGAACGCATAGGAGGGATCGTATGAAATCTCTGTTCCGCTGTCCTGTCTGCGGCGGTCCGCTGGACCGGGAGGAACGGGTCTACCGCTGCGCTGACCGACACAGCTACGACATCGCCAAGGAGGGCTACACCTATCTGCTGCCCCCCAATCAGAAGCACTCCGCCGATCCCGGCGATGACAAGGCTATGTCGGCAGCTCGCCGGGATTTCCTATCCAAAGAGTATTATGCGCCGCTTTTAAATACACTTTGTAGCCGGATTTTGCCGCTTGTGGGCGAGCATCCGGTGATTTTGGATGCCGGCTGCGGAGAGGGGTACTACACTGCCGGCATCCGGGCAGCCCTGACTGCCGTCGGGAAAACGCCCGCTATAGCCGGTATCGACATCTCCAAATCTATCCTCCGGCTGGCCGCCAAACGGGAAAAGCAGGTGGAGTTCGCGGTGGCCTCCTGCTATCATCTTCCCTTTGCGAATGAAACAGCAGACCTGCTGCTGGACTGCTTCTCCCCCTTGGCCATTGACGAATTCCGCCGGGTCCTGAAGCCCGGAGGCCATTTTCTCTATGTGGTACCCGGCGCCGACCATCTGTGGGAGCTGAAGCGGGTCCTCTACGATGCGCCCTACCCCAACGAGGAAAAAGAGACTCCCTACGAGGGCTTCACCTATGAGGCCATCGTTCCGGTGGACTTCACCCTCCATCTGGCAAATCAGGCGGATATCCAATCCCTCTTCCGTATGACGCCCTACTGCTGGAAAACCCCCAAGGCGGGCGTAGAGCGGATGGAAGCGTTGGAAAATCTGGACTGTCAGGCGTCCTTCCGCATCCACATCTTCAAAAAGCTGTAAAAAATACGGGCCGGTTTTGAAAACCGACCCGTATTTTTGTCCTTCTGTCAGACGGTCTGACCGGCCAGCCGCAGCCCCCGGCCAAAATCCTGAAATGCCTTTGTGATCAAGCCCTGACCGACGGTGTTGGGGTGGGTACCATCGGCGCAGAGAGTCTGCTCCAGGTGGCCGTAGTCCAAAAAGGCTCCTCGGACATCCACCAGCGGCACATTTTCCTCCCGGGCCAAACGCTCCACCGCACGGGAATACCGCTCCTGCCAGACGTAGATGTTGCCCACGTCTCCCAGCCAGCGCATCACAGCCTCTTTGTCCAGATCTCCGCACCACCAGTTGAAAAAGCGCTCGCTGTCCAGCGGCGGCAGGTTGGTAAGGATGGGCCGGATACCGTGGCTCCGTACCCGCCGGATCATCTCCCGGTACAGCTCCACAAACTCTGGCAGCGGCACGTTGGGCTGATGGTCCCCCGTGGGGTCCTCCGCGATCTCCTTCCAACGGAAGTCGCAGTCATTGCCGCCGAAGTCCATCACCATCATGTCGCAGGGCAGCTTCCGGGCCAGCATCCGGTCCAGCAAGCGGCTGCCCTTGCGGACCGTGGCTCCAAAGTGCGCGTCATTATGAATGGAAAGCTGAAATTCCGATTCCAGTGCCTCCACATTGATTTCATTATGAGTACGATAGCGCCGGTCACCCAGATCTACCTGAATTCCCTTCAGGATGGAATCCCCTAACAGGGTCACCTGTCTGTTCTGTACCATACGATCACCTCATTGCCGTGTAATATAGTTTTCAAAACTATATTACATAGTATTCATCGTTTTGTCAAGAGCTATTCTTCAAAACGAAGGAACCATGACCCCGGTAGTCTGTTCGGTCAGCTCAAACGCCGCCCCTTGCAGATGGTGGACCTCCTCCGCGGGCCACAGCTCCAGAAATGGCTCCACGCTGTCCACCTCCGTCAGGCCGTAGGGCGCGTGGTGGTAGTGCATGGGCACCACGCAGCGAGGATGCAGCGCATCGCACACCGCCTTTGCTCCGGCGGCATCCACTGTGTAAACGCCCCCGACCGGCACCAGCACGGCGTCCACCGGGCCGATGGCCGCTGCCTGCTCCACCGTCAGCTGGTGCCCCAGATCGCCCAGATGGGCCACAGACAGGCCGCCGGCTGTAAAGATCCGGACCGTGTTGGTCCCCCGCAGCGCGCCGCCTCGGTCATCATGAAAGGTCTCTATCTCCCGGACCGTAAACGGGCTTTCCCGCTCCGGCAGCAGCTCCACACAGTCTGTGGCGTGATGGTCAAAATGGCCGTGGCTGCAAAAAACGGCGTGGGCCTGTATGTGCAAAGGCGGGTACCCCGCCACGCCGGTATACGGGTCCAGTACAATGCGATAGCCGTCCTCCTCCAAAAGAAAACAGGCGTGTCCCAGCCAGGTCAGCTTCATAACGATCCCTCCTAAAATATCAGAAAAGGCAGCGGTCTCCCGCTGCCTTTAGTCTATCAGGTATCACCGGACTTGTCATCCGGTTTTACATCGTTTTTCTTCTTGAACAGCGGTTTTTTCATTCCGCTCCGCCGCCGGATCTTCCGCAGGATGACCACCGCCGTCACGATGATGACCGCCCACAGGATCAGCCACATCCAGCTGTACGCCAGCGCCACGGCGAAGTCCTCCATGCCGTTCACAAAGGAATGCCAGCCCCGGCTCATAGCGCTGCTCAGGCGATCTCCGAAATTCTCCGGCAGCGCCTCCGTGTCGGAATACTTATAGACCTCCGACACATGGACATTGACGGTGGCGAAGTCCACCAGCGCGTCATAGTGCCGCAGGGTGCCGGAAAGGTCCTCGATATTCCACTCTGTTTCGGAAATGGCGGACTCAATGGTGATGATGTCCTCCATGTTTTCCGCCTGGGACAGCAGCTTTTGCAGCCGCTCCAGCTTGATCTGCTGGGTCTTCAGGCGGCCCGCCGTGTCATAATAGGTCTCTGTGATGTTTTCCAAATTGGTGTTCCGCCACGTCACATGGGCAAGCTCCCCGGCCTGATCCAGAAAGCTCTGAAACTGAGCGGAGGGCACCCGGACGGTATAATCCGCCCACCGGTAGCCCCGGCTCCCGCCGCCTACGGTGCTGCTCTCCAGATAGCCGCCCTTGACCTCCGCCAGCGCTGCCAGCGCCTTAACGGTCTCGTCAAACGCCGTGGTCTCCAGATTGATGTCTCCGGTGTAGATGATCTTCTGGTTTTCCAGAACACTTCCTCCGCTGTCCCGGCCCTCGTCGTCATAACCGCCGTTGGTCTCAGCGTCGAAATATCCCTTCTCCTCTGTCGCGGAGACGGTATCCGGGCGGCTGTTGGCGCTGGAAGCCGCAGTTTTGCTGGCGGCTCCGCAGGCAGTCAGGCTCAGGAGCATGGTCAGTGCAAGAAAAAAGACAAATAACCTTCTTTTCATAGCGCTTCCTCCTTTTCAGCGGTCGTGCCGCTCTTCTACTTATATAGACGAAATTCCCGCCAAAAAGTTCCGCCGCTCTCAACATTTTACCGACTTGTATTTTTCTGCCGCCTGCTGTAAAATGAGGCCAATCGGGAATATGTTTGATCTTTAACGGGATTTTTACAAAGCTATACGATTCAGGAGGAAACTGCAATGACTTATCAGGAAGTTTTGGAGCAGGCCCGGACCTGCATGGGCAAATGCCACGCCTGCCCTGTGTGCAACGGCCTCGCCTGCAAAAACACGGTCCCCGGTCCCGGCGCCAAGGGTCTGGGCACCGGCGCCATCCGCAACTACCAGAAATGGCAGGAGCTGTGCGTCAATATGGACACCATCTGTGAAAACGGTGATGTGGACACCTCTTATGATTTCTTCGGCCACAAGCTGGCGATCCCTGTGATGGCAGGCCCTGTGGGCGCCGTGACGCTGCACTACAGCGATAAGCACGATGACCTGAGCTACAATAATGTTCTGGTAGAGGGTTGCGCCAATGCTGGTATTATCGCCTTCACCGGTGACGGCACCAACCCCGCTGTTATGGAAGCCACAGCCGAGGCACTGAGGACCAACGGCGGCTGCGGTGTTCCTACTGTGAAGCCCTGGAATCTGGAAACCGTCCGGCAGAAGATGGACCTGGTAAAGGCCGCTGATCCCTGCGCCATCGCCATGGATATCGACGCTGCCGGCCTGCCCTTCCTAAAGGGACTGAATCCCCCCGCCGGCAGTAAAACCGTGGACCAGCTGAAGGAGATCGCCGCCATGGCCGGCAAGCCCTTTATCCTCAAGGGCATCATGACGGTAAAGGGTGCGGAAAAGGCACTGGAAGCCGGAGCCGCCGGCATTGTTGTTTCCAACCACGGCGGTCGTGTGTTGGATCAATGCCCCGCCACCGCCGAGGTTTTGCCCGCCATCGTAGACGCCGTGGGCGGCAAGATGAAGGTCTTTGTGGACGGCGGCATCCGCTCCGGCATGGACGTGTTCAAGGCTCTGGCTCTGGGTGCCGACGCGGTGCTCATCGCCCGTCCTTTCGTCACCATGGTCTATGGCGGCGGTCAGGAGGGCGTGCAGGCCTATGTGGACAAGCTTCAGGCAGAGCTTGCGGACACCATGGCCATGTGCGGTGCTCACAGTCTGGCTGACATTGACCGCTCTATGCTCTTCGGCTTTTGAGTGACGTGAACGCAGATAAGATCCCTGTCCCGGCGCAGCCGGAGGTCCTGCTGCACTGTCTCATGGACATTGCGGAAGCGCTTCTGGCCGTAGGGGCAGAGGTAAACCGGGTGGAGGACACTCTGACCCGTATGGGCACGGCCTACGGGGCTGTTCGGATGAATGCCTTTGTCATCACCTCCAGCATCGTGGTAACCATGACGCTGCCCAGCGGGCGGGACATCACCCAGACCCGCCGGATCCTGACTCCCGGCGGCACGGATTTCACCGTTCTGGAAGCGCTGAACGATCTGAGCCGCCGGTGCTGCGCCGATCCTATTCCGCTGGATGAGCTGCGCCGGGAAGTTGCCCAGATCACGGCAGAAGCCCCCAAGCCACTGCTGGTCTACCTGGGCAGCGCGCTGGCCGCAGGAAGCTGCGCCCTGTTTTTCGGCGGTTCCATGACGGATGGTCTGGTGGCTGCCCTGTTTGGCTTGGTGATCTGCCGCCTCCAGCGGCATTTTGGCCCTCAGTGCCCCAACCGCTTGGTATTCAATCTGCTCTCCGCTCTGGCTGTTGGCATCAGCATTACCCTGTGCGCCTTTTTCCTGCCGGAGCTCCACGCCGACAAAATCCTGATCGGTGACATCATGCTGCTGATCCCCGGTCTGGCCATGACCAACGCCGTCCGGGACACCATGGTAGGCTCCCCGATCTCCGGCGCCATGCGGCTCATCGAAACGCTGCTGTGGGCCGGGGCGCTGGCTATGGGCTTCATGAGCGCCTTTTTACTGATGGGAGGGATCGGACTGTGATCGTGCAGCTTCTCACATCTTTTACCGGGGCGCTGGGTTTTTGTCTGGTGTTCCACCTGCGTCGGCGGTATATGTTCGCCGCTTCTCTGGGGGGTCTGCTGACCTGCGGCGTCTATCTGGCGGCCGCCTCGATCTGGTCCGGTATCCTGCTCCCCACCCTGACCGCCGCCGCCTTTGCCGCGTTGTATGCGGAGTTTCTGGCTTGGTTTATGGGTGCACCCGCCACGCTGTTTCTGATCCCCGCGCTGCTGATCCCGCTGGTGCCGGGGCGGCCCCTCTATTACGCCATGTACTATGCCGTTCAGCAGGACATGGATCTGTCGGCGGACTTTGCCCGCCAGACCGCTCTTTATGCCCTTGGGATCGCACTGGGCGCCAGTCTGGTGTGGGCCCTTGCCGATATGCGCCGCCACCTTAAGCAAAACGGTTTTGGAAATTGAATCCAGCAAAAACCC
>ERZ1106943.3862-NODE-3862-length-10941-cov-22.707882_pt1 | contig 10941 bp, 10 predicted proteins | sample MGYA00403671_ERZ1106943 | MGnify/ENA primary metagenome ERZ1106943 (study PRJEB35170, sample SAMEA104062427) | human gut metagenome | biome: human gut; feature: human-associated habitat; material: faeces | place: Denmark | collected 2012-06-14 ...
ACACAGTATAATTGCCGTTGGCTACATACACGGGAATGAAATGCACACGCTCATTCTTGTCCGCATTGGGGTTGGCAATAAACTGATAAGCGCCGCCGACTTTTTCAAGGGTGCGGTACTTTTCGCTTGCAACAGAATACCCGAATTCAGGGAAAGCGGCATACACATTCTGTGCTTCCGTATAGGCATCTGTACCGGGCATGATATAGCCGGACTTTGCAATCAACGAAGGATTCCACGAAAGTGCAATGCCGTACCCGGATTTCATTTTCCAGGATGAGCCGACCTTTTCCGCAGTCAAACAACCCGAACCGGGTGTTACTGTGGGAGTTGTGTTACCAACCGTAATGCCGTAGGATTTCAGAATGAGCTTGCCGCCCTCGTATACCCACATATTCCATGTGGCGGAACCCGCTTTTGCCACAGGAGCCGTCGCATTAGGCGAGTATCCGGCAGGAGCGTTCTTTTCAAATCTCGTGTTGGGTGTCTGCGAAGAATTGTAATCCGTTGCCACAACCGCATATTCGGTCGTGTTGTTGTCGCTGTTCTGTTCCTTGTCTGCGTTCGCATGGCTTACCGTACCCTTACAGTAGAAAGTCGTTCCTGCACTGTCTGCCGGGACAGTCCATTTGAAATAGACAAGGTTTCTGCCGTTTGCGGGGATTACGACTTTACTCCAGGTCTGTTGGGAAACGACCTTGACCGTACCGTTTTCCAATGCGTACACAAGGAAATCGAACGACACCTTATCTTCGGGAAGAATATCTGACGAACCCTCGTTGTTCACATAGAAGCTCGAAATGACCTGCGATCCCTCTGTATATTCGCCGTTTACGGATACCGTGGAAGTTGAAGTTTCAACCACTTTCTTGACCGTGAAGGTTGTCGATACGGAGTTGTTACCCGTGCGGGTTTCACTTCCGTGATCTGCCCAATTGATTCTGGCAACCAAAGTTTGCGTGCCGATGCTGGCGCCGACATTCAAGCCGAATACGATATTCTGCACACCGTATGCGCTGAAATTGACCGTAGTCGAATAGATGACCGTGCCGTTCAATAGCACTTCAACAGGGACATTCGCGTAAGGCAGATTTCTGTCCCAATTGTCCACCCGGAACTTGACCGTGACCTTACCGTATTGCTCAATCTCATCCGGTGTAACTGTCAGAGCGCTGACGGAAAAGTCGTAGTTGCGTTCTTGCCATACGGCATAAAGCGTTACATCCTCCTCGGCAGTATAAGTTGCGCCGGGGGAGTAAACAACAGACTTCGAGGTGCTGTCGGTCGCCCAACCGAGAAATACATGATTCGGTCTTGTGGGAATTGCGACCGTCAGAATGAGATTCTGCCCATGTGTCTTTTTCTGTGAATTGGGAGCATTAGAGCCGCCATTGGCATCAAAGGACACGGTATAGGTGTTGATCTTCCATACCGCATAAAGTGTCACGCTCTCATTGGCAGTATAGCTGCCTCCCGCCTGATAGGTTGCCGATGTTGCAGAACTGCTCGTTGCCCAGCCCTTGAAAGTGTAACCGTACCATGTGGGAATCGTGGAAGTCAGAATCAATGTGACATCCTCGGTCTTGGTCTGACTTGCAGGGTTGTTACCACCACCATTGACATCGTACTTTACCTCATAAGTCTTGGGGATATAACGCCAGACGGCATAAAGTGTCACACTTGCCTCATCTGTATATCTCTCGCCGGGGGCGTAATTTGTGAGCATTGTCGTCGGATCGGTTGACCACCCCAAAAATTCATATCCGGCTCTTGTCGGCTTGACCGCAGAAAGCGTCAGCGGTACTCCGTAAGTTTTGGTTTGGCTTGCAGGAGCGCCGGTTCCGCCGTTTGCGTCATACCGAATGGTGTAAGTTTCGGGATTATACTGCCAGACCGCATACAGCGTCACATCGGAGTTGTCCGTGTAACTGCCACCGGCTGTGTAACTTGCGGAGGTGGCGTTTCGGTCTTTCGACCAGCCCAAAAACAGATAGTTTCTGCGGGTCGGCTGTATGGTGGTCAGAGTAAGCGTTACACCGTAGGTCTTGGTCTGTCTGCCGGGCGCACCCGTGCCTCCGTTAGCGTCGTAACTGACCGTATAGGTTGCAGGCTTGTACCTCCAGACCGCAAACAGCGTAACCGACACATTGCCCGTATAGCTGCCTCCTGCGGTGTAAGTTGCCGTCGTTGCCGAAATGCTTGTAGACCATCCGAGAAATTCATAATTGAATCTGTACGGAATGGTCGAGGAGAGCGTCAGCGTCACCCCGTGAACCTTTGTTTGCGATGCCGGAACATTGGAACCGCCGTTGGCGTTGTAGCTTATGGTGTAGGTCTGTGCCGTAGTCTTGGTGTATCCGCAAAGGCTGCAGGTCGATACCACCTGTCCGTTCGATGTTGTGCTTGTAAAACTGTGATTCTCATAGCTTACCGAACCGATTGTCGTATCGCAATCCGTGCAATGCGAATATTTCATGTGCTGACTTGCGGAATACTGCTCATATCGGGTTGTTGCTTTGTGGCTTGCGTATTCGGTCGTACTGTAGTCGCCATAGTTGCATTCCTTCACCCGCTTGTGCTGACCTGTACTGTAATACTCCCACGCGCCGTAGCTGAACGGACCGTGCGTGGTGCCGAAGGAAATTGTGGCACCGCAGTTTTTACAAACGGTCTTCCACTCACAGCCGGTTGTCCATTTCTTCTCGGTCGAGGTGTGTGCGCATTCCCAAAGAGCGTACAGCGTCACGCTTGCGTTTGCGGTATATTTTCCGCCGGGCTGATACTGCGCACCGGGCATGAATTTATTCGTTGCCCAGCCCTTGAAGGTATACCCCGTGCGGCGGGGGGATACAGGAGACAATGTCAGCGTGACATTTTCGGTTTTGGTCTGACTGCCCGGCGCACCGCTTCCGCCGTTTGCGTCATACGACACCGTATAGGTTGCAGGTGCGTTTTTCTTCCATACTGCGTAAAAGGTACGATCGGCATTTGCATAATACCATTCGCCCGGCTGATACGATGCGCTTGATGCCGAGGGCGAGGTGCTCCATCCGAGAAAGGTATAACCGCTTCTTGTCGGCTCTACCCTTGAGATGAGCATTTTGATTCCGTGGGTTTTCGTCTGAGAACCGGGAGCACCCGATCCGCCGTTGGCATTATAACTGATGGTATAAGTCCTGGCTGACCAGATCGCATACAGCGTCATGCTTGCATTCGTATAGAATGTTGATCCCGGCTGATATGCCGCATAGGAAGCGGAAGAACTCGTTCCCCAGCCCTTGAAGGTGTATCCTGTGCGAGAAGGCGTTGCAGTTGGCAAGGTTGCATTGGTAAAGTGCTTCTTGGTGATACCCGACGGCGCACCCGAACCGCCATTCGCATTGAATGAAATGGTATAAGTGCTTTCGTAGTAATACACCGTTGCGGAACTGCTTTCCGATGAGAAAGTGCCCGAAACCGATGATTTTGACGGCGTATATCCGCTGATCGTCGGAGAGTAGATGGTGTAGCTTGAACCGCGCTTTCCGTAAGCGGTTTTGTCCACTGTCGCTGTTCTGCGCGATGCGCCGTACACATAATGGACGACCATTTTGCAGGCTTTTTCGTAATATACGGTGTAGCTTCCCGTGCCGTGACGGACATAGTTGGATGCGGGAAAGTTCCAAGAGATCATCTTTCCTGTTACTACAGAATCATTTGAATCTGATAAAACATAGCCATCATAGGACGGTGAGGTTACGCGAAGAGCTTCTCGGACAGTAGCTTCGGCATCTACCTGTCCAGAGTTCGTTCCTAACGTTTTTCCGTCTTTGGTTTTATAGGTTATCGTGTAGTTCATAGGGTAACTGTACGCCGACACCGGAAGTGAGATCACTCCGACAAGCGTCATGACCACAAGGAACAGCGACAGAATTCTGATTGCATTTTTCTTCATTCGGTATCCTCCTTAACGCCAGGAATGACCGCGACATCGCCGTCAATGCCGGGCTTGTCATCCCGACTCCCGTCAACAGGCAGTTCCACATCAATACTCACATCTACCGGCTTCGGGGCAGAATCTGTTCCCTTCCCGTCATCGGTAATGGGCGGAATCTCCGGTGTTGTCTGATCCGGTGTTGTATCTGTTGTATCCGTTGTCTGCTCCGGGGGCTTTACATCCGGATTGTTTCGGTTGCTGTTTCGGATAATCCCCATCACGACGACGCAACCGATCATCAGCAGGGTGATCGCAATCGTAGCGATCATCATAACATTGTTTTTCTTTTTCATGTTGGTTCTCCTTTAATACTTTTCATTGAGCATTGCATTGATCTCCACCGGAATCGGGATCTCTGCCACAACTCTGCCGAATGCGCGGAACGGTACGGTCATGGTGTACCGGACAGTCACGCCGATGCTCCCGCTGTCCGCCGCCGTAATCTCCGGGCGGCTGACGGTATAGGACGCATCACCCTTGGAAACGGTCTTTTCGGTGATTCCGGCGTCCGCAAAGCCAAGCGTTCCGTAAGCGCGGCGAACAAGCTGTGCGCGGTCGATATGACTTGCATACGCTTCTCCCTGTTTGAGTGCGTCATACTGTTCCACCGCATATTTGGTCACAAGGCTGTCCAGCGCCAACCGGCTTGCTTCCTTCTCACTTCTCACAAGGCTGAACACGAGTGAATACTGCACGGACACGGCGATCATCATCACCACCGCAAGCACCAGAACGCAGGTCAGGATATACGAAAAGCCCTTTTTGTTTCTGAGCATCTTCATATCCCGCCTCAATTCCAATACACACGCGACAGCCCCGACTGCGTGACCGTAACAGAGAACGGGAGCGTAAAGGTTCCGAAGCCCTGCAAGGTAATCTCATGCGTCAGCGTACAGGTGATGATCTCTCCGAGCTGCACCTGCTTCTTTGTCGCATTATAATAGGTCGTGTTCCAAGTGACCGTTGGCGTGATGCCCGTTTCCTCGCAGAGTTCCGCAAATCGCTGCTCGACTTCCTCCCCGACTTTTCCCGTAGAGGTCGCTGTGGCAATCAGTTCCTCGCACATATACCGCATATCCTGCTTCAGGGTGATTGCCGACCACAGAGAGATGGCGATGACCAATACAAAAACAAGAACAAGCACCGCAACGGCAAGGTCAATATAGCCCTCGCCACGGGTGCTTTTCATAATCCTTTTTATTTTCATCCCATCACCGCCTTACATAATGCCGCCCAGAGAATTCATCAGCACCTGCCCGATGACTGCAATGTAGATGAGCAAAAAGCACATCATCAGCGCCATCGACAGCTTCTTGACCTTGCGCGGCACAGTGTTCGCCTGTGCTTTGAGGTTCAGCCGCTGAAGCTCCTTGAACTTCATCGAAAGTGATGTCCAGAGTGCCGTTGTGTCCGCAGAGTTCTCTACGGTTTCCAATGCCCTTACGACCTCGCTCAGCCACGCCGAGCCGATGCGCTTGTCAAGGGAATCCAAGGCGTTGCGGATATTGCCGCTGCTTCGCATTTCGGCAACCGTAATGAACAGCTCCTCTTTGAGTTCGGGACTGGCTATCGGGATATACGACTCCAGGATATAGATGATGTCACGGCTGTGCGTGAGCAGTTTTTCAATGTGACCGACCAGCCTCGGCAGTTCGTACTCGATATTGGCTCGTTTCTGCCTGATCTTCCGCGTCACCTTTTTGGATTCCGAGAAATACACGAAAAACGCGATACCGAGAATGAGAAAGCCGAAGAATACGGAAATAAAAAACGCCGGAATTGCAAGAATTCCGACCATGAGCGCTTTGACAATGGCGTCTGCCATATACTGCTCCGGCGTGATCTCCATATTCGCCGTGCGCAGGTCAATCACAAGATTTGCGCGTTTGAACTCGTTCAGATGCAGCTTCCCTGCCAGCTTGGTGGCAAAATCCCGTCGATAGAGTTCGATGACGCCCGTCTTTTTCTTGCCCTTTCGTCCGACGCTGTTTGCCGCTTTGGAGGCTTTCAACGAAGGAATCTTCATCATGTCTGCCAATAGGAACCCGACGCCGACTGCGGCAATCACGCCGATGATAATCTGTAAAACAATCATACGCCCTCCTTATCTCCGGTACTCGACCGGCTTACAGTATTTCTGCATCCTCAAAAAGGTAAAGAGCATAACCGCGCCGCAGATTGCCAGCGTGACCTTGCCGAAGGTCGTATACATGAGCGCTCCGTACCACTCTTTGTTGAGAAAATACAGAAGCGGGATGTTTGCAACAACCATCAGTGCCATGATATAATATTCTCTTTTGTTCTCCGAGATCATGACCTTCAGTTCGGCGTTGACGATACGCATATCCGTCAGTTTTTCGACCACGGGATAAAGCGTTCCGATCAGTTGGCTATCGTCCTGACACGAGATCAGGGTGTCGCACCATTCCTCCCACACACAGTCCTTTACCCGTTCCCGCAGGTGACAGATTGCCGCTTTGACATCGGGATTGATGACCGAGATTTCCACGAGGAAGCTCTGAAACAGTCCCTTGACGGGCGGTTTGAGGTTGTCGATGTTCTCCTCCACCGCGCTTTTGAGGTTCATAGTGCGCTCATAAGAAGAAGTGATTGCGGAAAGCCCGGTTTCCAGCTCTAACTTCACCTGCTCCTCATACTGCTCCACGGTGCGAAGCAAATAGAGAAACGGGATCATGGCAAGTGCGATTGCCAGAACGGGAGCCAGAAACGGATTTCCGATAACGATGGCACCGACGCAGCCGAGGATCATCAGCAGCAACGCCACGGCACAAGCCACGCCGAAAGATTTTTCTTTGCCCGTATCGGAAAGTGCGCGGCGGATCTTATCCAGCCACAGCACCAGCTTGTTGGTTCTTTTCTTGCCCCTCGCGCGCATTGCATTGTCGCGGAGACTCTTTTTCCTGTCCAGGATAGCGGAAACATCTGCGCCGATGCTCTCCGGTGTCAGTCCGAGGATGCGGACAATGCCAAAGGCAATCAGCAGAAAACTGATTATATAGACAACTGTCATTCTGTTTGCTCCTTTCCGGTGTACTGTCCCAGCAGTTCCTGCGGTACACCGCCGCGCAGGAGCTTTAAGCGAAGAGAATCGGAGATCGGGTTGACACGCTCAAATTTTCCCTCCACGCGGAATCGCCCGTTCTCATACTCGTTGCAGTAAATTCTGTACTGCCACAGCTTGCGGTAGATGAGTTCCCCGTCGTCACCGACCACGCACTCGGTAATGTCCATCACCCTACGGGTGTTATCCTCCAGCTTGTGCGCAAAGACAACGACCGGAAAGGCAAGCGCCGCCTGTTGCAGTGACTGCTTCTCAAAGTTCTGATAGGCAAGTGAAGCGATTCGGCGATGCGCAAAACGCCCGCCCCCGCCGTGCACGGTAGATACCACCGTATGGTCGGTAGAGCTGGCTTCAATGGCACTGTATGCTTCCCGGTCGCGCATTTCTCCGACACAGATAATGTCCGGGTCGAAACGAAGTGCTGCCATAAGCAATTGTGCCTGCGTAATGTTATATGCCTCGTTATCCGACGGGCGGGAGATGGTATGCACCACATTGTTGATAACCTCCCCTGCTCCGTTCCGCTTGACAAGCGACAGTTCTCTTGCGCCCGATTCAATGGTATAGATACGCTTATTGTCCGGAATCCCGGCAAGCAAAGCATTGAGCAGTGTGGTTTTACCGGAGGAGGTTCTGCCCGCAACGACAAAAGACACGCCGTATCGGATGCAGGTTTCAAGGAAACCAAGCATTTCCTCCGTCAGTGCGTTTGTGCGGATCAGATTGTCCCTGTCCACTCTCTGCGGGTACAGTTTACGGATGCTGACGGCAATCGCGCGTTCTTCATCGACCACGGGCTTTTTCACCGCCGTAATACGGGTATTGTTCGGCAGATGTCCCTGTGCCAAGGGTGACGCATTGTCGATAATCATACCCGAATGCTGAAGCAGCTTTTTGACCACATCCTCTGCGTGCTGCGGGGAAAAGAAATGCTCTTTGGTCTTTTCAATCCGACCGTCGAGGTGTGTAATGGCGATGTCGTCCCAGCCATTGATGTTGATCTCCTCTACATCGGGATCGTCGAGATAGTGCGTCAATACCGAATACTCCGCCATTTCCGAATACAGTCTTTCGGCAAGCGTCTTTTCGGTATAGCCGTCCACCGTAAAACCGGTGTCATAGAGGTACTGCGCGATATACGCTTTGAGTTCCGCCACCTTGGTGCGGTCAATGAGTGCCGCCGCATACTTTCTTGAAATATACTGCTGCACCATACCCGCAAGGGAGGCTAAATCGATTCTCGGCATACGCTCACCTCAATTTCTCGGCAATCATCCCAACCGCCTGCATAAAATGCCGATCCTTCAACACCTCGCTCATACTGCCCTCCAGACTCTGTTCGGCAAGCGCCGCGGAGAACGGGAGTGTGACCGCAATCTTTCCGAGATGGCTTCTTGCGTCCGCAACCGGCATGGCAAAGGTCTGATTCGGGGTGTTCATGACGGTAATCTGTGTCGGCGGCATATATCCGCGTGTCATGAAGTGTCCCGACTGCGACAGCACATAGGAAAGGCATTTGAGATCGGGCGTTACCAATCTGACGCTGCTGTCGGAGGTTGCAAGTGCGGTCTGCGTCAGAATACTGTCCTCCGGCTCACTCATGCAATCGACCAACACATAATCCGTATTGGCGGCAAGGATATTGAGAAAGGACAGCGCCTTTTCCCCGGTATATGCCGGATGGCTGTGGGCATTCTCCTTGTCACGATAACCGAGAACCCCGAAGTTTTCCCTGCCGCGCAGAAGCGTGGTATAGGAAAAAATATCGTCCGCCGTGATCGTGGTCTTGGCAAGCAGTTCACCGAGCGAGTAAATGTCCTCACTGCGATATAAGGGAAAGACAACAGGCATGGAGGGGGCAATGACATCGGTGAGGACGGCAACGACCTTGGTCTGTCTCCGTCTCCCCGTCTCATACAAATGCCCGGCGAGCTTCATGGTGAAAGCCGTCTTTCCGCTATTCGGTGTCCCCCATACTGCGATGATCTTACCCATTGGTGTCCTCCTGCGAAGAGGTTTCCGACGAGTGGGATGTCAGATAGTCCTCCTGCACCTTCAGGTACTGCTCCGCGACTGTCTTATCCCCTCGGCATACAAGAGAAAAATGCAAGGTCGTTGTGGTGTTCAGGTAGGCAAGCAGCTTTGCCTGATCGGGAGAGGCAAGCAGTGTGACCGTGATCGCCTGTGTTGTGTCGGTTTTCCGGTCGCTGTCCACCGAATCCCCTGTTGTGGTGGTAATGACCTTTACATACCGGAGTTCGGGCGGCACATGAGACTGATTCGTCTCTTTGTCATAGACAATGACGCTGACAATATCTCCGTTTTGGAGCTTATTGGACAGCCCCTGCGCAAAGGACGCAATATTGACCGAGATGGCGACCTTGGTTCCGTCGAGAGCGGACAGCACATCATCCGCGCTGTTGCTTTTCTCCGCAACAAGGTCGGCAATCATGATCTGCCCGGCGTAAAGGTTGGTCGCGGCGTATTTGCCGACAACATATTTTTTGTTTTTCACCGTTCTGTCAGACAGGTTCAAGGCTCCCACCTTGACAAGCTCCACATCGTCCTCGGTAATCAGGTGTCCTCGCTCCACATTCTGTTTTACCTGTACCACTTCCACTTTTCTGTCCGTGAAGCGGTTGACAAGAGGCACAATCCCAAATGTGATACCGAGAGCGAGGACAATACAGATAATTCCTATCACCGTTCGGTTGCCGGTGATTCTCATTTTGCTTTTCATAAAAGACCTCCAATTTTCATTCAAATCAGAAAGCCGATCCAAAGACCGACCGACAAATACGGAAGGAGTGCAAAGGGCTGTGTTCTCTGCTCTTTCTTCCTGTGGGTAATGATAAGTTGTGCAACCACGGCAATCAGGAGTCCGAGCATAAAGCCGATCACCCCCTTATAGAATCCGAGCAGGAGTGCGGCAGCCGTAGACAGCTTGATGTCCGCACCGCCGATTCCCATGCGTTTCTTTCCGCACAGGGCAATGAGCATCTGCGCACCGCATACAATGGCGGCACCGAGAAGCTGTGAAAGAACGGTCGCCTCCGAGATGTTTGTCACCGCCAGCATCAGCATCATAACGGACAGTATATCGTCCGCTTCGTGAGTAGAGTGGTCCTGTACGGACGCATACAGAAGCACAAACAGAAATGCGATCCCGCAGAAAGTCCACGGGGACAGTTCGCCAAGCAGGAACAGCATTGCTGAGCCGCACCCGGTCAGCACATACGGAAGCCACGGGACAAAGCGAAAGTCCCGTTTCTTCATGTTTTTGCAGAGAAAGCGCGTACAGATGAGTGTGAACAGGATGGTTGCAAGCCCCTCGCACAGTATCCGAATCATTTCCGGCATCATATCCTCCTTCCGTTAGCCGGGGCAAGTGCTTCTCCTGCACCTGCCCCGAAAAGTGGTTCTTACGCGCTTATGCGGTGTAATCCCAGAGGTTGCCGATCTCGGTGTCGAGACGGGTCTGAATGTTGTTCTTGACGAAGGCATACACGATACCCATGAGCAGAACGCCGACCACGACGGCAATGATGATCCCGACAGTCTTGTCGATATAGAACTCGGCTTTGGCATTGGCAACGGCAGTCTGCGCCTTGCAGTAAATCTCGTTGCACTTGTTGTCGATGGCTTTCTTAGAGCGATTGAAGAAATTCTTGATTTTGTTGAACATGATTTTTACCCTTTCGTTTTTGAAAAAATGATTTTGTTTTTTGGATTACTTACAGGAAACAGGACTGACCGCATCAGCCGGCATAGTCCCAGAGGTTGCCGATCTCGGTGTCGAGGCGGGTCTGAATGTTGTTCTTGACAAACGCATACACGATACCCATGAGCAGAACGCCGACCACGACGGCAATGATGATCCCGA
>ERZ1106943.3864-NODE-3864-length-10933-cov-4.267972_pt1 | contig 10933 bp, 10 predicted proteins | sample MGYA00403671_ERZ1106943 | MGnify/ENA primary metagenome ERZ1106943 (study PRJEB35170, sample SAMEA104062427) | human gut metagenome | biome: human gut; feature: human-associated habitat; material: faeces | place: Denmark | collected 2012-06-14 ...
GGCGGGGAGGGGACTACTCCCGATGTATCCGCATGAATCCCCGGGCCCCCAGGGCCCGCAGGTCCGTAAATCCCAGGGACTCATAGAAGCTCACGGTCTTGGGGGTGTCGTCGGTGCAGAGCATCGTCTGGTATATCTGCGGCCAACGGGCCAGCAGCGCCTGCATCAGTGCGGAGCCGACGCCTCGGCGCTGCCAACGGGGCTGCACCAGGATATCCTGCATATACAGAATGGACGCGCCGTCGCCTACAGCGCGTAAAATTCCCACCAGCTGTGTGCCGTCGTAGGCCGCCAGCACATCCCTGGACCCGGCAAAGGCGTCCCGCAGCATGTCCGGCCGCTGGGTATAGTTGGTCCAGCCCACTGCCTCATACAGGGGGAGTATTTCCTCCGTGCAGTAGTGCTCATAGGGACGGATATGAAATGCTGTCATGATATGACCTCCTGCGTCAAATTTTTCATTTGCCGCAACTTACCGCAATCTCATGCACCTGCTCCTCTCTGCTCACATACCCAGCCGCTGAGAGATGGCCGACAGCAGCTCCGTTTTGCCGGTGCCCTTTTCGGCGGAGAACGGCACCAGGCAGTCCTGCTCTGAAAGCTCCAGCGTGTCCCGGATCACCTGCAGGTTGGGGTCTATTTCACTTTTCTTCAGCTTGTCCAGCTTGTTGGCCACCACCACCACCGGGCAGCCGGTGCCCCGGAACCACTGAAACATGGTGACATCGTCCGCCGTGGGCTTGTGCCGGGCGTCCACGATCAGGACACCCAGGGTGATGAGCCCGGGCGCCTGGAAATACGACTCCATCAGCCGTCCCCAGCGTTCCCGCTCCTCCTTGCTGACCTTGGCGTAGCCGTAGCCGGGCAGGTCCGTCAGATAGACGCGGTTGTCGATGAGAAAGTAGTTCACCTGGGTGGTTTTGCCGGGGGTGGCCCCCACCCGGGCAAAATTCTTCCGGTTCAGCAGGCGGTTGATGACGGAGGACTTGCCCACGTTGGAGCGTCCGGCAAAGGTTACCTGGGGCCGCCCGTCCCGGATAAAGGCATCGGGACGGACCGCCGAGCGGATAAATTCCGCCTTGTTGTAGTTGATAGGCATGGCAAGTATCTCTCCTTTACACTGGAAGCGCCGCAGGGGCCTCCGGCGACGCACGGTGCCGGGGTGCGGCGTGCTCGCCCCGAGGTGCGGCCAGCGCCGCTTCAAACACCTGGTTCACGGTGTCCACGGGGACGAAGTGCAGTCCGGCCCGAACCGTCTGGTCGATCTCCTCCAGATCCTTGACATTGTCCCGGGGGATGATGACCGTATGTACGCCGCTGCGCAGGGCGGCCATGGTTTTCTCCTTCAGACCGCCAATGGCCAGCACCCGGCCCCGGAGGGTCACCTCGCCGGTCATGGCTACGCTGCCGCGAACCGGCCGCCCGGACAGCGCCGACAGCATGGCGGTGGTGATGGCGATTCCCGCCGATGGGCCGTCCTTGGGCACGGCTCCCTCCGGGAAGTGGACATGGATGTCCTTGGTTTTATAGAAGTCCCGGGTCAGGCCCAGCTCCTCCCACCGGCTGCGCAGACACGTCAGCGCCGCCTTGGCGGATTCCTGCATCACGGTGCCCAGGTTGCCGGTCAGCTCCAGCTTGCCGCTGCCGTCCAGGGCCTGGGCTTCTACCTCCAGGATCTCGCCGCCTACCTGGGTCCAGGCCAGGCCATTGACCACGCCCACCTGGTCCCGGTCGCTGTGAACGGAGTCGGTGTATTGCTCTACGCCCAGCAGGTCCCGGAGATTCTTGTCGGTGATGTCCACGCGCTTCACGTCGCCGTCTACCAGCTGCATAGCAGCCTTACGGCAGAGCTTGCCCAGCTGCCGCTCCAGCACCCGGACGCCGGATTCCCTGGTATAGGCCGCGATGACCCGGCGGATGGCGTCGTCGCTGATGCGCAGCTGGGCCTTTTTCAGGCCGTGCTCCTTCAGCTGCTTGGGCAGCAGGTGCTGCTTGGCGATCTGCAGCTTTTCCTCGTCGGTATAGCTGCTCAGCTCGATGACCTCCATCCGGTCCAGCAGGGGACGGGGGATGGTGTCCAGGGTGTTGGCGGTGGTGATGAACATCACCCGGCTCAGGTCCACCGGCACCTCCAGGAAGTGATCCCGGAAGGCATGATTCTGCTCACTGTCCAGCACCTCCAGCAGGGCTGACGCCGGGTCGCCCCGCATATCGCTGGCCAGCTTGTCGATCTCGTCCAGCACCAGCAGGGGATTCATGGACCCGCTGCGGATGACGGCGTCAATGATGCGGCCGGGCATGGCCCCTATGTAGGTTTTCCGGTGGCCGCGGATATCCGCCTCATCCCGGACGCCGCCCAGGCTCAGCCGGGACAGCTTCCGGTGCATGGCCTTGGCCACCGACAGGGCGATGGAGGTCTTTCCCACGCCGGGAGGGCCCACCAGGCACAGAATTTTTCCCTTGGCCTGGGGGTTCAGCTGCCGCACGGCGATGAACTCCAGGATGCGCTCCTTCACCTTCTCCAGGCCGTAGTGGTCACGGTCCAGAATTTTCCGGGCCTGCTCCACATCAGCCCGGTCGTGGGTCTCCACGCCCCAGGGCACGTCCAGGCACACGTCCAGATAGTTCCGGATCACCGCGCCCTCGGCGCTGCCGAAGGGCTGCTTGGACAGGCGGTGCAGCTCCTTCATGAGCTTCTCCCGAACCTCGTCCGAGGCACGGCAGCGGCCGATCCGCTCCTCGTACTCGTACAGCTCGTCGTCGCCGTCCTCGCCCAGCTCGTGCTGCAATACATGGAGCTGCTCCCGCAGGACCATGTCCCGCTGGACCTGGCCCACCCGCTGGCGGACCTTCTGGTCAATATCCGACTCCAGGGCGGCGATGTCAACCTCGTGGAGCAGGATCTCGTTCATGATCATCAGCCGCCGGACGGGGTGCAGCTCCTCCAGCACCCGCTGGCGGTCCTGGTGCCGGAGGTTGATGTTGGCGGCGATGGTGTCCGCCAGCTCGCCGGGGTCCCGGATATCCAGCACCGAGGCCACCAGCTGATCGGACAGATTCCCCACCAGCTCCTGATACCGGCCAAACAGGGCGTAGGTCCGCCGGGTCAGGGCCTCGGTGCGGTCCGTGGCCCGCCAACCCTCGTCCTCCAGCAGGTCCACGTTGGCCTGGAGGAAGGGCTTTGTCTGCCACAGGCGGCGGATGGCCGCCCGGTGCAGTCCCCCGGCGATGACCCGCACACCGGTATCCGAGGTTTTGACGATTTGGAAGATACGGCACACGGTGCCGATGGCGTACAGATCCTCCTCCTGAGGCTCCTGCACGCCAATCTCCCGCTGGGTTACCAGCAGCAGCTCCCGGTCGCCCTCCATGGCGTTCTCCAGTGCCAGGATGGATATCTCGCGCTCCGCATCGAAGCTCAGCGTCTGGCCCGGGAAGGCGGTCAGCCCCCGCAGAGCCAGCACGGGCATATTTTGTGTGGTCATAAGGGTATCTCCTTTGCGATAGGGAAAGTACAATAGGGCAAGAGGGGAGAGGCGCAAGCGTCTCTCCCCCTTGTTGGTTGTTTCAGGACGCCGGCGCGTCGCTGTCCTTGTGGGACCGGTGGTGATTGGGGTCCCGCAGGATCACCGGCTCCGCACCGTCCTTGACGGCACCGGCGGTGATGGTCACCTGTTCGATGGTGTGGTCCGAGGGAATATCGTACATGATGGGGGTCAGAACTCCCTCCATGACAGCCCGCAGGCCACGGGCACCGATGTTGCGCTCGATGGCCTTGTCGGCCACGGCCTCCAGAGCATCCGGCTCGAACACCAGCTTCACATCGTCATAGGAAAACAGCTTCTGATACTGCTTGACCAGGGCGTTTTTCGGCTCCGTCAGGATACGGACCAGATCCTCCCGGTTCAGGCCGTCCAGAGCGGCGATCACCGGCAAACGGCCCACCAGCTCGGGGATAATGCCGAACTTCAGCAGATCATGGGGCTGGACCTCCTTCAGCAGCTGCCCGGTCCGGCGCTCTGCCTTACTCTCCACAACGGCGTCGAAGCCGATGCCCTTGCGGTCGGTGCGCTGCTCGATGATCTTCTCCAGACCATCGAACGCACCGCCGCAGATGAACAGAATGTTGTGGGTGTCCACCTGGATGAACTCCTGGTGGGGATGCTTCCGGCCGCCCTGGGGCGGCACGTTGGCCACGGTGCCCTCCAGGATTTTCAGCAGCGCCTGCTGCACGCCCTCGCCGGACACGTCCCGGGTAATGGAGGTGTTTTCACTCTTGCGGGCGATCTTGTCGATCTCGTCCACATAGATGATGCCGTGCTCCGCCCGCTCCACGTCGAAATCCGCCGCCTGCAGAAGCCGCAGCAGGATGTTCTCCACGTCGTCGCCCACATAGCCGGCCTCGGTGAGCGTGGTGGCGTCGGCAATGGCGAAGGGCACCTTCAGCACCCGGGCCAGGGTCTGGGCAAACAGGGTCTTGCCAGAGCCCGTGGGCCCGATCATCAGGATGTTGCTCTTTTGCAGCTCCACATCCTCGCCGCCGCCGAAGAAAATGCGCTTATAGTGGTTGTAGACCGCCACGGACAGGGCCACCTTGGCGGCGTCCTGACCGATGACGTACTGATCCAGTACCGCCTTGATCTCCCGGGGAGTGGGCAGCTGGTCCGGGGTCTCGTACCCGGCCTCGGGGCCGGGCTGATACCCGTCGTCCAGAATGGACATGCACAGCTGGACGCACTCGTCGCAGATGCGCACGCCGGGGCCCTGGATCATGCGGTGCACCTGATTCTCCGCCTTGCCGCAGAAGGAGCACCGCAGGGATTTCTTATCGTCTGCCATTGGTTACCTCTTGTAAATGACCTTGTCCACCAGGCCGTATTCCCGGGCCTCCTCGGCCAGCATCCAGTGATCCCGCTCGGAGTCCTGCTTCACCTGCTCGGGGTCCTTGCCGGTGTTGTCGGCCAGAATCTGGTTCAGGCGCTTTTTCAGCTTCAGGAAATGCTCCACGTCGATCTCCATATCCGTGACCTTACCCTGGGTCCCGGCAGAGGGCTGGTGGATCATAATCTCCGCATTGGGCAGGGCGATGCGCTTTCCCCGTGCGCCGGAGGACAGCAGGAACGCGCCCATGCTGGCAGCCATGCCGATGCAGATGGTGGACACGTCGCACTTGATATACTGCATGGTATCGTAGATGGCCATACCCGCGGTAACGGAACCGCCGGGGCTGTTGATGTACATCTGGATATCCTTGTCGGGGTCCTGGGCCTCCAGATACAGCAGCTGGGCCACCACCAGGCTGGCGGTGGTATCATTGACCTCTTCGCCCAGGAAGATGATGCGGTCGTTCAGCAGCCGGGAAAAGATGTCATAAGAACGCTCACCCCGGTTGGTCTGCTCCACAACATAAGGGACTAAACTCATAGAAAATACCTCCTGTACAAATAGATGAAACTCTACCCAATTATACCCGCCCGCGTGGTATCTCAAGCAGGGAACGCCGGATAATTATTCCGCGTCCTTCTTTTCCTCTTCCTGCTTGGCTTCTTCCTGGGACTCCTCCACCACGGGAGCCACGGCCACAGCGGCGTCGGCCACAGCCTTGATGGCCTTGCTGCGCAGGACCTGCTCACGGACGTCGGCCTCGGGCAGATACTTCTTGATGGTGTCCAGATCCATGCCGTACTTGTCGGCCACGGTCTTGAGCTCATCCTCGATCTCCTGGGCGGTGGCCTCCAGGTTCTCGGCCTTCACCAGGGCGGCCACGGCCAGATCCATGCGGACCTGCTGCACGGCGGGGTCATGGGCCTGCTTCTTGAAATCGTCCTCGGTGGTGTTGGTCATCTTCAGATACTGGTCAAAGGGGATGCCCTGGGCGGCCAGCTGCTGCTGGAAGTTCTCCATCATCTGCTGGGCCTGAACGTCCACCATCTCATCGGGGATGTCGGCCTGGATGCCGTCGGCCACCTTCTGCATCAGGGCGTCCTCAAAGGCACGCTGGGCGGCGGCCTCGCGGTCGTTCGTCAGCTGCTTGCGGGTATCGGCCTTCAGCTCCTCCAGGGTGTCGAATTCGGACACGTCCTTGGCGAACTCGTCGTCGATGGCGGGGACCTCCTTGTGCTTGACCTCGTTGACCTTCACATGGAACACCACGGGCTTACCGGCCAGCTCGGGGGTATAGTTCTCGGGGAAGGTGATGTCGATGTCCTTCTCCTCGCCGGCCTTCATGCCCACCAGCTGATCTTCAAAGCAGGGGACGAAGCTGCCGGAGCCGATCTCCAGGTCGAAGTTCTCACCCTTGCCGCCGTCGAAGGGCACGCCGTTGTCAAAGCCCTCAAAGTCGATGTCGGCGGTGTCGCCCTTCTGGATCTCGCGCTCCACGCTGACCAGACGGCTGTTGCGGTCGGCCATCTCGTTCAGACGGTTCTCCACGTCCTCGTCGGTGACGTTGACCTCAGCCTTGGGGGCCTCCAGGCCCTTATACTGGCCCAGAGTCACCTCGGGATACACGGCCACGGTGCACTTGAACACCACGCCGTCCTTGCCGCAGGACTCCAGCTCCACCTCGGGATAGCCCACGACCTTCAGCTCCTGCTCCTTCACGGCGTCCTCATAGGCGTCGGGCAGAAGGATATTCACTGCTTCTTCATAGAAGACCTCTGCGCCGTACATGCTCTCAATCATCTTGCGGGGAGCCTTGCCGGGGCGGAAGCCGGGAACGCTGATCTTGCCGCGCTGCTTCAGGTAAGCCTTGTTGATGGCGGCCTCAAAGGCGGCGGCATCTGCTTCAATGGTCAGTGCGACCTTGCTCTTGTCCAGTTTTTCACAGGATTTTACACTCATTTTGATTTTTCCTCCGTTCAGCATTAAATCGTATCAATGCAATTCTATATAATAGCAGAAAACAATTTCAATTTCCACACTTTTTTGCTCTAATCACAAATTTTTTTAGGATGGAAGCCCAAATAATCCCCGGAGACCATGTAAAACGCGGTTCCGCCCCGGTCTCCCTGCAGGGCCCGGCGGTGAGAAGCACCGTGGAGATGGCCGTAGCAGCACACCTTCACGCCGTATTCCCGCAGCAACCGCAGGATCTCCGGGCACTGGTACCCCTGATACAGCGGCGGATAATGGAGGAAGCACAGCTTCTCGCGGTCGCCTGCCGCCTTCAGGGAGGTTTCCAGCCGCCCCACCTCCCGCAGCAGCACCTTTTCGTTGTGGGTGCCCTGGTTGTCCAGCTCATAGAACCACCCCCGGGTGCCGCACAGGGCCACGTCCCCGTAAAAGCGGCAGTTGTTGTGGAGGATCTCCATGGTGGTCAGGCCGTTTTCCGCAAAGAACCGCTCCATTTTGGCGGCGGTGTTCCACCAGTAGTCGTGGTTGCCCTTGAGCAGGTATTTCTTCCCCGGCAGGGCGTCGATGAACCGGAAATCCTCCAGGGATTCCTCCAGGCTCATGCCCCAGGACAGGTCGCCGCACAGCACGGTGACGTCGTCCTCTGTCAGCACGGAGAACCCCTCCCGGATACGGGCCACATAATCCCGCCACCCGTCCCCGAAGATCTCCATGGGCTTGTTGGAGCTCAGAGACAGATGCAGGTCGCCAATGGCATACAGCGCCATACGGCACCTCCTTTCTTGGTGTGTAGTTGATGCTTATCCAACGTTACGGAGACGCGTACCTTAATCATACTGTTCCACAGTGTTTTTTTCAGTAGTGTCCACGTCAATCCGCTGGCAGTATAGACGGAAGCAAATGTGATTTGTTAAAAGAACGCTCAACACCACCACACCATCCTCAAGCCGCCTTTCGTCCCACTGTGAGGAATGTGGGTATGCTTTACATAGGGATTGCAGGAAGGTGTCCTGAGAGCGGATCACGTCTGACCAAGGCATATTCCGGCATTCCGCCTGGAGAATGATTTGATCGTCCCAGATACATAAATCTGTCATACCTATGAAGCCCTCGCACCGCACAGTAACCTTATGATTCATGCTGCGATTCCAGATGGTCAATTCCGCAGCATCATAGCAAATCCTGATTTGCTCCAGGGAACTGTCCGGCCAGAAAAAGTCTGAAAATTTCATAATTGACCTCGCCATCACTAACAATGGGACACGCGTCTTAATAATACTGCTCCACGGTACGTTCTTCACCGGTGTCTACATCCCGGAAGCGTAGCTCTACCAGTTCTCCGTCCCGGCGCTGACCAAGATACTCCATGGGCGAATTCTTGCCCATAGGCCAATCGGCCTCCTGCGCCCAGCGAGGAAATTTCCGATCCTTGATGTGAAAGGCTTTCCAGAGAGCTTCTTTACCGGCTGCCGCACGGTCGGCCTTTTTCATCGTCCTGGGGAATTTGTTCAAAACCTCTGCCACATAGGACATTACTTCTGCACCACCAATAGACCTTCCAAGTGCCTTGAAGTAATAATCGTCATCATCCTTGTAGCGCTTTGTCCTTTTAGCATCGGGGTATTTCGTCAAAATCGCTGTAAGCATTAAATTATATATGCCACATTGCCTGCGAACGATCGTTGTGTACGAGTCTTTGGGCGGATAGGGACTTTCCACCAGCATTCTCAGTACGTGTCCATCATATACTAAAGCTATTGTCCGGTATAAAGCATAGAGTAATCTATCCTTAGCAATAACCGGCGGCGGCTCATGGCTGAAATCAGCAATACTGTCCAGCCACTCTCCGATTTTGGGGTCCGCACAGTAGGCTTCCCAAAATTCATCAAATGGGATATCTCCGGCGATAAAGTCAAATACGATCTGCATACTACCTCCTATCGGTTTTTACACCATCCTCCGCAGATTGTTCCAGAACAGATCCTCCAGCAGCGACTGGGGATAGCCCCGGTCCGCCAGCGCCTGCCACAGCAGCGGCACATCCTCCAGACCCCGCATCCCGCCGGCCAGCAGCTCGCAGCCGTCCATGTCGCCGCCCAGACACAGGGACCTTTCCCCGTCCAGCTCCAGAAAATGCTCCACATGGCGCACCAGCCCTTCCATGGTGGGGTCGTCGCCCACAAAGTGCTGGTAGTAGTTGAGCCCCGCCACGCCGCCGCTGTCCCGGATGGCCCGGAACATATCGTCGGTGAGGTTGCGCCGGTGGGGGCAGACGGCCCGGCTGTTGGAGTGGGAGGCCACCACAGGCCGCCGGGAAAGACGCACCACGTCCCAGAAGCCCGCAGCCGACAGATGGGACACATCCACGTAGATGGACAGCTCCTCCATCCGCTGTAGGAAGTCCCGGCCATAAGCGGTCAGTCCCTGCTCCGGCTGCTGGGCATTGGAGCCGGAGAGACGGTTGGCGTAGTTCCACACCGGGTTCAGCAGCCGCACGCCCCAGTCATAGGCGGTGTCCAGCCGCCGGATGTCGCAGTCCAGCAGCTCGGCGCCCTCGATGCTCAGCAGCGCCGCGGTAATCATCGCCGGGATGCGCAGCTCGGTCATCATGTAAGCGAACGCCTTCGCCGTCGCCAGCAGCGTCATGACGATCGCCAGCGTCTTGAGGCTGTTTTTGAGAATCTGCCCCACGTCGCGCAGTTTCACCGAACGGAAAACCACCATCGACAGGAACATCGTGTAGACGCACGCGATGGCCGATGCCTCCGTCGCGGTGAACACGCCCGCGCCCGTACCGACCATGATGATGCCCAGCGTCATCATCGGCAGAATGCCGCGCAGCAGAATCTTGATGCCCTCGCCCTTCGCCACGCCTTCGCCCTTGGGGAAATTGTAGCGCTTGGCCATCAGCATGCACATGATGATCATGCCACTGCCCAGCGCTATGCCCGGCAGCAGACCCGCCATGAACAGCGTGCCGATGGAAACGCCGCCCGCCGCCAAAGCATAGATGACCATGTTGTGGCTCGGCGGAATGAGCACGCCCTGACAGGCCGTCGTCACCGTCAGGCCGACGGAAAAATCCTCGTCATAGCCCTGCTTGACCATCATCGGGATGACGATCGTGCCCAGCGAAGACACGTCCGCCACGGCCGAACCGGAAATGCCGCCGAAGAACATCGAGTCCAGCACGTTCACGTAAGCCAGGCCACCGCGAAAACGGCCCACCGCCAGATTCGCCAGATCGACGATCTTTTCGGATATGCCGCCCGCGCTCATGAATTCACCCATCACGATAAAAAACGGAATCGAGAGCAGCGAGAAGTTGTTCGCGCCGTCCACCATCTGGCGAACCAGCACGGAGAAGTTCGTGCCCGTCACCATCGCGCTGCCCAGCGTTGAGAGCAGCATCGCAAAGGAAATCGGCACCCGCATCAGCAGCAGGAGCACAAATCCGCCGATCAAAACCAGACCGGCCAACGTCGCGGTCGTCATTTCTTTTCCGCCTCCTTCGTCATGGCGGCAACGGCCGCTTCATCGGTAAAATCCACTTCCGGCTCGGAATAGAGAAGGTCGTCGCGGGATACAATACCCGTCAGAAAGAGAACGGAATCAAAGCTCATCACAAAGCCCGCGACCGGAATCGGCAGATACTGCCACGCGGTCGAAATGCCCGTGATCGGCAATACGCCCGGCAGGGTGAAGAGCTTCGCCGTGCGCGCGCCGCCGCTGATGAGCATGAACAGGCCGCACAGCAGCACCACGACGTCCGTCAGCACGTCGAGCACCTTGCGCGCCTTGCCGCCCACGGGCAGCTGATTGTAAATCGCGTTGACGGCCACATGCAGGTGGTCGCGCACGCCGATGGCGCAGGCGATGAAAGCAAATACCGTCACCAGCAGGCGCGGCACTTCTTCCGCCCAGGACAGCCCCGTGTTGAAACAATAGCGCAGAATGACCGTCAGCGTCACAATGGCTACCATCGCCAGAATGGAGGCCTGCGCGATGAACAGCACAATTCTGTGCGTGATGTGGTTGAGCCTGACCAACGCAGATGCAAATCCTCCTTTGTTCATGG
>ERZ1106943.3867-NODE-3867-length-10930-cov-4.584000_pt1 | contig 10930 bp, 9 predicted proteins | sample MGYA00403671_ERZ1106943 | MGnify/ENA primary metagenome ERZ1106943 (study PRJEB35170, sample SAMEA104062427) | human gut metagenome | biome: human gut; feature: human-associated habitat; material: faeces | place: Denmark | collected 2012-06-14 ...
AGCCGCAATAAGCGAGGTAGGTATTCTGCTCATATCTAAACTCCGTCACTCGCACCATAAAAAACAGATTAACTTTTGTTAATCTGTTTTTTATTTTTACCGGCAAGCGATGACGGATTTTTGCAAGAAAATAACGGATGAGGTGTCGCCGTTTACGGCGCTTTACAAGGAAAACTTTGATTTAAAAGAACTCTTAGCGAGAGCGTTGATGATTTTTTACTATGAACAAGTCGCAACAAACGAGGCAGGTATTTTGCTTATATCTAAACTCAGCCACTTTCAATATATCTGCACATTGTACACTATAAAAAATTCTATAAATCGAGATTTGGAGGATAAAACTTATGAAAGGTAAAAGTTTGCTTATAGGAATAATAATTGGGGTAGTAATGGCAATACTTTGGAGCATTGTTTTTGTTAATGTATTAAACAGTATGGCAGGAATTGGAGTTGGAATATGCTTTGGTATATCTTTTGGTATATTAGGTAGTCTTATTTTTTCCAAAAAAGGTAAAAACAAGTGATAATATAAATTTCGTTTTGATAAGCTGATAAATACGCTTTTATTTGTAACTATATCCTTTTAATCAACTGTTTTTAATTTACTATTAAACACTACAAAACTGTAAGCAAATATGATTTTAAATCGAATAGCTTACCAAAACATTTTGATACAAAAATCATCAAACTATGACTTTTGTAATAATTTTAAAAATATATCAACACAATTAATCAGGAGTAATTTTTATGAAAAAAGCAATTTTATTTGATTTAGACGGCACATTATGGCACACAAGTGATGTTATTCTTCCGATTTGGAACGAGGTACTTAAAAATCACCCCGAAACCACAAAGCAGATTACACTTGACGAAATGAACAGCTATATGGGCAAAACCATTGAGCAGATTGCAAGCATTATGCTCCCTGAGCTTAGCGAGGAAAACGGTGTGAGCATTATAAAAGAATGCTGCGCCGTTGAAGTTCCGTATCTTGAGAAATCAGGCGGTCATTTATACGAAAATCTTGAGGAAGTGCTTAGAGCGCTTTCCGAAAAATATTTTCTCGGTATAATCAGTAACTGTCAGTGCGGTTATATCGAATCATTTTTAAAGGCCCACAAGCTCGAAAAATATTTTTCTGACTTTGAAATGTCGGGCAGGACTCAGCTCACCAAGGGCGAAAATATCAGCCTTGTAATCAAAAGAAACGGCATTGACTCTGCTTTCTATGTTGGCGACACTATCGGCGATCAGATAGCCTCTAAAGATGCAAATGTACCTTTTGTTTTTGCCGAATACGGATTTGGCAATACAGAAAATCCAAAATACACAATTCATACATTTTCCGAGCTTTTGGAAATATCCGAAAAAGTATTTGCCGAGAACTAATCATTTATTTGTGTTTCGGAGGTCTTATCTTCCCTCTCGCCGTCCTTTGCCTTGTAATAAATAACGGTCGGCTTATGTGCCTTTCCGCTCTTTTTATTATGGTTAATATACATTATTGCAAACACTACGGCTACAAGTGCAATTATAATAACGGCAGTAACAATTAAAATAAATTCACGCATAAAAACATCCTCACATTTTATTGATTAACTCAATTATAAATGTGAGGATGTAAATTTTTTAATGAATTATGTAGACGAAAAATTATTTTGTAAGAAAATAATTCATCATTGTAAAGCCTTTTTCAATGTAGTTGCCTGTTTCTCTTGCCTCTTTCTCGCAGAAAACCTTTACACCGCTGTCAATCTCATTTTTGCTGTCATAAATGAGGTATGGTACAGGAGTGGAGGTATGTGTGCGGATAGAAAGCGGTGTTGGGTGATCAGGGCATACCAAAACCGCAAAATCATCGTAGCCTCTCAAAAATTCTACAACAGGAGCGAGTATATGCTCGTCAATCATTTCAATAGCTTTTACCTTGTTTTCAATTTCACCACGGTGACCGCACTCGTCAGGAGCTTCAACATGAATATATACGAGGTCTGCGCCCTTTTTAAACTCCTCAATAGCCGCCTTGCACTTGCCGTCAAAGTTTGTGTCGAGATAACCTGTTGCGCCCTCAACATCAACGCTGTTCATTCCTGCGCAGATTGCAATTCCCTTTAAGAGGTCAACGGCAGAAATCATACTGCCCTTTTTGCCGAATTTCTCGCTGAAATTATCAAGCAAAGGCTTTGTGCCCTCGCCCCAAAGCCAAATTGAGTTGGCAGGGCGCTTGCCTCTTGCAATTCTCGCCTTATTAACAGGGTGATCCTTTAAAAGGTCATAGCTCTTCTTCATAAGGTCATAAAGCTCGTCAACAGCCTCACCCTTTGGAATGTAATCGGTAATTACCTTGCCTGTAATGTCATGCGGAGGTGTGAGCACACCCGGATGCGGATTGCCGTTGCTCCAAACAAGGCAATGACGATACGATACACCGGGATAAAAACGGAACTTATCATTGCCGAGTTTTTCCTGAATATACTCAATGAGAATTTTTGCCTCTTCTGAAGAAATATCGTCAGCACAATAGTCGAGAATTGTCTTTTTCTCGTAATCCTCTTCGTCTGAAAGTGTAACAAGGTTACATCTGAGAGTAACATCTGTATCCTTTAAATCTATACCGATACTTGCAGCCTCAAGCGGAGAACGACCGCTGTAATATACAGCAGGCTCATAACCGAGAACAGAGAGGTTTGCAACATCGCTGCCGGGCTTTAAACCCTCGGCAACAGTCTTTACAATACCAACCTCTGCTTTTGCGGCAAGGCTGTCCATACAAGGCTTATTTGCCTTTTCCATAGGTGTGGAATTACCGAGTGCCTCGTTTGGCTCATCAGCCATACCGTCACAAAGCATTACCAAATATTTCACTTTAAATCAACCTCTTTAATGATTATTTCTGTAATGTGCCAAGACTTGCACATTTGAGATATGCGTTAATAAATCCGTCAATGTCACCGTCCATAACAGCCTGAATATTACCGGTTTCGTATGAAGTGCGGTGATCCTTAACCATTGTGTATGGCATAAACACATAGCTGCGGATCTGACTGCCCCATGTAATTTCCTTTTGAACACCCTTGATGTCCTCAATTTTGTCAAGGTGTTCTCTTTCTTTGATTTCCATAAGTTTTGAAACAAGCATTTTCATAGCCACATCTCTGTTCTGATACTGACTCCTTTCAACCTGGCTTGCTACAACAATACCTGTCGGAATATGAGTAAGACGAACGGCAGATGAAGTCTTATTTACCTTCTGTCCGCCTGCACCGCTCGCACGATAAACATCCATCTTAATATCCTCAGGAGCAATGTTTACTTCTATGTTATCGTCCATTTCAGGCATAACCTCAAGGGATGCAAAACTTGTGTGTCTTCTTCCCTGAGAGTCAAACGGAGAAACTCTTACAAGACGGTGAACGCCTGCCTCGCTCTTTAAGTAGCCGTAAGCGTTTTCGCCCTCAATAAGGAGAACGGCGCTTTTAAGTCCTGCCTCATCGCCGTCAAGATAGTCAACTTCCTTAACCTTAAAGCCATGAGCATCTGCCCAGCGGTTGTACATTCTGTAAAGCATTTCTGCCCAGTCCTGAGCCTCTGTACCGCCCGAACCTGCGTGGAAAGTAAGAATTGCATTGTTCTTATCATATTCACCTGTAAGAAGAGTTTGAAGTCTTTGCTTTTCAAGACTTTCTTTAACTCCCTCTGCCTCGCTCTCTGCCTCTTCAAGAAGCGAAAGATCCTCTTCCTCATTTGCAAGTTCAATCAAAGCACAGGTATCTTCATACTTAGCCACCAAAGCCTCATAAGCCTCAACCTTACCTTTTAGTGTGCCTGTACGCTGTAAAACTTTTTGAGATTTTTCTACATCGTCCCAAAACCCCGGTTCGGTAGCTTTAAGCTCAAGCTGCTGAATTTCCGAAAGCATACCTTTCATACCGAGAGCGTCTGACAAATCGTCAATTTCAGGTTTAAGTGCCTGAACCTTTAACAATAATTCCTCAAATTGTACCATAAAATATACCATTCCTGTCTTAATTTGATATATAGCTCTAAAAATCAGATTACTATTTTACATACAATTTTATTATAGCAAATCAGCCGATAAATGTAAACTGTTTTTTATAATAAGGGACAATTACATAAATAATTTATTCTCTGTTTCCTGACGCATATTTTCCCGTATTAACATCAAGAACTTCTCTGACAGGCTGAATTAACGATTCTTCATACTGAACATTCCATTGAACATTTTTACTCATTTCATCGTTTTCAAGTCCGTCTACGCAGTCACCGCTTTTTATCGGACATTCGTTATCATAAATATAGCTAAGAACACTATATGCGTGATATACAACACTGTTTGGATTTAAGGTATTAAAATGATACTGAACATCAGGAAGCCACAAAGTGCTCATTCCCACAGAATCTACTATCATATCGTCAGTTCCCTCAATGTTAAAAAATCTTACATTGACAGCATAATAAATAAACCTTTGCTCCACAGGAAGATTACAGGCAACAATACTTTCTCTTGATAACATTTTGTGTGAATTATCGAAAACAAAAGCCTTGCAGTCAGGGAAAATCTCAGCGAGAGCCTCGATAAATTCAACAGACATATTTGCTCTTTCTTTATAGTCAAGGCCGGCTGCCAACATATCCATTCCCAATACTTGATACTTACACTCTTTAAGAATTTCACTTGCGTTTGGACAATCGTTTAACTGTGCTATTTCAAAATCATTTAAAAGCGGCTTTTTAATTTCCGTACATTCGGTAATTATAAGCTGCGGATTAACATCTGCGTCTTTAAAATGAGCTATATAATTTTTGGGAATAAAGCTTGCCGATGCTTTATCATAAGAAAAACATTCGGTCTTTCCAAGATGCCTTTCCATTATTTTATTAATTTCCGTTTGCTGCGGCATTTCGCATTTTTCTTCAAACAATAAATGAATAAAAAATACTGTGCCCGGTTGCGGCGCTTTTTCATTAAGATTTTGCTGAAAAATATTTTCTGTATTATCAGGCATTATAATTCACCTATCGCAATATAATTATGTTTTATCCGTAATTTTTCCGTCCGGCATAGCGCTCAATTCGCCCTTGGTAATTGCGCTGTCAACAGCATATCCGATTGTTATGTCAATCAAATTGCCTGTACGGTTAAAGCCAAACTTCTTAGAGGTTTCTTTTATAAGGTCGGTTTTATTCATACAACCCTGCTCGCAAAGCACATCTTTTGAGGCATTTAATATTTCGTTTGAAGAAATATCATCTATGCTGCGCTTGTTTTCGGGTTGCTCAGATACCCTGTAAATATCGTATTCCTCGGGTTTCTGTTCAGGCTGCCATACAAAAAGCACGCCGTTGTCTGAGGTTTCAAAGTGCATTATTCTGCCGAGAACTCTGTCGAGGATTGCCTCTGCTCTGTTGCCCGAGCGAGAAATTCCGTAGGCTGAAAGCACGCTTTTATACAAGGATTTTTTGCTTATAGGCGCTTGTGCGGAAATGATTTTAAACATCAGCTTTTGAATATCCACCTCTGACGATGCCGCATAAAAGCTGTCTGAATTGCCGAGAATCGGTATATTCACATCTTCGTACTTTCTCATTCTGCAGTTTTCAAATGAAGAGGTGTCGAGTTTTTCAAACTCAAAGGTTTTGGCTTTGTTCTGTTCGCCGACTTCGTGCTTAGTATTTTTATCGGCAACGGCATTTTCGATTTCCGACTTTATTTTGTCGATAACACGAGCGGAATTATCAAGCCAGTCGAGAGTCCAAACACGCATAATTTTCCAGCCAAGACCTGCAAGCACATCGGGCTGTAAAACAAATCTGTCCTTTGAAGTTGCGGAATTTTTGCAGTTTTCGCCGTCGGCAAGTATGCCGAGCAAATAGTTGCCGGAATTTTCGGGATCTACAATGCCAATGTCTATCTTATATTCCGAACAGCCGATATTGCAGTTTACTTTATAGCCGAGCTTTTCGATTGCCGCTGCGATTTCAGTAATTACACTGTTGTTGGCAGTTGATGAAACCGTACCGTCTGAAACGGCTATATTTCTGTTTTGACCTGCGAATTTCAAAAAGCCTTTAAGTCCCTCAACACCGAGCGCCCTTGTGCGTGACAAATCAATCTGCTCAGGAGTAAGGGTTGAATAAACTATCATTTCGTACCTTGCTCTTGAAATTGCTACATTAAGTCTGCGCCAGCCGCCGTCACGATTTAGAGGGCCGAAATTCATAGAAACCTTGCCGTTTTTATCAGGGCCGTATCCGACAGAGAAAAGAATTATATCTCGCTCATCGCCCTGCACATTTTCAAGGTTTTTAACAAATACAGGCTCTGCCGACTCGCTGTCGAATTTTTCAAGTTCGGGGTGCTTTGAAAATTCATCTGCGAGCATATCTTCAATTAAATTCTGCTGAATAACATTGAATGTAACAACACCTATGCTCTTTGTGCGCAGCTCTTCGTCTGAAAGTCTGCGAATAATCTCGTTTACAACAGCCTCTGCCTCTGCCTTGTTCTGCTTAGTGCCGCCCTTATCGTAATAGCCGTCAATGTGTATCAGCTTAACTGCCGATACCCTGTCGTTTGGTGACGGGAAAGTATAAAGTTTATTGTCATAATACTTCATATTGCTGTATGCAATAAGGCTTTCGTGGCGAGAACGATAATGCCATTTGAGGTACATTTGCGGCATAGAAATAGAAAGACAATCATCAAGCAGACTTTCGAGATCCTCATTTTCAATGTTTTCTTCATCAATGCGGTTTGACTTAAAGAAACTTGTAGGCGGCAGCTGGTTTGGATCTCCGACTACTACCACATTTTCGCCCCTTGCAATAGTACCTACCGCCTCGCTTGTAGGCAGCTGTGACGCCTCGTCAAATACTACAAGGTCAAACTTAGGGAATGACGGGTCAATATACTGAGCAACCGAAATCGGGCTCATAAGCATACACGGGCAAAGTCTGCGCAGCAATGCCGGAATTTCATTAAACAGCTTTCTTATAGATATTGCCCTGCCGTTGCTCTTAATGGCTCTTTTAAGTAAACCGAGTTCGGAAGATGATGCGCCTGCCGAACCCGATACAGGCACTTGCGCCGACAAGGTTGCCACAAGCTCCTGAACAGTAAGCTGAGAATACTCGTCTATTAATGAATGGTATTCCTTTATTGTCTGCTCAAAGCTGTTACTTCTGAATGTGCTTAGGCTTTCGTCAGACGAAATATATTTAAGCGCAAGGGCATAGTAAATATTACACTTAAATGCGCTTACTGCGTCCGATTTATCAAGAACACCGCTCTCAACAGCGTTGCAAATGCACTCAAGGTTTTCGTTTCTGAGCTTTTCCCTGTTTGCGTTATACTCGGTAACAGCATAGAGTTTGTCAATATTTTGGCTTAGATTTTCAAGTATGTTATTCGACTCTTTGAAAAGGTCTGCGTTCTGTGCATCGTGTAAATTAACCTTTACCGTATCGGCAAAAACTTTCCACTTCATTAAATAATTTTCAACACAACCTGCGTCAAAACTAAGCTGTGAAAGATTAACTCTTGAAACAGATGACAGTATTGCCCTCTTTTCGTAATCATTATAAGGCATAAGCGCATTGTAAACAGCATTGGTTTTATCAATAGCATTTTTAAAATCAGCGCCCAATTCGTTTAGAATAAAGCAAAGCTCGTTAGCGCTTTTTACATTATCGCTATGCAATTTATTAAAGCTGATAAGTCGCTGATACCACTCGGTAATATTTTCCTTGGTAACGGCATTAGGAATAATGCAATACTGCGAAATATCTTTCAACAGTTTTTTCTGCTTTGAAATTCGGCTCAAAATCCAACTCGACTGTGCGGCGTTCCAATCGTTGAGCGCTTGAACCGGATTAAACTGATATATGCCGCTTGTAAATACCTTTTCAAGCTCTTGGCTTTCGTTATTCTCGGCACAAGTATTATTGTAGTGTGCATTGAGCTTTTGAACCAAAGAGTTGTAGTTGCTGTCAAGAATAAGTGTGGGAGAAAAGGCAGAATTTATAAGCAAGGTCTTGCAAAGATTTAAAAGGTCTGCAATATTCTTTTCGCTGTAATTATAATTAAGATTTAGGCCGTCAGAAATTTTATCAATGCTTGCTTTTGCGTTGCTGTAAAGATTAAGCAAGCTAAGCGATTGAGAGTAAATCTGCTCTCTGAGCGGTATAGAATATTCCGTAAGAGAAATATCTTTAAGCGGATTATTTACGATATCACCCACTGCGTCAACCGAATTTGCATAGCCTGTGATATACGATGAAAGCAAATCTATTTTATCTTCGGTTATACTGCTCACAAGCTCATGCGGAATAATTACTTTATTTTTAAAATCCGCATAGCTTTCATACTGCTCTATTGCGTCATAAACTGAAATATTGCTGTCGTGCTTTTTGTGAAGTCCGTCAATTACACCGTTCATACCTGCACGCATAGCTTTTAGCCTGTCTGCCGATGCCTTGTATTTTTCGGGGTGCTTGATTCTGCCCACCTCAAGAGTTTTTTCAAGCTGAGAAAGCACACTGCTTTTGCTCGCCTTGTTGGAGTGAAGTTCAAGGCAGAACGGAGCAAGACCGATATTTTCAAGTCTGTGTTGAACCACATTAAGAGCCGCCATTTTTTCTGCGACAAAAAGAACAGACTTGCCATGATAAAGCGCATTTGCAATAAGGTTTGTAATGGTCTGCGACTTACCTGTTCCGGGAGGTCCGTGAAGTACAAAACTCTTGCCCTTTGCCGCCTCTGCAATGGCGAGCATCTGTGATGAGTCGGCGCTAAGCGGAATAGCCAAATCATCGGGCGCAATGCATTCGTCAAGATCTGTTACCTTGAGCGGATTTTCTTCGTGTTCAACAACAATTTTCTTGTCTATAAGTCCCGACACAACCTTGTTTTGTTTCAGCTCATCAGCACGATTTCTCAGGTCATTCCACATTACAAACTGACCGAACGAAAACTGACCGAGGCAGGCTGTATCTACAACATTCCAACGCTTTTTGTCAAGAATACAGTTGCGTATTGTATTGAAAATGAGCGGAATGTCTGTGCCATGCTCGTCCTCGGGAAGTGGGTCAAGGCTCGGCACTTTAAGTTCGAATATCTGCCTCAAATACTCTATTAATGTAACATTAATCTGTGTTTCTTCCTGTCTGCTCCTTAAAACATAGCCTTTGTTGTGTGAGCTTTTCACAAGCTCGACAGGAATCATAATAAGCGGCGCATAGCGTGGCTTTTCAGAAATGTCGCTTTCATACCACTTCAAAAATCCGAGTGCAAGGAAAAGGGTATTTGAGCCGTTTTCCTCAAGACTTGTTTTTGTGGTTCTGTAAATATTTTTAAGTGATTTTTCAAGCTCTTCTGCGTGCATTACGGCGCAAATTCGCTTGCTTTTAAATTCTTCCCTTGCAATATTGGTTGCAAGGTCGTTTTCGTTTTCAATCTCGTACAGTCTTGCATCTCTAAGCGACCTTGTCCATTCGCTCGGCAGCTCTCTGATTGCAAATGAAGTTCCGTCCGAAAGGCTGTCCTCAAGCAAAGCAAGGTCATAAGTTAAAAGCGGCAAAGCGTTCTTGGTAATCTTGAAATTCAAAAGTGAATTTCTTAAGCTGAAATCAAGCAGCTTTCGCTCCCACATTTGAACTCTTGAAAGTGAGCCTTCCTCGTAATCTATTACTCCTATTTGTGACCTATTGAGTGCCTGAGGTGCTGTTGCCTGATAATCAGGCATAGGAGTATCCGAGCCTGCACTGCCCTGAAATTGATTGTTGGCTATTTTCTGCGGAATAGGTCTAAGACCGCCTGCCCTTGAGCGCCGTACATCAACAGCGCAAATAAAGCTGCCCGAATCAAGGAGATTGTCTTTGCCATGCTTTACGGCTTTGTCAAAATCAACATTCTTGCTTGCCGTAAAATCAGTACACTCAACAAGCAAAATATCTTCGTTTCCGCTGACTGTACGCTTATCAATAGCCGAATAATCATCAATCACGCAATCGGCAAAGGTTTCCTCTTCAAGGCGACAGCCGCAATATGCGTGTCCCTTTTCAAACATTATTAAAGGATGCAAGCCTGCCGCCTCAAGACAAGAAGCATATGTAACCGCAAGGTCAAGGCAAGTGCCCTGCCTGTTCTCAATTACGGAATACGGAAGCCGCACACGCTGACCTAATTTTTCGTAGCTCGGCGGAACATTGTTGTATACAATATTTTGTGACTGCAAAGCCGCATAAATAGCCGCCATCTGTACCTTTACCTCATCTGCACTTCTTGTGAGATAGCCTGTAATCTTAGGGCGTTTGCCCCACTTTGCCATATACTCGCTTGCTTTTGACAGCATATTAGATACTGTCGGGTGGTTTGGCGTAACAAATGCCGCTATCAGCTCAGGCATAAGGAAACAGCCTGTCCACTGGTCGAACGCAAGCAGATCTATATTTGTGGAGTCACTGCTGATAAGCTCGTCATCGCACCAAAGTTCACACTCAGCTGAGCTACCATTCTTTCGGTAAGAGAAAATAAAAATTCAGTTGACAGCACAATTTTTACGGGACTTACCTCCACCTCGGTATGCGCAGGCAGAACATCTACCGTATGGGTATATTCCTTTGCAAATTCAGGCTCAAAGGAAATTTTTAAAATCACATTTTTAATTTCCTCGTCACTGTTATTTTTTATCAATATATTTCGTACAAGCGGAACATAGTTTTGCTGCATTGCAAGATTCATTGCACCAAAGGTTTCCACTTGAAATGTTATTTTGTCATTCACAAGCAATCCTCCTTGCTTAAAGTCACTAATCATTTTTATTATATCATAATCAACAATTTAATACAATGTTTTATATATAAATATATTCCTTTTGCAAACAAATAATAATATTCACAAATCGCACAT
>ERZ1106943.3874-NODE-3874-length-10893-cov-4.558037_pt1 | contig 10893 bp, 10 predicted proteins | sample MGYA00403671_ERZ1106943 | MGnify/ENA primary metagenome ERZ1106943 (study PRJEB35170, sample SAMEA104062427) | human gut metagenome | biome: human gut; feature: human-associated habitat; material: faeces | place: Denmark | collected 2012-06-14 ...
TATGTAAGTCTGAATAAAATGAAGACATTCTTGAATTGTGTCGCCATAGGGGCATTGGTTAGTTTAGTTTTAAATATTTTACTAATGCCCCACTATGGAGCTATAGGAGCTGCTATCAGTCTGTTAGCAACCGAGATGGTAGTACATATATTGTTACTATACTATTTACGTTCAATCTATTCCTTAAGATGGTTATTACACTATCTTTTTAAAATCATTGCTATCTGTACGTCTATTTATGTACTGTTGGTAATTGTATTAGGAGACATTTTGTCTTTATGGGAAATGTGCCTCTCAATATTGTCTTATGGAATCTTATATGGCTTGTGCTTTCTGCTTTATTTAAGGAAAACTATGTAGATATTGTATGGGCATACTTACTTTTTTATTCTTATTCGTTTTGTTACTGTTGATATACAGTTATGTGAAAGATTTTTTTCACCCTGCAGTTGTTACCTTATCATTATGGTGCGTACTTTTATTAGTATATAATGTTGCAGATCATGAACTATATGATTTATCCAATCGGTTCTATTTGGCATTATTATTATGGATACTACCATTTTGTTTGTCCTCGATTATTATTTGTAAATTTGATTTTTTATTTGCGCATTTTTTACGGAAAAAACATAATTACTTCGTAGACTTATTATATCCAATTATGGCTATTTCCCTTATTATAGCAATATATGGATTATATACAAAAGGGCTATACTATAATGGAGATAATTTTTTTAATGGAATACGGGCTGCTGGAGTTGCTTCACTAAATGGAGAAGAAGAAACATTTGAATTACCGTTCTATATTCGTATTCCATCAACAATTGCCAGTTATGCATTAATTGTTTTTTTAGCAATGTACGACGATAAAAAGAAAAAAATATACTATATTATTTTTGCAATATTATTAGTGCTTTTCTTTGTTTTTCGAAGTAATAAATCTGTAATTGCTCAGTTGGTGTTTTCTTTGTTGGTAGTCCATTTCTTAGGTAGAAAATTTTTTTTTAAGAATCTGCTTATATATGTGGCAGGATTCATATTATTGATGCTTGCTGCTCATTTACTAAGAAGTAATGATAGCTCTGAATTTGATATAGTGAAATTTGTTTCGGTTTACTTATTGTCTCCTCTTCCTGCATTTGATAATATATTAAATAATAATTACAATTATATTTCTTCGTTTAATGGAGAATATGCTTTCCGCTTTTTTATTCCTTACTTGCAGTTATTAGGATGTAAATTTGGATTCATTCAATTTACATAACTGGACTTATACCCCTTTACCTGTAAATGTATATACCATAATGTTCAATTTTTATGTGGATTATGGTTTTGTAGGTATATTTTGTTTCTCTACTTTTTTGGGTACATTCTTTGGTGTTTTGTACAAATATGCAAAATGCAATTATCAAATATTTAGAGTTTTGTATGCCAATTTCTTTTATATTTTGGTGTTTCAGTTTTTTAGTGATAACTTCTTTACTTTTATGGGAGCTGTATTGTCGACAATACTTTTTACACTATTCATATACCTGCATATATCTTTCCGTAAAATGATAATTAAAAAAGCAATTAATGGATAATTCTCTCTATCTCAAAAAAAATAGAAAGATAGAAGTAATGATACTGTTTCCCATTTTATTTTCTTTCTTGTACTCTTGCACTTCTTTACGAAATGTTAAGTACTTTCCTGTAGAAACCAATTATCAAAAAAAATGGGGAGAGGGCATGGCCATACATGGACAATATATTTTTCTGTTGACTAATACAGGGCTATGTAGAATTTATGATATGAGAGAGGACTTGTTTGTAGGATCTGTAGCCTTAGCATCTGCTCATGCGAAAAATCATGCAAACAATGCTTGTTTTGGTGTTGAGTATCCAAAAGATAATAATAAATTTCCTGCATTATATATTTCTGAATGTGAAGCTCCATATAGATGTTATGTAGAAAATATTACAGAATATGAATCTCGTTTAATTCAGATAATACAATTTCAGATAGATAATAAACCTCAAGCAGTGCATGATTGGATTGTAGACATAGTAACTAATAATATTTATGCTGTTTCTCAGTTATATCCATTTAATAAAGAACGGAATGGATTCGCTACTCAAATTGTAAAATTTAACTTACCGTCTATTAATATCCCACAAGTAATATTGAGTGATGTTGATATAGAAGATTCTTTTGAAGTTTTTTTTCCTCATATTTTGCAAGGAGGGGTAATACATAATCATACTCTTTATTTGCCATCAGGTGCGTCTGCTGATAGTCAGGTCCAATATGGTAAAGAAAAGGCTATTGTTATAATAGATTTAAAGGAGAAAAAAATAAAAAGAATAATAGATGTACAGGATATTTTGAATAATGAGCCAGAAGGAGGTGCATTTTGGGGTAAATCTCTAATAATTTCTTGTGCTCCTAAAGGATTGTACCAATTTTTCTTAAAAGATGAATGATATATTAGTATCCATAATTATAGTAAACTATAATACATGCGCTTTGACATGTGCGTGTATAGATTCAATTTTTCAGAACGTTCACTCTTGTAAATTTGAGGTTATTTTGGTGGATAATGCTTCTTCAGATAATTCAGTAGTTGAAATAAAAAGAAGATACGAATCGTCTGTTAAATTAGTTGCGAGTGATTATAATTTAGGCTTTGGACGGGCCAATAATTGGGGAACAAAGCATGCCTCTGGACAATATCTGTTTTTATTGAATTCAGATACGGTATTAAGAAATGATCCTTTTCCCTATTTCTTGGAATTTCTTCATGCAAGAGAAAATTTAGGTGCATTAGGTACTTATTTGAAAGATGGTAATGGTATTTACACTAAAAGCGGTGGCAATTTTTATTCGATGAGAAAATATCTTATGATGGGAGTAAAAAGACTTTTTTTGGTTCCTTCCAACGAGGAAATCCCACTATCGAATACTTCCCGCAAAGTAGACTACGTGATAGGAGCAGATTTATTTATTAGGAAAGAACTGTTTGAACAAATAGGGATGTTTAGCAAACACATCTTTATGTATTTTGAAGATGTGGAGTTGTGTAAACGCCTTTACGATGCTGGCTATCATTCCTATCTTATTCCAGGACCGGAAATTATTCATTTTGTGAAATCTAGTTCTACATCACAATTTTCACGAGTATACAATACCGCTTCTTTGATGTATTGTATACAAAAAGAGCATAGCTATGTAGGATTTTTCTTTTTTCATTATCATCCTGTAGGCAATGACGCAGATCATGACCTGCAAAAGCGAGCCTGCCGCCGTTGCAAGCCCCATCGGGAGCAGCGTTGCAGGGTACATTTTCGACATCAGGTATGCGCCCGGAACGCGCACAAGCGCAACGCCCGAAATGTTGTGGATAAACGAGATCATCGACTTGCCGCAGGCGCAGAAATAGCCGCTGAAGCAGAAGTGGATGCCTGCAAACAGGCAGTCGAAGATATATCCGTGCATGTACTGTCCGCCGGCGGCGATAACGCACTCATCCGGTGTAAACAGGCCGACCACCGGCTCGGCGATAAACTGGAACAGGACGCTGACTATGACGCCGAAGCCGACGGCAATGCCGATTGCGTACCACATAGTTTGCTTTGCCCGGCCGTAGTCCCCGGCGCCGATGTTCTGCGCGCCGATGGCGGACACCGTCGAGAGCATCGACGAGGGCACAAGGAACAGAAAGCTTATGATCTTTTCGACTATGCCGACGGCGGCGGCATCCGTAAGCCCGCGGCGGTTTGCAATGACCGTTATGATAATGAAGGCGATCTGAATAATCCCGTCCTGAAGCGAACCCGGCACGCCGATGGACAGTATCTGACCCATGACGCCGCTTTGAGGCTGCAGGTCGCTTTTTGAAAGCGTGATGCTCTTATGGCGGCGGATGGCGATGAGCGCGACAATTACGCTTATCGCCTGCGCGATCGTCGTGCCGAGCGCGGCGCCTGCCGGGCCGAGGTGCATTGCCCCAATGAAAAGATAGTCCAGCGCGATGTTTGCCGCGCAGGCCACGGCGATGAAATGGACGGAGGTCATAAGAAAGTAATATCGTATTTTCTCAGGAACGGCGTGGCTTCGGTCACGCCGTTTCCTGTTTCAGCAGTTCTTCCACGGGGATAAAGCCCACAAGGTCATAGGAAATGCGGATGCCCTGATGCCGCTTGCCGCTGGACTTGTCCGGGGCTTCAATGTAGATTGCCTTGACAAGCTCCCGCAGCGCATAGGGGGTAAGCTCGTCCAAATCCTCGTATTTGCGTACCCGCTGGATAAACTGCTCCAAATTTTCAATCTGTCGTTCCTGTACTTCGATTTCCTGCTGCAAAGTCTGAATTTCCTCTTTAAGCTGTGCCTGTTCGTCCTCATAGGTCTTGCTCATCATAGAGAACTTTTCATCTGTGATGCGCCCCGCCACATTGTCCTCATAAATGCGGATAAACAGACGGTCAAGCTCTCCCAGCCGCTTTTCAGCCTGTGCCAGCCGCTTCTTGTGTCCACGGATCGCGGCTTCGCTGGACAGCCGGAGCTTCTGCTCCATGACGGCACGGAAATGATCCTCATACCGACTGACATAGGAAATGACAGTTCTCATGTGCATCCAGACCAATTCTTCCAGAACAACAGCACGGATAAAGTGTGCCGAACAGCTTCCCGTATTGCTGCGGTAGTTGGCGCATACAAAATGATCCTGCCGCTTTTCAAAGTAGTTGGTGGTGCAGTAGCGCATTTTTGCTCCACAATCAGCGCAATAGACCATGCCGGAAAACAGGCTGCTCTTGCCCGTCTTTGTCCTGCGGTGCCGCTGCTGGCGAATCTCCTGCACCTTGTCAAAGACCTCCTGCTCAATGATCGCCGGGTGGGTGTTGTAGAAAACTGCCTGCTTTTCAATAGGCGTTTCTCTCTGCTTCTTGTCCCAGATGGAATTGGTGTAGGTCTTGAAATTGACGGTGCAGCCCGTGTATTCCCGCCGTTCCAGAATGTGAACGACCGTGTTGGTGTTCCAATGGTACGGATCAGCGGTTTCCGTGCTGGGTGTCTTGATGCCCTCGCGCTTTTTGTAGGCGGTAGGATTAAGTACCTTTTCCTCCTGCAAGAGCTTTGCGATCTGCATCGGGCCTCGCCCTTCCATGCACAGCTTGAAAATGCGCTTGACTACCAATGCCGCCGCTTCATCCACGACCCACTTTGTCTTGTCCTCCGGGTCTTTACGGTAGCCGAACGGAACATTGACGGTCAGGGGAACGCCGCGTTCGCCCTTCGCCTTATTGACGGCACGGATCTTGCGGCTGGTGTCTTTGGCGAAAAACTCGTTGAACCAGTTCTTAATGCCTGCAATATCGCTGTCGGTGCTGTTGGGGTCGATGGTGTCAAAATGGTCATTGATGGCAATATAGCGCACATTGTACTTCGGGAATGTGAAGTTGATATACAGCCCTGTCAGCGAAGAATTTCGTCCCAGTCTGGATAGGTCTTTGGTAATACAGACTGCCACCCGTCCCGCTTCGATCTCCGCAAGCATGGCTTGGAAGCCGGGGCGGTCATAGTTCGTCCCGCTATACCCATCGTCCACGAAAAAGGTTGGGTTCGGGAAACGGTGCTCCTTTGCGTATTGGAGCAGGATCATTTTCTGATTCTGGATGCTGTTGGATTCGTCCTCTTTGCCGCCCTTCTTGTCCTCTTTCAAATCTTCCACGGATAAGCGGCAGTAAAGCGCGGTGATTTTATCAGTTGCCCGTAACATTTCTGTTTCCTCCTTCAAAGGGGCAACTGCCAGTACAGGATTGGTTGCTTCTATTGTACCAAGAGACTGCGTATTTGTCATTCAGAATCCTCCATCTTTTCTGTAAACTTTTCGCCCATGATGCGTTCCATCTTTTTATCCAGCGTTTCCACGCCGTCATAGCTGCCTGTGACGGTGTAGACTGTGCCGCCGATTTCCTTTTGCAAGGTGAACTCCGGCAGCCAGAACGCGGACAGATTTTTCACGCAGAGATGGCCGTCCTCGTTAAAGCAGCAGTTGTGCCGGGGATGGTCGGGCGATAAGGGCTGCGGTTTGAGATACGGGTCTGGATTGGAGAAGTAATATTCCTCCGGCTTGTCATGCTCCTGCTGCTTCCATTCCTCGATCTCTGCCAAAAGGTCTTGGTCGATTTCACTCTCTGCATCTGAAAATATTTCCATGTCATCGTCTGCGTCTTCATCAAATTCGGCAAGCAGATCATCCAAGGAATTCGGATCAAGCCCATATTCCTCCGTGATGCGCTTGATTTCATCATCCACATCAATGTGGATGGTATCGCCGCTTTGTCGTGCAGCTTCAAATTCTGCATCACTCATATCTGCCCATCGCTGTAATTCAGCCCGTGAAGCAGCGTCAATCAAAACCAACGAACTTACAGGCTCACCATTCGGCAGTGTATCTCCGAGAAGTATTTTTGCAATTTTTCTTACGAGGTTATTGTCCTCTTTCCAGTTGAGTTCCATTTTTGAAATCCTCCTTAATGCTCGATTTGATGTTTCTTTGTGCGGCTCTGCGCCGTTTTTTCCTGTGCATGAATGACCTGCTCCACCTTGTATTTGATCTGCCATAGCTTTTTCACTTCTGCATGGATGGGAGAAAGCTCCGCTTGCCCGGTCTTGTACTCCTGTTCCAGACGGTCACGCTCTTTGCGCCAGACAGTGATGGGCAGTTTGCCGTCCTTGAAATACGGCTTCAACTTGCGCTCTGCCATGTGATACAGGCGGAGTGCGTTTTCATTTTCGGACATGAACTGCTCCCGCTTGCCTTTCCATTTGATCGTTGCTAACTTGTCGGCAACGGGCTTGCCTTTGGTGTAAAACTGCACCATGCGGAGAAGCTCGTCCAACTCTTTCATACGCTCGGATTTGCCACGCATAGAGCTTTTCAGAGTGTCGATGCGCTCACTCAGCGCAGACACACGCTCCTGTAATTCCTCCGGCGTTGTCAGCTTGTTCTGCATGAGATAATTGACGATTTCATTGAACTCTTTAAGATTGCCGATCTTCGCTTTCTGGCTCCAAGCTCCGGCATTGCGTCCAGAATAATAATCGCTGAGTAGATGCGCCAGATTGGGGGCTTGTGGCTTGCTTAATTCCTCATGGGCTTCTTTCAGCCAGTCAAGCAGCGCAGAGATTTTCTTTTTCAGATTACGGATCAAATCGTTGGTCGCCTTGATCCATCGGTTGAGGTCGCCCTTGTTGGTACGGATGCCTTTTGCTTCCATTGCCCGGACGGTCACACCCTCATGGACGGTGGGGAGTTGGTCGATGCCCTGTCGCTCATAGCTGCGGTGGTCAATCTGGCAGTCCAATTCCTTTTCTGCAAACTTCTGATTGCACAGATCAGCCCACGCCTGCCTCCAATGCTCCAAGGTGTCGGGACTGCCCCAGTCGGTGGTCGGCACAGCATTGAAAACATAGTTTCCTGCTTCATCCCGGATGCGCTCACCATGCTTGTCCAACAGATATTCCCTCCGCTGCTTGTTGCCCCATCTGCCGTGTTCATCCAGAGGACGGATGGGACACATGACATGGAAGTGGGGATTGGAAATCCCGCCGTCCTCCTTGTCGGGAGCGTGAACGGCGAAGTCCACCACCATGCCACGGCTCACAAATTGCTCCAATAAAAATTGCCTTGCAAGCTCGATGTTCTCCTGCATGGAAAACTCGTTCTGCAAAGCAATGTCAAAGCTGTATGCAAGCTGCGCTTTCTTTCCTCGTTCCGCTTTCTCCACCTCATTCCATAGCGTTTCCCGATTAGAGAAAGAGGGTGGGGCATTAGGCGGCAGCAGGATTTCTGAACAGATTACGCCGCCCTTTTTGGTGTAGTCGCTGTCCTCGCCGTAGTATTCACTGTGCAGCTTTTCGCCGGAGCGATAGGCGGCAGACGCAATAGCGGATTGTCCTGCGCTGCGCTTGATTTGCGTCACATGGAAATGATATAGAGCGATACTCAACACCTCTCTTTCTGTTCAGCCCGGTTGTGTTCGTTGACCTCTTCCATAAGCAAGCCTTTGATCTCCGGGACGGCAAGAGCTTTTTCAGCAAAGGCGTAAAACTCGGTTTCGGTCAAAACCTTTGTCAGCGGTGCGACACTTTCAATGGCTGCGCCACGGGTGATAAGGTGGTGCGCCCGCTTGCGCCGATCTCCCTTTTCGTAGTAGGTGATACGGTTTTCAAGCTGCTGTTTTTTGTGTTGGAGCTGAGTGATCTTGCGTTCATTTTCCGCTTTCTCAGCTTCCAGTTCGGGGATTGTTTTCTGTTTTGCCATAGTGCATGACCTCCTTGATTTTAAGTGTGGGGATATAAAAAGACCGCCTACCGATAATCGGTAAACGGTCTATGTAATGTGTTCGATTTTCAGACTTGTCGTTTGGGAATGGTTTGTCAAAACCGTTTCCATATGACAAGTACGCAGGGATAGGCGAAGCCGCAAGGGGTGCAGCCCCTTGTTCGGAACGGAGTGACGCAAAACAGCCCGAACATCAATCGTCCGGGCTGTCTGCCTCGCAGAGCGCACATACAGGGCTTGCCCCCTGTATAGAAGTGCGCCCTTTGTTCCAAAGGGATTCTTACTCCTGGTCAATAGTATTCGAGACGGCCTCCATAAAGTCGTCATATCCTATGTAGTGTACACCCATGGCCTGACATAGATTAGGGAGTTGGGCAGAGTTTGGCTTATATTCCTCCGCCGTTACAACCGTCGCACCCAAAAATTTTCCTTTTGCAACAATGTATGCATCAGCGGATGGACGATTTTCAAGGATATTCTTTGTGTGTATGCTTTCTCTAAATTTGGGGTTCGAAAATATCTGACACATTATAGTTGATTCTTCGTTTCCTGGATTCAAAAACATTTTCTTTCGTTCATTAATCCACTTGAACGCCTCTGCATCTTTGGAGAACTGCCGTTCCAGTTCGTTGAAGCATTCATCCACAGAAATATATGCTCCGGAGTCAACGCCTGTCTCTAATGCTTTCCAGACACTTTCGAAGTACTTTCCTTTTTTGGGAAGATGGAAGAATATCTTGCGGATAATATTCGTATCTAAAATATATACCATCAGCCCACCCCCCTAAAATAAGCTGATTCTAATCTTGGAAGGTGGTCTACTTTGCTTTGCAGCATTTCACTCGCACGAATACTATCAATCTTCCCGGAAAAATACTGTTTGAAGACTTCACCGGTATATCTCTGCCCCAAATAAGATAGCTTTGTCGAGTAATAATTTCCTCCGCCTGATGTACCATCCTTTTTGGGCTTTTTTTCTCTGATTGCTTCCCCGTAGAACGCTTCTTTCAACGCTGTATAATCATCTGATGTGATCTTTCCGAGTTTCCAGAGCTTATACATGATAGCTTCTCTGCTAACAGAGTATAGCTTGGCTAATTCCTCAATTCCATGCTCATCAAGCCTCGTTTTCTGCAACTCAACTTGGAAATCATCAGGCGGCACTAAGAACATATTGGCAAAGGTGTCACAAGAATGCTCAATGTCACTTTGCGCTTGATTCAACATTACATAATAATCATCACGAATAATCTCTGCTCCACTGGTATCTTTAATCAGATGATAAAGCTCATGAAAAAGCGTAAAAATCTGCCGTGCAAAAGACATGGAGTTGTTAATCATGATAACAGGGAACTGAGAATCAGCAACGCATAATCCCGAAATACTGTTATCCCTAAACGATTCCTTAAACACATATATTCCAAGATCATAGAATTTTTCTCGGTAAATCTCAAACACGACCTTCGTGCTTTTCCGTGCCTTTTGTGCAGCAATGGGAAAAGCTAACGCGGTTCTGAAATAATCACATAGCGCGGTGGCATCCGCAGGAAATGCGTCTTTATGCATGAAGATGCTTTCTCTGTCACTGTATAATTCTTTGAGGCTCATCTGATAGACGTTAGCCTTTTCGAATTGAACAATAACATTTTTGCTAAAGCGGTTGACAACATCATCTGGCAATGTACGCAGATCACCCTTTATCGGCGGTAATTGCGGTGGGGTAGGGAAGAAAAACACCGCGCTAGGTTTGCGAAAGACCTCACTAATTTTCCGCAGTTTAGCATAGGTTGGGTGGTCTGTCCCTGCTTCCCAGTTACAGTAGCGTTCAACGTCAACGCCAATCGCTTTTGCGGCATCTTCTGCATTCATGTTATAGAACTCACGAGCCCAACGCAATATTTCCCCATTAACTCCTGATAGCGTTTCTGCCAATGTTATCACCTCCTGTATGATTAATAGATTGCTACACTTGGGGACTACTGCGTGTTTTTTTCATTGTGCATTATTTATCTGTCCCTGTCTTCATCTTTGACTTCATGAGCAAAGTAGCATATTCATCACAAGACAATACATCAAACGGGCATCGTGGAGATAGACTCAATGTTACTTGCTTGCAGGTTTGATCTGACACATAATCACCATACCGTTCAAGCCCATCTGTAAACCTTTTTTTGATTGCCTTGTAACTCTCAATGCTATTGTCTGCTCCAATCCATAGGCGACCTAACTCAAATGCTGCGTCGAGAGTTGTTCCGCTACCTGCGAAACAGTCCAGAACGATGTCTCCAGGATTTGACGAGGCAGCAACGATCATTTTGAGCATATCCAAATTCTTTTCTGTAGGATACCCTGTAGTTTTCTGCGATTGATTCACTAAGTCCCTGTAATTTAGCCAAATATCTTGAATTGGAATACCTTTATCAGAATCAAAAAAAACCATTCGCCTCGGATTTCCCGTTGGACTCCAATAAATCTCGCCAGCAGCATCCAACTCATCGAGTTTTTGAGGAGTATACTGCCAATGCTTCCCGGGCGGCGGCATTTTCCCACGCCATGCTTTTCCTGT
>ERZ1106943.3877-NODE-3877-length-10875-cov-2.431054_pt1 | contig 10875 bp, 9 predicted proteins | sample MGYA00403671_ERZ1106943 | MGnify/ENA primary metagenome ERZ1106943 (study PRJEB35170, sample SAMEA104062427) | human gut metagenome | biome: human gut; feature: human-associated habitat; material: faeces | place: Denmark | collected 2012-06-14 ...
TCGCCATGCTGGATCTGTCAAGAAGATGGGGGGCTGGATTGTACATAGTAACGGAGGATGAGGGCGCGACCGTGGGAATTCGCGAGGGGTGAACTGTGAAAAAATGCCGTCCGGTGGTCAAAGAACCATCGGGCGGCACGTTGTTATTTCGCTGTGCGCTGCCTGCACGGGGTGCATCGGGCCGCTGACGGTTGCCCCCGCCAACAGCCCCACCTTTGCCTCGGCGCTGCCTGCACGGGGTGCATCATGATCCGGAATGCCAATGCCAACGAAAACTGATTCTTTGCCTCGGCGCTGCCTGCACGGGGTGCATCTTACCGCGCCTGCCAGTAAGTCCTTTAAAAAGTGCTTTGCCTCGGCGCTGCCTGCACGGGGTGCATCACTTGAGCGTGTAGAAGCTGCTATTCATGGTGATCTTTGCCTCGGCGCTGCCTGCACGGGGTGCATCAGTACCGGGTGATCGGCGTGCACAAATCCACCGACTTTGCCTCGGCGCTGCCTGCACGGGGTGCATCGTATTACCTTGTGGATTGTATCTGCGACAATTCCTTTGCCTCGGCGCTGCCTGCACGGGGTGCATCGGTCAGCGCAGACCAAGGCCGCCAAAAAGGCGCGCTTTGCCTCGGCGCTGCCTGCACGGGGTGCATCATCGTCCCATGCAGCAAGCCGTTTCACCTCCTTACTTTGCCTCGGCGCTGCCTGCACGGGGTGCATCGGCAAAAGCCGACAAATTGCGGCACACCTTTTTGTAGCATACGCCGTGAGTCGGTAGATAGCTTTTCAGAAATCAATAACAAGGATTCCTGCGCTGACTATTTTCCCGCGCTCTTCTGCTGCCAAGGCGATCTACATCACCATTATCGGCAGCCCCGGACGGACAATCGACCGGTTTTGCGGTGCGAACAGCACCGTCTTTTTCTGTTCATATTATCTTCGCACTATCGAAGACTTCTTTGAATTCCCATGCTGGAGAGTGTTTTTGGCACTGCGGATAAACGCTGTATCGCGCGATGGTGGTATTGCACAAACTGTGGGTACTCTTGCTGAAGCAGTGCAGAATCGAAATTTCCTGCTTTGGGGTCGTAATGCTGCAATAAGAACGCAGAATATAAGTCTCGCTGTATTCTTTCACCATCCGGCATATTGTTCCACCGCTGCGACAGCGGCTTTGATGTATATTCGCCCGATTGGTGATTGTATTGACTGGCTCTAAGTGAGGTTGGCACCTTCATCACGCCATGCAATCCAAGTGAATTGCATTTCTGTTCCAAAATACCAATCAAAGTGGCCGGCGCCTTATTGGCGACTGACTTGCCAAATCTTTTCTTTCTTTTTATCCTTCCTGTTTTCTCGGATATCGCGGTTTCTTTTGCCCGATGGGTAAGAGATGGCCACGCCATGTCTTCCACATAAAAGCAATCTCCCAGAGCAAGCAGATGGTTGGCCAGTTCTATATGCTGCCGCTTCCGTATTTCTGCCTGACAATGCTGCAGATACCGCAGCTCCCGCTGCGTCCTTCGATATCGGTTGGATTTGTTATGTGTCAGCTTCACCCCACGCCGAATCGTGCCGTTATCAGCATAATTGTCCGGGTTCGTAGCGCGTCTGCTTCGATCCAGCTTTCGCTGTAGACGCCGTTTCATTTGCTCGATATTTTGTACCTGATCAGCCAATTCCACCAGGTCTGCTGCACCGCAAGCAGAATATGCAAGCGTCTGCGGTCCTATATCTAATCCAACCGCACCCCGACCGATAGAATGCCGACGTTCTCCGCTCTCCGGATCACGCTTGATTGCAGGTTTTCCCTCGAGCGAAAGTTGGGCATACCAGCAATCCTTTCTTTTTCCGGGCTTCCTTAGCAAGCGAACGTATTTGACGCGGCGGCCTAACATTTCGGTTTCGTATGCGTTGTGCGGAGAAAGTTTTAGCGGTAATTTAAGTCCTTTCCACTCGATATACGTTTCGTGGAAAATGATCTCGACTCCGCCGCTTTTTCCGGTTACCGAATATCCGTGCAATGAATGTATGTCATCCTTTTTCTTATAATGGACTTTCTTACCTTCCTTGTGAAAGAGCATTTTTTCAAAGGCAGCCCAAACCTGAGGAGCGATTCCGTGAACCGCAACGCTGGAGCCGATGTTGTCATTGAAATGCTTATAGTAATATTTTATATCAGCCTTAAAGCCATATTCTGAAAATCCAATTGTGTTTAAGAGCTTGTTCCGATCATTATATAAAGATTTCAACCGCGCTTTGTCGTTTTGGTTCTTCCAATTCAGTGCTTCAATCTGTTTCTGAATCTGTCTATATGGTTGAGAATTTTCTATATTTCGAAGTTTTTTCAACTCTGCACGGACCATAGTGTTATAAATTTGCCGAGCGATCTCAAAACGTTTAGCAAGGCGGTCTTCCTGCCACTTTTCCAATTTGAGAGGTAAAGTGAGGCAGCAAGTATCGGTATTGCTTTTTTTCATAGGAATCCCTCCTTTCAATATGATGATTATACACCGCAAGCGCTTTCAAAGCAAGAAAGAGCTGCCAATTTCGTTTTTCAGTTCGCCTGTAATCATTTATTCTCTCTCCCTGTTCCAAGTGTAAGAAGTATACCGTCCGCCACTGAGCTTTGTGATCTCGCCGGATTTCAGCAGCTCTGCCAGCGCGCGCTGAACGGTGATCTGGCTGATATCCGGGCATTTGGCCATGATTTCACTTTTGGTAATCTTGCCGAGGTGGTTTTTGATGATCTCGCGCACCCGGGCGGGCTTGGAAAGCCCCTTGGTGGTCAGCAGTTCGACCCAGCTCTCAAAATCCCGGTACCTTCTTTTCTGCAAATAGCCGTCGTAGGTCTTGTCTCAATTCTCTTCGCTCAGGGTTCAGGACGAGCCCGAATTTTTCCTCCGTAATGGCAGGAATGAGGTCAATCACAGCCGTATTCTCCGCGTACAGCGTATTGGCGGGTATGCTGCCGTCCAGGAGCAATCCAAAAATGTGCTGAGAAGTTTCGTGGAAGGAGTCGTGGCTTGCCGCAAATGTATTTTTTTCAATGTCCCGGTGGTAAAAATGCTTTCCGTACTGCGGCGATAAAAGGAATTCCGGCCCTCTGGGGTCAAAGCCGTATTCTTCCTCCATTTCGGCCTTCCCAAAATATCGCTGGAGGTACGGTAATTCCTGGCAGACTCTTTCGATAGTCTCTTTCTCATGTTCTGTTATGTCCGGTGCGCAGTACAGTGAGACTTCAATCGTGTAGGACAGCGCAACAACACGCGTATGCTCCGTTCGATTCTCCGGAAGGCTGGCAGAAATCCCCGCCTCGTTCAGATGCCGGACGATATCCGGCAAATCGCTTTTCCCAAAAAACGGCGTCATACCATGATCTGTTGTAATGAGGATCGTCAGATTCCGGAATTGCTCCGTTTCTCTGCTGCACTGCACAATATCCAAAAGGCACTGACCGATCTGGTTCAGCCGCTCCATGATATCCCGCTGCCGCTGAGAAAAATCCGCTCTCTTGGGGTATATTTCATAGCTGTTGTTATGGCCCAGAGAGTCGATATCGTCGATATAGACCGCCGTAAAATCCGGGAGCGTTTCAAAACCAAAGGCCTGATCGCCGGATGTGACAGGTTTCCCCTGAATCATATCCTTCAGGATAGCTAACCGCTGAAACGCATTGCTCTTTTCCTGCGGACACTTGATATAAGCCCGGTCTTTTACTCCCTCCATGCAAGGATTGTTTTCCAGCATAAACTGATGAATGGATGCTACCGTTTTCCCGCTTCGCAGGAAAAGCTGCGCAACATTCTCTGCGTCGCAGGTTCTACGGTGCTTTATAACGCAGGCGTTTTCCCAGTCGTAGTGCTGATAAAAATTATGAGTCCGGTTGCTCCATGCGCCGCAGAGGATCGCGCTTTGCATCGGATTCGTGATCGAGACGATCCCGCTGCGCAGTTGTGTAAACAACAGACCCTTTTGCACCAGTTTTGAGAACGGTCCGTCCGGAAAATAACGTTGGAGCTGCTCCAGATAAGAGTACGAGAATCCATCAATATTGATATATAGTAATTTATTATCCATGTCAAATACCATCCAGAAAAAACAGGCTAGTCGGCAAAATCAACTCCGGATTCTTGCCTCCGTAGCCGCAAATATCATAGGTTTTCTTTACATCTGCGTCTTTCAGCCATATATTTCCGTGGTTGCGAATAAGATAGCTGTCACAGTCTTGCAGCGACTCTATATCCTGACAATTAAACTTCCCCATCATGCCGATTTTTCCATTTCCGCACAATGGCGCAAGGGAATCCGCCACATTCTGAGGGCGCCACGACCCGCAATACTCTGTAACCAGCCGTTTTTGCGGCTTCCATGCAAGGTACCCCCATCGGCTCCCGTCAGACAGCAAAAGCACCTCGTGCCCCGCGCTCTTTAGAATATAAAAGATCCTGTCAAGCGGGCGCCGTACTCCGTTGCCGTATACTTCCCACAAATCATGCAGGAGCGCTTTGTCCCCCTCGTTTGCCGTCTGTACGCGAAGGGGAGCGTTGCTTCTCGGGCAAAACCAGTATTCCGGATATGTCATGGCCTTGGCAAAGCCAAAATGCTCATATCTCTCGCGCTTTCCGCAAAGCGTGACGATATCATAGTTCGGAAAAACCGCCTCCTGAAGCCGGGTGAACAAGGCCGTCATGATTCCCTGCCCCCGGTAGGCCGGTGCAGTGCAGACCGTGCCGATGCTCAGGCATTTATAATTCTGAAATATACAGGGATAGACCGACAGCATTCCGGCAATCTCGCCGTTTTTTCGGTAGGTATAGGTTTCCCCGCCGTCGGGAAACCCGTAAATTTTCGGCTGAAACTGCCGGAAGTCCAGGCCAAATTGGCAATTTGCAAACGCCACCGCCTCCGCCAGGCCTTCGGCAGTTTCTAACATGATCCGATCCATAATCACCCCAAATAACTGGTATCCTGCACCACAACGGTTCCGGCCAAACGATCACGCAGGCTTTTCCCGTCTTTTGACAGCAGGAGCATGAACAAACTAACGATTCCGGGAAGTACCAAGAGAGTCTCCAACAGCGTTCTTCCCACAAATTCCCGCAGAACCAACCTGCTCGGCGACATTTCTTCTAGGCTTATCGCATCCAGCAGGCTGAGCCGGAAAAGCAGCTTTCCCACGGTTTTCCCGTTTCCAAAAACGGCAGGAAGAATACAAAAATAGAGGCTCTGGCAAAACAGCCATTTTAGAAGAAAAGCCGTCGCCATCTTGAAGATCGATTCCGCAAGCCGATCCAGCGCGCCCTCCGTCAGGGGATCCAACGACTCCAGCAGCGTATCCACGCGCCCCAAATCCTTCATGGTCATCAGATACCACAGCAGGAAAACAAGGATGGCATCGGCGATAAACGCCGCCAGGCGCCTGTGCTTGGGGGCAATCAGTTTTTCATCTGCCATGGGTCACAGCCTCTGCATCCATTGGGAAACGTCTTTCGCCGCCCCGTTTTCCCTTCGGGATTCCTCGGCCAGCAGCGCCATGGCATGGGATTCCAGCGACTGCTCCAGCGTTGAGGAAAAGGGCGCGCCGTGAAGATAGCTCTCCATAAAATCCCGGACAAACGCACTGTCGCCGCCGCCGTGCCCGCGTTCTCGGACGTCCAGCTCGATCACGTTCGTCTCGTCCGTGCGGAAATCCGTGGTTTCGATCAGATACGGCTTTTCAATCGCGCGGATCTCGCCGAACTGGCACATCACCTTCAGCGAGCGGTTGACCTTGGCGGTAAATGCCGAAAGGTTAAACGTCGCGGTCACGCCGTTGTCAAAGCGGATGGCCGTGGCCTGGTGATCCGCCACGTTGTTGTCGCAGGCATACACGCAGCGGCCATAGGGCGAGTTGCCCAGGCTTTCGCGCACCTTGTCCACGCTGGACAGGTCAAACACCACGGATCTGATCTTCCCGCTGCCGTACAGCCTGGGCGCAGAATAGGCGCAGGCGTCCTTTTGCGGGCAGTCCACGCACATGGGCGCCATGGTATCGGGATCATAGTGCTCCCGCCGGAACACGGACAGGCCGCCGACTGAGGCAATGCTCTGGCACGACGCGCCGCCCAGCAGGTACAGCAGGATGTCCATATCATGGCAGCTTTTTGTCAGCGTCAGCGGGCCGCTGGTCTGCTCGTTGTTCCACGGGCCGCGCACATAGCTGTGGGCGAAATGGTAATAGCCGATGTTTTCGTTGTGCTGAATGGACACCACCGGGCCGAATTGCCCGCTGGCGATGATCTGCCGGAGCCTTTCAAAGAAGGGCGAATGGCGAAGCACATGGCACACCGCCACCATTTGCCCGGGGAAGGCCCTGGACAGGCCGGCAACCTCCCGCAGCTCGTCCAGCGTGGTGGCCACCGGCTTTTCCAGGATCAGATCATAGCCCTTTTCCAGCAGCCCCCGAATATCCCGCAGGTGCAGCTTATCCTGCGTGGCGATAATGGCAACGTCGGAAAGCCGGGGCTGCGCCATCATGTCAAGGTCGGTATCAAAGATCTGCCCCTCTCCCAGACCATACTCGCTTCTGGCGCGCGCCTGCTTGGCCGGGTCGGGATCCGCCACCGCAACCAACTGATATGCGTGCGGAGCATACGCCTGTAATGCACTTAGGTAGGCGCTTGCGCGCCCACCTAAGCCCATTACAGAGAAGGTGACCTTTCCCTGTGTCATTTTCATTTACTGGTTCGCCTCAATTTCATACTGCGCCTTGCTGGTCACCTGCTTGACGATCCTGTCAATGGAGGTATCCAGCTCGGACCAGATCAGCTTGCAGTAGTCGTTGATCGCCTTGTCGCAGGCGGCCTTGGCCTTGCCCTGCGGCGAGGTGATGCCAAACTGCATCAGCTCCGTTGCGGTTTTCAGCAGGGGCGTCGCGGCGTAGACCTCCTGGAGGGCCTCCTCGTCCATCGCGGCGGTCACCACAGGCATATAGCCCGACACAGCGCACATGTACGCATCGTTCCCGGCGGTGTTCAGCCAGCGCAGGAATTCCGCAGCAGCCTCCTGCTCCTCAGCGGGCTTGTTATCCAGGATGATGATGCCCGAGCCGCCCTGGTTGGTGAAGAACTGCGTTTCCTTGGGGAAGGGCAGCACGCCGATCTCAAAGCCGGCGTCCTTCGCCTCCTTGGTGAACTTGACGATATTGGAGGAGGTGGTGTAGATCATGCCCACCTTCTGCTCGTAGAACTCGGACACGATGACGGTGCCGTGGTTGGAGCGGGAATTGGGGTTGATCATGCAGCCCTCGGTCACAAGGGAGCGCCAGAATTCAAGCCCCTTGGCAAAGCGCTCGTCGCCCACGAACTTCAGCTCGGTGACGCTGCTGTTGTACAGCGCGCCGCCCTGCTGGAGCATCATGCCCACAGGATCCAGCGAGTTGGTGGCAAAGCCGTAGATGCCGCTGGCCTCGTCGGTCACGGCCTTCGCCGCAGCCTTGAAGGCGTCCCATGTCCAGCCGGAGGCGTCGGGATCGGCCAGCAGCGCCTCTGCGTCCGGCATGCTCACGCCCTTGGCCTCCATCAGCGTCTTATTGTAGATGATGATGTTGCTGGCGCTGGGGAAGTAGGGGTTGAGCATGTACTTGCCGTTGTAGAGGGAATACTGCATCATACCCTGGGACTGCTGCTGCAGCTGCGCATAGGTGAACACCTGACGCAGATCCAGCGCCCTGGCCTCGTAGAGCGGGACGGAGGACACGCCGATGGCGGAGATGACCGGGTTGTTGCCCGCCAGGATGGCAGCCTGCAGCTTTTCGTTGAGGGTGCCGGACTTGTTCTGGAATTCAACGACGACGGTGATGTTTTTGCCGGGGTATTTCTCCAGCTGCTCCGCGTTAAAGCGATCCGCCAGCGCCTGAATGGCCGTGCCCATCGTGGAGGTGGCGGAGTTGGGGATCCACATGGTAATGGTAACCTCCCTGTCATGCTTCGCATTCAGGATGGACCATTCCCTGTCCACGTAGATATCCTTGTTGAGCCCTTCGCGCGGGGCTTGTGCCGGGGAGGGAGCGGCGGCGCCGGTGGTTTCCATGCCCTGGGCGCAGACAGCCACGGACAGCAGCAGCATGACGGACAGAGCCAACGCAAGCAGTTTCTTCATTTCTTGTTTCTTCCTTTCCATTATTGTTTTTTAACCTTTCTATTGCCAACCATCGCTGCCTTGATCTTCCCGCTTGCAAAGATGTACATCAGCAGGATGGGTGCCAACTGGATCATTGTGCCGGCCATCGCCACATTCCATTGAGGCACGCCCTCGTCCACCTGGAGAAGGCCGCGCAGCGCCACCGGCAGGGTTCTGAGCTTTTCGCTGTTTGTCATGACCAGCACCCAGTAGTATTCATTCCAGTTGCTGATAAAGGAGGTAATCAGGTGCGTGATGAGGACGGGGGCGATCATGGGAACCATGATCTTGAGCATGATGGTGCGGTTCTTTGCCTTGTCCATCCGCGCAGCCTCCAGCACCTCCGCCGGAATCGCCTCAAACGCATTCTTGAACATGAAGATGCCAAACATCGCCACCAGCGACGGCAGGATCAGCCCGATCCAGTTATCCACCAGCCCCAGCTTGCTGTAGAAATAGTAAACCGGGATGAAGGTCGCCTCGGCGGGCAGCATCATGCCCAGGAACTTTGCGCCCCACAGCAGCTTTTTCCCCCTGAACTTCATGGTGGCAAAGGCAAACGCCGCGGGAATGAGGGTAAAGTATTGCAGCCCCATGACCAGGACGGAATACTTGATGGAGTTGCCCACATAGTGGAAGATGCGGGCCTGGTTCCATGCATACAGATAGTTGCTCCACTGGGGATCGGACACCCAAAGCCCGGGGGCAAAGGAAAGCGCCTCGATCAGGGGTCGAAGGGACATGGACGCCATCCACGCAAAGGGATAGACGAAGAGCAGCCCCACTGCAAGCAGCAGCAGGTAGTTTACGATCTTCAGGCAGTACAGCAGCCGCCGCTTGAGCCGCACCTGAAAGAGGAAGCGCTGGGTATCCCGGATTTCCCGGGGAGAATACGCCCTTGTCAGCCGGGGCGTCGTATGCTTATCCACGCGCTGCTCAATCCTCCTTCCGAAAGCCCTTGTTGGCCAGCAGCGTAAACACGGCCACCAGCGCCGTCAGCACAATCGCGCCGACCATCGCAAAGCCATAGTTGAACTTGACCCGTCCGGCATTATAAATCCAATAGCCCAGCACCATGCTGGAGCCCTGCGGCCCGCCCTGGGTCATCACGTCAATGGCGGAAAAGGACTTGAACGCATTGATGAATTTCATGATAAAGACGAAAGAGAGGGTGGGCGTCATCAGCGGAAGCGTGATCCTGCGCAGGATCGTCCACCGGCTGGCCGCAGTGGGCGATATAATAGGCAACAGGATAGCCCAGAATCAGGCAGATCATGGCGGACACCAGAGAATAGCCGATGGATTTCCACACCGTCACCAGCGCCACGGAGAGCAACGAGGTTCTGGCGTTCATCAGCCAGTTCGGCCCCTGGATGCCGAATATCGCCAGAAACTGGTTGATGATGCCCTGCGGATCCAGCATGAGCACCCACAGGATGCCCACGGCCACCATGGAGGAAATATGGGGCGTAAAGATCATGGTTTGCGCCAGGTTGTGTATCTTTGTGTTTTTGGACAGCCAGGACGCCATCAGCACCGTGACGACCATCAGCAGGAACACGGTAACCACCGAGAAAATGATGGTATTGACAAACGCCCGCCAGAATTCGTCATCCAGCGCCAGCACCATTCGGAAGTTCCACCAGCCGACGAACCTGGAGCTTTTGATATCCACCAGATCCAGCTTGAAGAACGCGCCGACGATCATAAACAGGAAGGGCATCAGCGTAAAGAACACGGCGTGAAAGGCGGCGGGCAGGATGTAAATATAGGCCGGGTTGACCTTGCGGAAGATCCTGCTCTCCACCCGGTCATAGCGCTTCAGCCTGTCGCAGCGCCTGATATCCCGGCGGATGGCGCGGTAATCCCGGTACGCCTGCAGCGCCTCGCCCGACAGGGAGGCCTTCAGCCGCTTCAGTTCCCGCCTGGTTTCCGCCGCGCTCCGGCGCAGCGCCCGGCGCTCCTGCGGGTCCCTGGCGCCTCGCAGCGCGGCCTTCTGCGCGTCAAGCGCATCCTGCAGGCCGTTATACCGACTGCCAATTTCTCTTAAATTCTGCATAGGCTTTCGCGACCTCCTCGCTGGCGTAAATCCGCTTTCCGTCCCGGCCGAACACATACAGATCGTCGCGGTGGATGCGCACCGTGAAGGGCTCGTTCAGCGGGCGCTGGCGCTTGGACAGCTCCTTGACGAATACCTTTTCCGGCGTGTCCAGCAGGTAGAGAAACTCCGACCCGTGGTTTTCAAAGCTCCTGACCCTGCGGCGGATGACCACATGCTCCTCATCCCTGTCCGCGCAGTCAAACTCCACATCCCTGGGGCGGAAGCCCACCTGATAGTCCCCCGCCGCAACGATGTTCATGCCGGGGTCTCCCACAAACTGCGCCACAAAAACGCAGTTGGGATCATTGTGGATCTCGGTGGGCGAGCCCTGCTGCATGACCCTTCCCTCGTTCATGACCACAATGTTGGTGCCCATGGTCATGGCCTCGATCTGATCGTGGGTTACATAGATGAAGGTGGATTTCAGCTCCTCATGAAGCTGGATCAGCTCCGTGCGCATATCGCTGCGCAGCTTGGCGTCCAGGTTGCTCAGCGGTTCATCCATCAAAAAGCATTCGGGATATTTGGCAATGGCGCGCGCCAGCGCGACGCGCTGACGCTGGCCGCCGGACATCCTGGCGGGCTTGCGCATAGCCAGCTCGGGCAGCCCCACCACC
>ERZ1106943.3882-NODE-3882-length-10865-cov-2.689547_pt1 | contig 10865 bp, 10 predicted proteins | sample MGYA00403671_ERZ1106943 | MGnify/ENA primary metagenome ERZ1106943 (study PRJEB35170, sample SAMEA104062427) | human gut metagenome | biome: human gut; feature: human-associated habitat; material: faeces | place: Denmark | collected 2012-06-14 ...
TCTTCAACAATCAGTAATTGCTCCATATATCTCATGATCTCCTCCCACGGCACTCACCATCTATCGCAAATCCTGCTTCCCACCCAGATGATGGATCCTGTAACATGCCTCCCAGGATAAAAAGGCAGAATTCACATCTACATGAAAAATAACTTTTTTCATATTTGCTCCTTTAAATCGAACTCCTGTTCTGTTTATATTTTAAGCATTTCGTTTTCAGATGTCAATATGGGATTTTCAGGCAAAAAAAGCGGCTGACCTTTTCGATCAACCGCTCATAGATATTATTTCACACATTTAGCATTCTGCTATGCCAAAACTCTGCTCCGCAAGATCCTTATACTTCCCAGAGTCCCCGCTGTCTTCCCCTTTTTACGAACCGCTCCTCTAAATCAAAAATAGTATACGGCGGCTTGTATGGCTCCTCGATATAACTCTGAAGAGCTCTAAGCTTGTCCCAATACTGCGGCAGGTTATGATAAATTGCGTTCAGCTCCCGCAAATTTTTATTCCGGCAGCACCAGCAGCTTACTCGGTCAAGAATAGAATACAGCTCTATGCCTCCCTCCTGCCAGCTATATCCCTTCGCATAACAATACTGAAGACACTGATATTCAGTCCAGCCCCATTCGACCAATGGATAGCTCTTTCCCTTTACCCTGCCAGATTCATCTGCTGCGATTCCTATGTACTCCACCGCATTTGCTCCAAGTGATTTTACATATTTTTCGCAGGCATTGATCTTAAGGCGTGTCATCCAGCGGCATGGCCCACCGCACCAATAGCTTCCATAGTGCGATGATCCGTCCCGGCACTTGATCCGTCGAAGGAGCATTTCTTCCAGGAAATGCCTTTCCGGCTGTAGAATAACAAGTTCGCACCCATACTGCTCCAATTCCAGTCGGACTTTCTCTATATTTTTCCGAATGCATGAAAACTCCATACCGGTATCAAAATAGACGCAGTGCGTTAACGGCCAGCCCTTTTCCATAAGCCCTAAAACCATTGCCATGGAGTCCTTTCCTCCTGAGATGGAGGCAACATATCGTTTTTCTTTTTCCATAATCACCATATTCCAGAACTGGATATGGCAGCACCTGTAGCCTCCCATGCTACTAATCATTCCTGATCCTCACGCTGTTTTCAGGTGCTTTATGCGAAGTACAACACTCTCATCGCAACCTGGTCTACCAGGATCTGATTATTTTCCTTTCTCTGAGTTCTCTTTCCCGGCCTTCAAAACGAGTTCCCCCGTACCAGCAAAAGAAATTTTCTTAAATCCCACAGAATCGCAAAAGAATAATTCTTTGCCATCGATCTGAATAATATCTCCTACCGACATGGAACGCATTGTTTTTCTATTGGGACGATCTGGGCGATTTAATCTCTCATACAGACCCTCCATAATTTCTGATACATTCAATGCCGTTCCCTCCTGCTCTTTCACTTCCGTCTCATAAGCAATTTCATAATCCGCGCGAGTAGGATTAAGCTTCAATTTCTGAAGCTGCTCCAGTGAAAGAAACATCATTCTTACCCCGCGTTCATTATTCTCTTTCAGCATCAATATCTCGATCTTCATAATCTTCCTTTTCTCTTTGATAAGCTCTACTCCAGTCAACCGGCTCTCCAAAATAGGCCGGTGTCATATCAACACCGCCATACCCTTCAGGAAAGCGCTCTGTAATATCCGGTATATACTGCTTCATTTTCATTTCCCTTTCATAAAATAAAGAAGGCTCTGAAAAATCAGAACCTCCTCTAGCATGCACATATTTAGTTAAATGGCAAACTCTCATCTTCTACGCCATCCGGTATTGACATAAAGCCATCACCGATCGGCTTTCCCATTTCTGGTGCCTGTTTTCCTCCAGCGGACGCATTTTTACTATCAGCAAATTCCTGATCATCTGCGATGATATCTGTGGTATAAACACGCTGACCTTCTTTGTTGGTGTAACTGCCAGTCTGGATGCGTCCGGACACCAGTACACGCATCCCCTGACGAAAATACTTCTCTGCAAACTCACCTGCTCTGTCAAATGCCACGATATTAATAAAATCGGCAGTCTGCTCATTTCCGTCCTGGCTCTTTCTTGCTCCTCTCCGGTCAACTGCCAGTGTATATCTGGCAACGGCCATGGAGCGCTCACCCTGAGTGTACCTGACTTCCGGATCCCTGGTCAATCGACCCATCAATATAACTCGATTCATGCTCTATCCTCCATTTCATTATTTTTTATTCTTTTACAGATGGTTCCTCAAAAACAATTCGTCGCTGGCCATGAAATTCATCTTTACGTCCATAAAAGGCCAGTTCTTTTCCTTCCCGGTAGGTACGCACAAATTTTGAAAACTCTACATATTTCTCAATCTTTGAGTACTGACCACTAAAAATTACGAACAGGAACTTTTCTTCTGTCGCTATATCCACACAATCTGCCTTATAGCATTTGTTACCCGCAGAAAGGGAAGACGTAAAACGAATTTTATATAAATTCTTTTCTTCCCTGCGCTGCTTAGTGCCATTCTGTCCTCTGCGCTGCTTGCCGCTCCTGATCTGGCTGATACCAATCTGAAGCAACTTACATACATTTTTGAAACTTTCCGATTGTGCAGCTGCGATATCCGTTTTTAAACTGGACGGCTTTCCAGTATCTTTGACAACAATGATATTACTGCCTCCAAGCGCAGACTTTCGGATCAAGGCATTCCGTTCATCATCATAGATAATCAGAATCGTCTTGGCCACTACCACAAAGCGCCCGAGAACTTCCTGGATACCTTCATACGTAACCAAAGTATCATAGTTTAAAACCCCGATGACACTGTTCAAACGGCTCTCCAGGCTTTCAACCGGAATATACGTTTCATTTTTTTCATTCTTCTTAAGTTCCTCTTCTGGAAACGGTGCCTTCAATTCACTCAGCACCTGATCCAAAGATTTTCCATTCACTGTGCCTTTCATCGCACACCTTCCTCCTCTATTTTTGAAAAAAAATAGCCAATGTAACATTCACATTGACTTAATCTAAGAATCCCATTTCAATACAGATGCAGTCACAAACCCACACTCTGTAAAAATAACTTACATGAAAAGCTATTATTAATGGGAGTATAACATTGCCATCAATGCCTGTCAACAGATCTAAGGCCACACCAAACTCTCAGTGCTGCGCTTTGATTTTTAGACTCTGATAGAAGCTTTCCAAAATGCGGCTGACTATTTTCAGCCAGCCGCTATATCCGTAAGATCCGTATTTAATCTGGAAATAGCACGGAATACTTCTTCTTCCTCTCAGGAGAAAACGTTATTTATATAGAAAGCATACGCTACTTCTGCTATCTCCACCTTAAGGAAAGCTGCTTTTTCTGCAGATGACAGACCATCATCCAGTGTCAGATAACGTTCCGTTAAATCATGCATCTTTTTAATTAACGTGTAATCATCCAGATCCTCTTCTTCATCCTCTGATGAGCTCTTTTCCCCGTGGAGTTCCCGGTACGCGCATACTCCGTCCGGATCAAATTCTTCCAGCCGGTCAAGATCAAATGCTACCTTCGAAAAAGTGCAGTATCCTGATACGGCTGTTTCAGGTAAAATTTCTCCCAGCTGATACTTTTTAATGAACTGCAATTTGGACTCGAAAAAATTGTGATCAATGAATGCTTCATTCTTTTTTACATCTTCATGAGGCAGATTTACAGTCAGATTACCAAAGTCCTCCCATTCTCCGTTTTCTTCTTTGTATAATCCAATATAAAGCCGTTTTCTGTCAGCATAGGATAATACTCTGATGATCAAATCCTCATGGCCACATTCCCAGTCATACCCCAGTGTTTTAAATTCTTTCATAGTTATCCTCTCTTTCCTGTTTTCATTTTCCTGGTTTTCTTAAAAATAAATCATTTTTTCACAGGTCATTGCATATTGATTGAAACAACTAAATAAAGATTCCATCGCGGCAAAACCGGATAAAATCCACTTTCATAAGTTTCATCGACATCGTCCTCCTTTCTGGCACGAAAAAAGGAACCTCCGACAGGAAGTTCCTCCAATGTGTATATATTCTGTTTATTTGCAGAATTCCTCCATTACTTGGTCTTAACTGACTCTCACTTTGCCAGAAGCAAATATAATTGAAATGAAAGAATTTGTAATTATTTTACCATTGAATTCTTTCCAAAGCAAGGATTGTTATACTAAAAAGCAAATAATCAAACAGATATGCTTGTGCAGCTGACATTCTATAAATATAAAAAATATAAAAGACATAGAAGACATGGATCTCTTTGGCGTATATATAGGGATTCCCGATAGATATTTCAGGCAATATTTGCAAACAATAGGTATTATTTTCTGATAGAGTTGAAATAAGGTTCTTTTGGATGATTTATTTCCTCTTCACAATCACTCTCTCCGTAAGGGGCTAGTCGCGGAACGCGTTTTATTTAAAAGAGCTAAAAAACATAAAAAAATTCAAAGACATAAAAGACATGTAAAAACATGAGTAATTTTCTGCTGTCAAAGGAGCTATTTCAGGCATTATTTTTTGGATCAGCCGATTTTTAGAAGCAAATGCAGTTTTTATTTTGAGAAAGATGATTTTCTGATGAAAAGAATGGTTTTTTTATAAAAAGGGTGATTTTTTTCTGGATCAAATAAAAGAAATTGTGGATAACCGACCTGGAAATTTAGATATTGCTGAAAAAAATACACATTGAAAAGCAATAAATAGGAAAAAAATTACCCAGAAAACGGGTATGAAAATACAGAATGGAACGAGAAATAGGCATCCTAGCGGATGCCGGTGAAGCGAAACTTATGCAATTTGTGGATTTTGGATTAATTCCCTTATGATGGATCGAACGAGCGAGCCAGGCCCTTTCTTTGCATCATAGAGTTTTGTGAGGATATAACGGTTATAGAAAAGGTGCAGTGCATCAAGAACCGTACCAATTTCATAGTCCTGTGCCATGATGGTAAGATCATGATACTGAGTTTCTTCAAAATCATAGATAGGAAGTAAATGCTCAGCATCCAGGGTAGGTGTCTGATCGAAGGCAATGCCATATTCTGTTTTCAGAATCTCCTCATACTGCATTCTCTCTCTTAACTTGTCCTCAAACAGGTAAGTGTTAAAGGTGCGGATCACATCATCCATTTCAGTGGTAAAAGAAACAATTTCGGAGTAGGCTTCCTGACGGACCTGGTTTTTGGTAGTCGCTCCATTAAAACAATCATTGAGCTTTGCAGCAATATAGCGTTTTTTCCTGGTGTACTCTTCCTTAAAAATAGTTTTGAAGGAGTTGGCATGATCCAAAATCTGCTTTACCACACCTGGTTTTACATATTTTGGTAAACCGGCAAGTAATTCTTTAAATGTGAGTTTGGCCACGGCCAGCTTTGCAGAACTCTGAAGTTCAGTGGTGATCGCTTCACAAAGAAGCATAAGGATCACTCGTAGCTCATTAATGGATTTGATCTGCAGGAGCTGCTCAAGCAAATCATATGTACACTGGATATAACCACCGCCAAGACCGATAGGATTATACATTTTGGTGTAGTCATGGATTGTAAAGGTATACTCTTCTGTGACCGGATCCATAGATACATCAAAAAAGCCGCAGGACTCCAACCGGAGAATATTGCTGCGAACGGTTTTGATGTTACAATCAAGTGCTTGTGCCAGATCTTCCAAATCGAGTGGTGAAGTGATGCCGGTATTTGCGTTGGCATAGAAATGGATCAGAATGAACAGCCGAACAGAGCAGCTTTTTAATAGCTGCTTATCGAATGAAGTATGAATGATTTTCTTTATGGATGGAATGCTTACATTCGCAAAACGTTTCACTCTGGATCCACCCCCTTTCCGCAATGTAATGTTAATTATAAAGGGAAATAAAAAAATTTGGAATATTGCCAAAGTGTGGGAAAACGGGTAAAAAAGGACTGTTTTGTGAGATGTGTTAATGAGAAAATAAATGGGAAAATAAGACTGAAAATGGGGGAAGTATTGTAAAATAAGGGTTTTTCCGGGAAAAACTACCGCACTTTACCGAAAATGGTTACCGCACTTTACCGAAAATAGCTACTGCACTTTACCGAAAAATTTACCGCAGTTCTCCGAAAAATATAGCGCAGTTCTCCGAAAAAACTACCGCAGTTCTCCGAAAAAGCTACCGCAGTTTACCGAAAAAGCTACTGCAGTTCTCCGAAAAAGCTTAGCGCAGTTTACCGAAAAGCTATAGTATTTTGCCGAAAGGCTACTGCAGTTTATTGAAAAATAGTTGTATTTGCGCTGAAACGGGCCGATTAGCGCAGTTCTCCGAAAAGTGGAGCATCTAAGCTGGAACTGTTTAGCTAGTGCAGTTTACCGAAAAATAGCTGCATTTGGGCTGGAACTGACCAGATAGCGCAGTTCTCCGAAAAGTTGGTTATCTGGGGCGGAGCCGTTCAGATAGCGCAGTTTACCGAAAAGTAACGCAGCTGAGGTAGAGCCGTTCAGATAGCGCAGTTTACCGAAAAGTAGTACATCTGAGCTGGAGCCGCTTGGATAGCGCAGTTTACCGAAAAATAGCTGCATTTGGGCTGGAACTGGCCGGCTAGCGCAGTTTACCGAAAAGTGGAGCATCTGAGTCGGAGTCGTTCAGATAGCGCAGTTCTCCGAAAAGTAGTGCATCTGAGGTAGAGCCGCTTGGATAGCGCAGTTTACCGAAAAATAGCTGCATTTGGGCTGGAATTGACCGGCTAGCGCAGTTTACCGAAAAGTAGTGTATCTGAGTCGAAGCTGTTCATATAGCGCAGTTCTCCGAAAAGTGGCTGTATCTGAGCTGCAGCTGTTTAATTACTATACTATGCAAAAATGTATCTGTATTTGAACTGCAGTTGATCGGTTAATGCATTTTCTAAAAATTACTAAAGATATTTGGTTTGAAGTTATGTAGCCACCACATGATAGAAAACCGAGAACAGTATGTCCTCGGTTCGAGTTACTTTTTTTTGATGAAGTGCAGCTTCATTTCGTTTAAAGTACTTACAGTTGGAATTCCCAAAAGTTCTTCAGAGAAAACCATATAAGGATAATGCTCTTTCAATGTAGTCTTTTTTTCCAACAACTCATAAGCTTTCGAAAAAGCACGCTTTAATAGAGTATTTTTATTCGCTGTACGGATTGTATTGTTAAGCGCTTCTACTAATTGAGGAGAGCGATCAAAAATATCCCGAACGGTGATACATACATTTTCGTCTGTAGATTGCTCAATCATTGTCACAATGGCGAAAACAATCTCTACGGCGCGTTTATTTCTTTCTTTAGCAATTGATGTATAAATGATATCGGTATGTTCTGATATTAAGAACTTTGCAGGTTCAGTAATCTTATTTAAGTTGAGTTTTGACTGTCGTACCTTTACATTATACAGTGTCTGAATTAAGCGAAGCATGTAGGGAGAGGAAAAACGTATTGTGTTCGTGGTGTCATCATAACCCAGTGAAACCAAAAGCGGTAAAGCGGATCCGATTCGTTTTGGATATTTTGGATCGCGAATAATCCCGTAGATGGTTTGGAATGCTCCTGTCTTATTTCGCAGCATGATTATATCATTATCACTTAAATTACGTCCTTTCCCCATAAGTTCGGCCAAATCGGGTAAGTAAATAGTAAAACTTTCGTTTATCGCATACTGGTTTTGGTTGATAGTATTTTTAATATCGGCAAGAATAATACTGTAAAATAGTTTTAATAAGGGCAGATCAAATTCACCGATTTCAACAACCTTACCACGACTAATTTCTTCCAGTTTTGCTTCTGATACAGGTACTCCTTCAAAATAAAGTTTTCCGGTATTAGCATCATAATTGAGGCCATCTGTTGATTCCAGAGGTGTTAGATATGCACTTCCGCTTTTGCGTAAACTTAAACCAGATTCATACTCCTGATCAATGATCAGGGAGATGTGCTTGGTCAATGAAGTATCGACATAGTCTTTTTTTCTTGTTCGGTTGGTCCTTTTTTTGGTTTCGTGTTCTATGGATTCTAGAGAAGATGCATTAGGTTGTGCGTTGTATGCGTTATCAGCGGCAAAAACCGGCAGCTCCTGAAGAACCACTTTGAGAGCCTCATATACACGATTTTCATTTTCTGTCAAAGGTGGGCCAGACTTCATACGAGCTTGAAGTTCCTGAAAGTGCAGGGCATAATGTTCGGGAATTGGCGCATATACTTTTCCGGTTTCAGGATCCTTTGACCACCACTCATTTTCGGTTTGATAATTGATCTCATGACCAACAGGTACCATCTCGGTTTCAACATCAATGGGGTGCTCTTTTCCATCTTTATCTGTTACTGAAATCTGAACAGTTTTCTTTTTATTTAATAAATCTGAATCTTTTTCCATTATTCACGCTCCTAAAAGCTAAAAAATAAACCCTAGCTTATATTATACAGAAAGAGTGGATTTCCTGCAAGACAAATGAAAGTAGAAGGGGAATTGTTTAAGATTGACTCTTTTGTAAGGTATCATAAGTACTGTGAGAGGTATAAAAAAGAAAAACTGATAAACTGCAGCTTTTATAATTGGCTGCAGTTTATCAGTCTATACATACTAACTATTGAAAACGCTGTGTAGAAATGATATGCACTTTAGGTGTTGAAGGCCGGAAGTTAATGGGCTTCCCAATCATTGTGCATATTCTAGGTTCCTTAGTGAAATCCAACCATTTTAAAATAGAAATCCACCAATTCTTCATTGTCTCCAGCAATCAGTTCAAGAAGCACATATAGTGGATCTTCCTCGTTTCGCAATTTTTCAAGTGATGCAGTAATGGTAGAAATTGTATCTTCGTAGTCATCGGCATCAGTAATATCGTTTAAATTACTAATGTCAATACCCATATTTACAAGTATATTTGCGATTATAGAAACATCCAGATCATCAATGAAATCCATATATATCCCCCTATTCTAAATAAAATTTTTTACAGTATAGTTCCGTAATCATGTGTGATAAGTATTCATGAGGACCATAAACAATTGCGGTTCATGGTCCCTGTGTAGTTAGCAGATTGTAATGTTTTTTATGCCACTTGCAGCAATAAATAACAGGATATCTTCTTTGTATTCTGGCAGCGCCTTAAGTAAAAGGTTCTCTTCCTGCGTGATCCACTCAGCAGAAAGAAGTTTTTCCTTTATGACAGGGTCATTGCTGATTCTCTCGGACAAACTTTTTTGTGCAAGTTCTCCCGCAGAAAGAGCCGCAGAAGTTTCAGAAACTGTTGCTGTCTCTTGGAAAGAAGTGCCAGTTTCCTCTGCACTTTCAAAAAATCCGGGTTCGTCCGTATTATCAAAGGAGTCAAAGCCCCAGTCACCAAAAAGTGCGTCAAAATCTGTAGTTTCTGTTTGCGCAACTTCAGAGGTTTTGGAAGGAGTGATTAAAACAGGTACACTCTCCTCGGGTAAGTCGGGCTGAGCAGAGCTATTGGAAGTTATCGGGATATTGGTTTCTGCTTCCAGAGCCGTATCGACCGGTTTCGAAAATCCGACGGATTTTATAGACTTTAGTTCGGCAGACAGCCTGAACATCTGATCTTCCAATGATTTTAATTTTCCAGCAAGACCTGATTCACCAGTGTTCAGATCTTTTGTCGCATGGATATAGGCTGCTATTCCGCTGCCGGCAGCATTTTTTAGTTCATCATTCAGCCAGTTTATTTTAGCAGACAGCTCGCAAAGCCGTTCTAGTGTATAGTTTTCTGCGATAGCTGAAGATGATGATGGCTGCCCTGTTTTGGCCAGCAGCAAGGATGTGGATTCATTTAGGAGCTCTTCCGTAAGGCTTAGAAGAGATTTTCCGCTTTTGGCAATGGAATTTAAAGATTCCAGCAGCTTTGTGTAATTTCCAGAAAGCATCGCTTGGATGATTCGGAGCAGCTCATCTTTTTCAGACATCCCGAGAACAGATCGAACGACATCAGCCGTGATTTCATCTTCGCCATTTGATAGCTGTTCCAGCAGTTTTAAGGCATTTCGCATCGCACCACCAGAATAGGAAGCAATCAGTTCTGCAGCTTCTGGCTGAATACGGATTTGAAATTCTGTCGCAACTTCAAGAAGATGTTCACAGATGATGGCCTCTGGGATCTGCGTGATGGTATAGCAGGCAGATCGCGACCGGATGGTTGCCGGGATCCGGTCTGCTTCTGTTGTGCAAAGAATGATCAGTGCATAAGCTGGTGGTTCCTCCAGTGTTTTTAAAAGGGCGTTGAAAGCCTGACGGGAAAGCATGTGTACCTCATCAATGATAACGATTTTCCGCTTTCCGAGTGGGCGCTCGTGTAGCCAGTCTGTCAGGTCCCTTACATGATCAACTCCGGTGTTACTGGCACCGTCGATTTCCAGAAAGTCTACAGATCCACTAGATACAGATCTGCATCCATCACAGGTACCGCAAGGGTTTCCATTCTTATCTTTGTTTTTACAGTTTGCTGCCGTGGCCACGATCCTGGCAAGTGTTGTTTTCCCGGCCCCGTACTGCCCGGCCAGAATAATTACCTGAAAGAATTTGTCGCGGATGGACTGCATTCTCAGATTATTTACAGTAAATTCCTGCCCCTTTACCTCATCGAAGGTTTTTGGGCGTATCTTGGTATAAAGAGTCATAATTCCCCCTCTTTCATCATCTGGAACAGGAGTTCCAGAAAAGCATGTTTTGTGTAGAGTAGCTTTTTGCCCCGGATATTGTGTGCCTGTTCAGAAATCTGGTAAGCCTGTTTAGCAGAAATAGGCAGTTCCGTCATATACGGGAATAATTTGCTTCCAACAAGTTTATGCAGGTATTGATCTGCATAGATGGCTTCCAAAAGC
>ERZ1106943.3883-NODE-3883-length-10862-cov-6.622467_pt1 | contig 10862 bp, 10 predicted proteins | sample MGYA00403671_ERZ1106943 | MGnify/ENA primary metagenome ERZ1106943 (study PRJEB35170, sample SAMEA104062427) | human gut metagenome | biome: human gut; feature: human-associated habitat; material: faeces | place: Denmark | collected 2012-06-14 ...
GTAAATCTGTTGTCAGTGACTTCGGTGGTTCGAATCCACCTTCCCCCACCAAGAACGAGTTGATGAAAGTCAGCTCGTTCTTTTTTGTTGCATGAAACGAAAAATATCGAGCTGCCCTTAGGCTGGCTCGATATTTTCTTTCTCTCTATTTTTTTCGCGTCCGTCCTTTTCAGGGCGGCGCGTTTTCTTTTTCTGCTGCGGGGATCAGCCGCCGTACCGGTATCGGCGACGTGCGCCGCGGGCAAACTGAGGAGAACGCTCGCCGCGGCACGCCATCAAGTACAAAGAACTTGTTAGCAAAATCAAGATATCACAAGAATCTTGCTATGTCAAGAATAAAATTACAAGTTTCTTGTTATAATTGATTGACAGATACAAGTTTCTGCGATAGAATATAGTCAAATCTTGTCGCAGCCTGTGTTTTCTGGGGGAATTTTGATGAGTTTTGGCAAACAAATGCGTCTGCGGCGTGAGGAGCTTCATCTCTCGCGCGCGGCGCTGGCGGAGGAGCTTGGCGTTTCGGCCTCTGCCATCAGCAACTATGAAAATGGCGTCAGCTCACCGAAGGAGGAGGTGCTGCTCCGGCTGTTCGACGCGCTTGAGATCGACCCGAACTACCTTTACCGCGATTCGTTCCGCTCAGGCAGCTTCGTCTGCTCGCGCGCGGAGCAGGATTTGATCGAAAAGTGCCGCTCGCTCTCGCCGCTCGAGCGCGAGACGGTAGGCAGCCTCGTCAGCGCCCTGTGCACGATGCACGCGAGACAGGACGGTGTGGGCGCGCCGCGCCGCATCCCGCTCTACCGCTCGATCGAGGCAGCGGGCTACGCCGCCCCCGTGCTCGGCGAGGATTTTGACTACATCGTCGACCACGGCGATGTGCCGCCGGGAGCGGAATTCGCCGTGCGCATCCGCGACGACAGTTTAGAACCCGTGCTGCACAGCGGCAGCGTCGCCTACCTCAATCACGACCCGCTGCATGCGGGCGACGTGGGCATCTTCTGCGTCGGGGGCGACATGCTCTGCAAGCAGTATTACCGCGACCCGCTCGGCGTTTCGTACCTCTTTTCTCTGGGGCGGGACCGCAGCGCGGACGTCGTCTGCGGCCCTGAGAGCGGAAAGCGCTTTATCTGCTTCGGACACGTGATCTTAGATCATCGTGTGCCGCTGCCCGGTATGGGCCTGTGAGCGGAAAAAAGGCGCATCTTGCGTGGAAAAAGACTTGAATCGTTCACAAATTCTGCTTATAATGTAAGTTTGGAAATCAATAAAAAAGAAGGAAGCGTATTTCTTATGACGAAAATTGACATTTTCTCCGGCTTTCTGGGCGCCGGCAAGACCACGCTCATCAAAAAGCTGATCGCGGAAGCCTACAGCGGCGAAAAGCTCGTGCTGATCGAGAACGAATTCGGCGAGATCAACATCGACGGCGGCTTTCTGAAGGAGTCCGGCATCGAGATCTCCGAGATGTCCGCGGGCTGCATCTGCTGCTCCCTCGTCGGTGACTTCAACAAGGCGCTCAAAGAGGTCGTGGCGCAGTTCCACCCCGACCGCATCCTCATTGAGCCGAGCGGCGTCGGCAAGCTCTCTGACGTCATCGTTGCCGTGCAGCGCACGGTGGACGAGTGCCCCGAGCTCAAGCTCAACAGCTATGTCACCGTGGCCGACGCCAGCAAGGTCAAGGTCTATATGAAGAACTTCGGTGAGTTCTACAACAACCAGATCGAGGCCGCCGGCACGATCATTCTTTCCCGCACGCAGAAGCTCTCGCAGGAAAAGCTCGAGGCTGCCGCCGCGATGCTGCGCGAGAAGAACCCCGACGCCGCCATTCTGACGACTCCGTGGGACGAGCTGGACGGCAAGACCATCCTCTCCGCCATCGAAAAGGTGTCGCTGAGCGACGAGCTTCTTGAAAAGATGCGCCGCGAGCACGAGATCGAAGAGGCCGAGCACGAGCATGAGCATCACCATCATCACGATCACGATGAACATGACGAGCACGACGAGCACGAGCATCACCATCATCACGATCACGATGAACATGACGAGCACGACGAGCATGAGCATCACCACCATCACCACGACGGTGAGGAGTGCGACGATCCCGAGTGCGAGTGCCACCATCACCATCATCACCACGCCGACGACGTCTTCTCCTCCTGGGGCAAGGAGACGCCGAAGAAGTTCAGCAAGGAAGCTCTTGAGGACATGCTCCACAAGCTGGACAGCGGCGACTACGGCCACATCCTGCGTGCCAAGGGCATCGTGAACGGCGAGGACGGCTGGCTCGAATTCGACTACGTGCCCGAAGAGCATGAGGTCCGCGCGGGCCATCCCGACTATACGGGCCGTCTGTGCGTTATCGGCGCGGAGCTCAAAGAGCACGAGCTTGCAGAACTGTTTGGAGTGTAAGGCATGGATATTCCTGTTTATCTGGTCGCCGGATTCCTCGATTCCGGCAAAACGAGCTTTATCAACGGCATTTTAGAAGACGGCTTCGCCCGCGAGGACAGGACGCTTCTGATCTGCTGCGAAGAGGGCGACGAAGAATACGAGAAGAAGGCGCTCGACAACGTCACCGTTGTCACGGTAGACGGCGAAGAGGAGCTGACGCTCGCTTTCTGCAAGGAACTCGAAAAGAAACACCACCCTAAGCAGGTGCTCATCGAGTACAACGGCATGTGGCAGATGGAAAAGCTCTATCGCGAGGTGCTGCCCGCCAACTGGGTGCTCTATCAGATCATGACGTTCGTGCAGGCGCCGACGTTCGAGCTGTTCGTCAAGAACATGGGTCAGCTCATGATGGAAAAGATCACGAACGCGGACATGATCGTCTTCAACCGCTGCGACGACAAGCTCAAAGAGAGCCTGCGCGCGCGCAATCTGCGCATGGTCAACCGTCGCGCGGACATCTACCTTGAGGACAACGACGGCAACAGCGAGGACTACCTGACTGGCGACGAGTGCCCGTTCGACATGACGCCCGACCTCATCGACATTCCCGACGACGACTACGGCGTGTGGTACGTCGACGCGATGGACCATCCCGACCGCTGGGATGGCAAAAAGGTCCACATGAAGCTCATCATGTGCCACTCGAAGAAGTTCCCGGGCATCCACTGCCCCGGCCGCTTCGTGATGACCTGCTGCGAAAACGACATCCAGTTCGTCGGCATCGTCGCCAAGGGCGACAGCCTGAAGGCCTACAAGAATCGCGACTGGGTCGATATCACTGCCACGGTCAAAAAGGAGCACCTCGACGCCTATGAGGGCGAGGGCCCCGTGCTGTACGTCGAGCGCATCACCACCACGTCGAAGCCCGCGCAGGAAGTCGTGTCGTTCTGACGACGCGATTTGCGGAGATAAGGTGAATCAGCAGCGCGCGCAGCGCTGCGGAGTTTTCTCCTGCTAACCCGCAGGGGGGAGCGAATAAAGGGGACATTCTCTTCTCGAAGAGAATGCCCCCTTTTGAATCCCAAGGAAAGGATAAGGGGAACCCCCTCGCCCCCCGGCATTGCGGTTTTGAGGCTTGAAGAGCTGCTCAGCCTGCGGAATCGGGTACCTGCCGGGTGATGGTTCTAAACGATTTGACTTTTTTCTATCTTCGCTGTCGCTCCCTGATCTGAATGCAGTCTTGGTAGAATCCCCTGCCGTCGCTAGATTTTGCCAACCTTGCTGCCCCCCCAAAGCGGCATCGCTGCGCTCGCCGCACTTTTAAGTTATCGTATATTTTTTACGATGGCCATGTGGTCATATCCGCGGTGCGCCGCTTGCGCTGTGCGCCTTGCCGTCACCAAGCTTTACACGCAGCGGCGGCGGTTCGATGCCGAGCATCAGCTTGACGAGCCAGGCAAAAAACAGCAGCACTAAAATTGGGATCAGGCACGATGTGACGAGCATGACGGCGAGGGCCTCGATAAAGCGGTTCAGGACCGTTTTGAGCTGCTCGACCGCGGCGGTCGCCGCTCCGGTGATACCCTCGGTCACCTTGGAAAAGAGGCCGGAAAGGCCGCTTTTTTCGCTCTCGTCCGTCTCGCCCGAGGTGGCGGACTGGATATCCTCGGTCGTCTGCTCGGTGTTTGCGATGGTCTCTTCGATCGAGGCGCGGTATGTGTCCTCGATCATGCTCGAAACCTTGACTCCCGCGGGAATGGCAAACGCGATGGCGAGCGCGAAGAGCAGCAAATGCCACGCGAGCTTCCCCAGCACGGCGCGCAGCTTTTCGGAAAAGAGCGCAGCGATGCCAAGCGCGCAGGCTGCGGGGATCAGGATCGTGAACGACACGTAGGATGTGATCGTCAGCAGATACTTTTCCAGAAAGATGGCGCAGAGCACGATGAGGAAATAGCCGCTCAGGTCGGCGAGCTTTTCGGCGATGGGCGTCGCGGTGTCGCCCGGCAGGAGCGTGATGGCTGCGCTCGCGGCGGTCGACGCCGCCGTCAGCTCAAGCACCGTCTCCTGCTTTTCCGCGAGCGCGTCGATGGACGCTTGATGGTACGCGGGGTCGGACGCTCTCTTCCCTACCGCGAAGATGGAAAGGAGCGCCGCCAGAACGAGAAGCGCCGCGAGCGCGGCCTTCTTAGTTGTCACTGAATGCATAGTTGCCTCCAAAAAACGGGATGGTTCTATCATACCGAAACGGCGGAAGATGTCAAGAAAACGCGGTTTCGGTCGCATCGCCGCGCGCGGTTTCAGACCTCTCCATCACGTCAAAAACATAGAGAATCAGCATAAAAACGCCAATATTTCGTTAATTTCTTTCAGATTTTTTCAAATTTTATATCACTTTTCCGAATTCTGTCTTGTCACCTGCCTTGTTTTTACGGAAAGTTCGTGATAGAATACAGATACGGCAGAATCAGCCGAGCTCTTTTTATCGATTCTGTCAAAGTGGAAGTTTTTTCTTCCCCGTTTCCGGCGCGAAAGCGCCTGTACTGATCTGACAAGCAAATCAAGCAATGTTTGGCAAACCTGCTGAAAAGCAGGGACGCAAAGCCAGAGGGGTCTAAGGCCGCCGTGTGCGGTTATGACAGCCGGTTGCAAATCATTCGGAAGGGCAGCGCCCTTCCTGCACCGCCCGGCCCTCTCTGAAAGCAAGGTACAGGCGGGAAACCTTTTTGCCGAAAAGAGGGGGGGAATGAACATGCGACAAACATTTTATGAGTTCTGCATGCTGCACGAAAGGACAAACTTACTGAAAGAATGGGACGAATCGCGCAATTTTCCGCTCACGCCGGACACCGTTTCCTACGGCAGCAAGAAAAAAGTCTGGTGGACGTGTGAAAACGGCCATTCGTGGCAGACGACGGTGCATGTGCGCTCCGAGGGGAGCGGCTGTCCGTACTGCACGGGGCGAAAGGTCCTGCCGGGCTTCAACGATCTTGGCACACTTTATCCCGATGTCGCCGCGCAGTGGGACCGCGAGAAAAACGGCTCGCTCTCGCCGCGCGACGTCTCCACGGGCTCGAAGATCCGCATCTGGTGGCGCTGTCCGGAGGGGCACTCGTGGCAGTCGCCCGTCGCCTCGCGCACGGCGTGGGGGCACGGATGCCCCGTGTGCGCGGGCAAGACGATCGTCACGGGCGAAAATGACCTTGCCCACCTCCAGCCCGAGATCGCCGCGCAGTGGGACAAGCGTAAAAACGGGCGCTTAAGGCCGAGCGATGTCGCCGTCAGTTCCAACCGTCCCGCTTGGTGGCGCTGCGAGCTGGGGCATTTCTACCGCGCCACGGTCTCGTCGCGCACGCAGCGCAAGACCGGATGTCCCTATTGCGCGGGACGCAAGGTGCTCAAAGGCTTCAACGATTTGAAAACGCTCTGTCCCGGCGTTGCCGCGCAGTGGCACCCGTCGCTCAACGGCGCGCTGACACCGGAGATGGTCACGCCCGGCAGCAGCAAAAAGGTCTGGTGGCAGTGCTCCATGGGACACGTGTGGAAATCCGTCATCTATCCGCGCACCGGCGCGCAGCAGTGCGGCTGCCCCGTCTGCGCCGGAAAGGTGAGCACAACACACGCGCGGCGTTACGCCCAGCTCGACGAAATTCGCACCTTTACCGAGCTGTGACAAGACCAATTCTATAAAAACGATCAAGGCCGTGGGAAGCGATGTGCTTTCCGCGGCCTTACTTTTTGCCTGATTTGGACGCACTGTCAGCACTATGTTTAGTGCTGACGCGTTTTCTTTCCCGCTTTCGCTAAAAAGCAGCGCCCCTCTCTCTTGCGGCGAGGGGCGGTACAATCTGTTCAATGAGCCAACTTGTTGCCGCAGGCAAAACAAATGATTGTTATATGTGGACACTTGCGCCTGATTTTTCCCTGTGCTATAATGCAGTTACTTTAATCGGATAAATTACCTGTAAAGGAGAATCATCATGGATTATATGGCTCTTTCCGCTGCCGAGTGGCAGCAGGAATACGACAAGGTGTCCGCCGAATACGAGAGCTGGAAGGCCAAGGGCCTCAAGCTCAACATGGCGCGCGGCAAGCCGAGCAAGCAGCAGCTCGACCTTGTCAGCGGCATCCTGACCGCGCTGACCAGCGCCGAGGAGTGCGTGGACAGCGGCGTGGACGCCCGCAACTACGGCGAGCTCAAGGGTCTTGAGAGCGCGCGTAAGCTGTTCGCCGATATCCTCGGCTGCAAGACCTCTCAGGTCTTCGCCGGCGGCAATTCGAGCCTCCAGCTCATGTACGACACGGTCTCCAAGGCCTACACCCACGGCCTGCTGCACAGCGAAAAGCCGTGGTGCAAGGAAGAGAGCGTCAAATGGCTCTGCCCCGCGCCGGGCTATGACCGCCACTTCAAGGTGACCGAGAGCTTCGGCTTTGAGCTCATCACCATCCCGATGACCGAAAACGGCCCCGACATGGACATTGTCGAAAACCTCATCAAGGACCCGAGCGTCAAGGGCATGTGGAACGTGCCGAAGTACTCGAACCCCGACGGCATCATCTACTCCGACGAGACCATCGAGCGCATTGCGAAGATGAAGCCCGCGGCTCCCGACTTCCTGCTGATGTGGGACAACGCCTACTGCATCCACGAGTTCGACGGCGAGTTCGTCCCGTTCAAGGATATTCTGAGCGAGTGCGAGAAGTACGGCAACGCCGACATGGTCTTCGAGTTCGCTTCCACGAGCAAGGTGACGCTCCCCGGCGCGGGCATTGCGTGCTTTGCGTGCAGCGAAGCCAACATGGAGTACATGACCAAGCTCATCGGCATTCAGGCCATCAGCTTCGACAAGATGAACCAGCTGCGCCACGTGAAGTTCCTGCAAAACAAGGAGCACACGCTCGCGCTAATGAAGGAGCACGCCAAGATCTTAAAGCCGAAGTTCGACATGGTCGTCGAAACGCTCGAGCGTGAGATCGCACCGCTCGGCATTGCGAGCTGGCACACGCCCAAGGGCGGCTATTTCGTCTCCGTAAACACGGCCCCCGGCCTTGCCAAGCGTACGCTGGCGCTCGCCAGGGAGGCGGGCGTCGTGATGACGAGCGCGGGCGCGACGTATCCGTATGGACACGACCCTCTTGACAGCAACATCCGCGTCGCCCCGTCGCTGCCGCCGGTCGAGGAGCTTGAGCAGGCGATGGCCGTCTTCTGCTGCTGCCTCAAGCTCGCCGCGCTGGAGAAGAGCAAGAAGTAAGGCATATTTGCATCAAAAAAGCGGACCGCAATGCGGTTCGCTTTTTCTCATTTCGATTCACTTTTCCGCTTTCTTCTCTTCCCGCTTCAAGCGCCATACGGCGAGTGAACGCACCAGAAGAACATTGATGAGCGCAAGGCGCGTGTAGCTGTAGACGACATTCAGAAGGAAGTACGGCGAAATGTTGCTGTAATTGCCGAGATCGTCGAGCAGCAGCGGCATAACGCCGTAGCTCATCAGAAGCGGCAGCACAACGAGCGCGATGAGCCAACCGGCAATGAGCCATGTGCCCTCTTTTTTCGTCGTGGGCAGCTTGAGCGTCCGGTAGGAGCGCGCCGTGCAGACGATCATCACAAGCATGCCGAGGAACTGCACCCACGAGATGGCAAGGCGCGCATAGTTCATCTGCGCCGTCCAGAGGTGCGTCATAAAGACGGTCGTCCACGAAAGGCCCGTCGCAAAGCGGAGGTAGAGATCAATACAGAGATAAGCCGCCCAGCCGCACCACAGGCCCGTGCGATGCTTCACCGTAAAGCAGATGATGCCGCAGAGGAAAAACGGCAGTCCGTAAATCAGCCCCGCCAGCAGATCGCCGGCGAGTATCAGGCAGGTGAGCAGAAGAACCGCGCCGATACACAATAAAATCGTACCCGCAATGGTGTGACGCTTTTCCTGCTCGGACGAAGTCTGCGGCGTGAAAGAGGCGGGTACTGCCTGTGCCGCGGGCGCGGCTGTTTCCGTCTTCGGCGCGTCCTCGCCGCGCACCAGCTCGTCAAGCGTCACACCGAAGAGCTCGGAGAGCTTTAATAGCTTGTCAAGCTCGGGGATGGAGGCGTCGGTCTCCCATTTGGATACGCTCTGGCGCGAGATGTCCAGCGCGTCGGCAAGGTCGCCCTGCGACCAGTTTTTCTGTGTGCGCAGGCGCACGATGTTCTCTCCAAGTGTCATGTGATGGGGTTCTCCTTTGCAGATTTTCTGCGTTCAGCTTATCAAAAGGCGCGCAAAAAGTCCACCAAGCGGGGTTGAAAAGTTAGCAACCAGCAGTTGCAGTTCAAAAAAGAGGCCATAAATGGCCTCTTTTTTGAAAAAGTTTCGCTGCGCTTTGTGCCTTGCCACCCGTAGGGTGGCTGCGACACACGCTTCGCGCAAAGTATTTTTTGTCACGCGCAGGTCGCGGCAAAAAATAATCAAAACCATTTTGCGCCCGCGGGCGCGAAAAAATTGAGATCGTTTTTTCTGACGACATGCGCGTCAGAAAAAACTCCTCTCGCTCCGCAAACGTGCGCGCCTACGGTGCGTGCGCTGCCGCGGAGCGCGATCCTTTTCAAAAACAAAGAGCGCCGAAAGGCGCTCTTTGTTTTTGATTAAAATTCGTAGTCTACGGCCACGCGGTCGGCGCGGATGGACTTGCAGATGTCACTCACGGCGACGTGGCGGGGATCGACCTTGTAGGCGTTCAGGTCATCCATCGTCTCAAACTCGGAGACGAGCACGGCGTCGTAGTTGTCCTTGCCGATATTCTTTGCGACTTCGCACTTTTTGAGCTGCGGGATCACGCCGTCGAGCGCGGCGAGCTTCGTCAGAAACTCGTTGGCCTTTTCCTCGGTACCCTCGCGGAACTTCCACATCACGATATGACGAATCATTGGTATCTTCTCCTTTTTATCTGGCGTTATAGACCTCGATGGCCTTTTTGAGAATATCCATTGCGCGCTCAAGCTTGTGGCTCTCGATAACGTAGGCCATGCGGACCTCGTTTTTGCCCTTGCCGGGTGTCGCGTACATCGAGCCGCCCGGGGCGAACATCACAGTCTCGCCGTTGTCATTGAACTCTTCGAGCAGCCACTGCTGGAACTTGTCGGCGTCGTCGACCGGCAGCGCCGCCATCAGGTAAAACGCGCCACCCGGCACATCGAACACGACGCCGGGGATCTCACGCAGCTTGCGGCAGAGCGTGTCGCGGCGCTTCTTATACTCGTCGCGCACCGCAGCAAAATACTCAGGTCCTACGCTGTAAAGCGCCGCGCAGGCCGTCTGGTCGAGCGTCGCGACGGAAAGGCGCGTCTGGCAGTATTTCATCGCGTGGTTCATAAACTCCTTGTTCTTGGAGATGAGACACCCAACGCGCGCGCCGCAGGCGGAAAAGCGCTTAGACACGGTATCGATGATAATGATATTGTCTGCGGCCTTGCCGACAAATTCGCCGAACGACTGGAGCTTCTGCCCGCCGTAGACGAACTCACGGTACGCCTCGTCGCCGATGAGGAAGAGATCGTGCTTGACCGCGATATCGACGAGCATCTCCATCTCCTCGTGGCTCAGGATCACGCCCGTGGGATTGCCGGGGTTTGTGATGAGAATGGCGCGCGTGTGCTCGTTGATCTGCGATTCGATCTTCTTGCGGTCGGCGTAGCGGTAACCCTCCTCCGGTGTCGTCGGGATGGGGCGGATGTCCGCGCCGCAGGTGTAGGTCATCGTCGCGTAGTTGGGGTAGAACGGCTCGGGGATGATGATCTCATCGCCGTCGTCGAGAATGCACTGGAGCGTGATGCTCAGCGCCTCGCTGCCGCCAGCGGTAACATAGATCTCGTCAGAAGAGAAATGCATGTCGAGCTTGGCATAATACTGGCGGATCGCCTCGATCAGCTCAGGGATACCGGGCGAGGGCGCGTAGGCCAGAACGGGCGGCTCAAACGCCTTGACTGCTGCGAAGAATGCCGGAGGGGTCTGAACGTCGGGCTGACCGATGTTCAGGTGATAGATGTTGACGCCGCGTGCCTTTGCTGCTACTGCGTAGGGGTGGAATTTACGCATTGGTGACAGGCCGCATCTTTCAACTTTACTGGAAAACTTCATAGTTGGTGCTCCTCCTTCTTCTTCGATCGCTTTTTGAAAAAAGCTTGCAGTCTAAAAAATATTCAAATTCACTGCATGATATATTATAGCGCGCAGGAAAGCAAAAAACAACAAAAATATTTGTGCTTTACCTGCAATTTGACGGCGCAGCCATGTCCGCCCGCATTGCAGGCAAGCCATTCTCGCCGCAGACGGCTATCCCGTGCGCCTTGAGGAGCTCCGCCGTCACGCCGTCTCCCTCGATCAGGCGGCGGGAAAATGTGCCGTCGTAAACAAACCCGCAGCCGCAGCTCGGGCTCTTTTCCTTGAGCACCGCGACTTTGCAGCCATGTTTTATACACAGGGCGAGCGCGGCCTCCGCGCCGC
>ERZ1106943.3889-NODE-3889-length-10848-cov-36.057723_pt1 | contig 10848 bp, 7 predicted proteins | sample MGYA00403671_ERZ1106943 | MGnify/ENA primary metagenome ERZ1106943 (study PRJEB35170, sample SAMEA104062427) | human gut metagenome | biome: human gut; feature: human-associated habitat; material: faeces | place: Denmark | collected 2012-06-14 ...
CAGCCTTCATTGCCTCAAGCACATCATTTACCTGAAATGCCATTGATTCCAGAGTTGCCCTTATGACATGATACTTGTTTACACCTCTCGTAAGCCCCACAATGGTTCCTCTGGCATACTGGTCCCAGTACGGTGCTCCAAGCCCTGTAAATGCCGGCACCACGTAGCAGCCGTTTGTGTCTTTTACCTTTCTCGCCATGTATTCTGAATCTGTTGAGGAATCAATAAATTTCATCTCATCGCGTAGCCACTGGATAGAGGCTCCTGCCACAAATATTGATCCCTCCAGCGCATATACCACCTTGCCGTCTATGCCCCAGGCTATAGTGGTAACAAGTCCGTTCTTTGAGGATACCGGCATCTCACCTGTGTTCATCAGCAGAAAACAGCCTGTACCGTATGTATTTTTGGCTTCCCCTGCCCTAAAGCAGGTCTGGCCAAAAAGCGCAGCCTGCTGGTCTCCTGCCGCTCCTGCGATAGGAATCGGACCCCCGAAAAACACAGGATTCACCTCACCATATACATAGCTTGACGGCATTGGCTTTGGAAGCATGCTTTTTGGTATATCAAGCTCCTTAAGTATCTCATCATCCCACTTTAAGGTATTGATATTAAACATCATGGTTCTTGAAGCATTGGAATAATCCGTGACATGCACCTGTCCCTGAGTGAGCTTCCATATAAGCCATGTCTCGACTGTTCCAAACAAAAGCTCGCCTCTTTCGGCTCTTTCCCTCGCTCCCGGCACATTGTCAAGGAGCCACTTAAGCTTAGTTGCCGAAAAATAAGCATCTATCACAAGCCCTGTCTTTTTCCTGAAGGTCTCGGTAAGCCCCTTTTCCTTCAGTGAATCCGCATACTCTGCCGTGCGTCTGCACTGCCATACTATCGCGTGATAAACCGGCTCACCTGTATTTTTGTCCCATACAATTGTGGTCTCTCTCTGGTTAGTAATGCCTATCGCACATATGTCGGCTGCCGTAGCCTGGATATTGGCCATTGCCTCCTTTGCCACCTCAAGCTGTGTTGCCCAGATTTCCTCTGCATCATGCTCCACCCAGCCCGGCTTCGGGAAAAACTGCGTAAATTCCTTCTGTGCCACGCTGCACATCTCGCCCTTCTCATTGAAAAGTATACATCTGTTGCTGGTAGTGCCCGCATCTAATGCCATAATATACTTTGCCATGTAAAAATCCTCCAACTCTCTATATTTCCAGCCTTTTTCCTTCTATCTTGCTACAGTTCTTCCTCTACCATGCTCTTCTCTCTGTTGAACGCATCATAGATACATGGAATTACTATAAGCGTAAGGATGGTTCCATATACGAGACCTCCTATTATTGCGATTGCCATCGGCCTTATCATATCTGAGCCATCTCCGATACCTATCGCCGATGTAAACATTGCAAGTATGGTAGTCATCGCTGTCATCAGTATTGGACGAAGCCTTGTACGGCCTGCGTCTATGATTGCCTCATGCTTGCTCATGCCCTCTCTCCTGGCCTGATTGATGTAATCAATGAGCACGATTCCATTATTTACAATGAGGCCTGCCAGCATGATAAAGCCAAGCATTGATATGATTCCGAGCTCATTTCCCGTGATGAAAAGAGCTATAAAGCCTCCTGTAAACGCAAGAGGTATACAGAACATGATAATAAACGGTGAAAGCAATGACTGGAACTGCGCCACCATGATAAGATAGATAAATATCACTGCAAGCACAAGCATAAGTACAAGCTGACTCATTGACTCATTTATTGTCTCATCCTCGCCCTCCATGTCTATTGAATAGCCATCAGGAATGCTAAGTTTATTAATTTTTGATTTAATTTTATTGCTTAGTAATGTTACATTATGGTTTTCATCAACCGCACCTGATACCGTAATATATCTTGTCTGAGCATCTCGGTGAATGGTACTTAATGTCTGTTCCTGTGAAATAGTGCAGATATCACTGAGCGGAATCTCCTTTTCACTGCCATCATTATCCTTATAGGTAAATGTAAGGTTTTTGATGTCGTCCACAGTCACATCAGACTGCTCTGCAGATTGTAGGTATACCTCATAGTCCTTTATGTCGGTCGTAATGGTTGTTGCGCTCTTTTGAGATGATATCTCACCGGATACGAGCTGGTATACCTGAGCCACCGTATAGCCATACTTTGCTGCTTTTTCCTTATCCACAGTTATCTTAAGCTCATTGATTGTATCTCCAAGACCGTCATCTATATCTGTCACTCCATTTGTGTCCTTAAGGATATCTGCCACATCACCTGCAAGCTTCTGCAGCTTGTCTATATCATTACCCTTAATCCTGACAGAGAGACCACTTCCGAAAAACTCTGATGAGTCCATAGCCTGCGAAGATGCTGTTACCTTGCAGTCCAGATTCTTTGTGCGTTTTTCAATTTCATCTATTACCTTATCCGATGAAACATCCGACTTCTCATCAAGCAATATATACATGCTCACGCTGTCGCTTCCTGAGCTCATCAGGTTCATGGTCGAGCTGCCGCCTGCTGTAGCTCCTATTGTGTCTATGCCCTTTATATCAGATATTTTGTCCATGACCTTATCAGACAGCTCTGTAAGCTGCTTGAAGTCGAGCTTTTCGTCATCCTTCGCCTCTATGGTAAGTGAAATCTGATTTGACTCCATGTCCATATCCATAAATGTCATTCCCCTTGACATGCAAAGTGCGCCACTGCCGACTAAAAGCACTACTGCCGCAATAAATACCACCGGCTTAAATCTAAGACATATGCCGAGCACATTTCCATACCAATCCTTAAAACGGTCAAACCATGGATGCTTTATATCCTTCGTCTTTTTGAGCATGCCTGAAGCAATTGCCGGTACAAATGTGAGTGCCACTACAAGAGATGCCATAAGAGTAAACGCTACCGTAAGTGCCAGGTCTACAAAGAGCTGTCTCGTGATTCCATCAGTAAAAATGATTGGCGCGTACACACTTACCGTGGTAAGTGTAGAGGCAAAAATGGCTCCTGCCACCTGATTTGCACCCTCAACAGCCGCCTTCTTTACCGAATATCCCTCTCCCCTTAATCTGTAGATATTCTCGATTACTACGATTGAATTATCCACCAGCATTCCTATTCCAAGCACAAGTCCCGACATTGAAATGATATTTAAGGTGATATCCGTAAAATACATAAGCACCACCGCCACAATAACCGATAGCGGTATAGATGCTGCGATAACAAGTGTTGGCTTTATATCCTTTAAGAACAAAAGCAATACGAAAATGGCAAGTATTGCTCCCACTATCATATTTTCCATAACACTCTTTACTACCATGTCAATGTATACGCCCTGATTCATGAGCACTGTGGTGTGTAATCCGCCATTTTCCTTTTCCAGCGAATCAAGCTTGTCCAAAAGACGGTCTGTGACGTCTCCTGTAGAGTAGCCGGTCTGCTTCTCCATGGAGAGCATTATTCCGGGATTACCGTTGACTATCGCATATGTCTCATCCGAGTTGTCAGTCATCTCAACATCTGCCACATCACCGACATGAATAGGAGCTATTCCATCAAGCTTCATATCCATGAGCACCAGATTTGTTAAATCATCAATTGATTTTATCTCATCTCCCACCTGTACTATATACTGCGTGCCATTTGAATCATTTACATAGCCTGCAGGCATATCAAAATTCTGAGCGACGAGCAGCTGCGAGAGCGAGTCAATTGTTAAAACTGCATTTAAGTTTGACTTGTCAAGTGCATCATCCTTACTCTTTTCAAGCTCCTTCTTTGAGCTGTCAAGAGATGCCGCTGCTGTTGCAAGCTGTGCCGACTGCTGTCCTATGCTTATAGAGCTGATGGCTGCCTGACTGTTTAGATTATCATAGGCATCTAAAAGTGCTGTCTCTCCTTGTGCTATCTGGTCAAGCCCGCTTTGGCACTGCTGTATACCTGTATTCACCTGAATGAGAGTCTGTGCTATCGCTGACGCTGCCGCAGGCAGATCATCTGCTGTGTTTACGGTGATTCCAAGCGCCGAGAGACCTGAAAACTGTGCTGCAATCTGCTTATCAACCTGCTCAAGCTGCGCTTTGAGTGCTGTGCCCGCTTCACCCGGTGCATTTGCGCCCTCTTTGAGTGACGGAATTGTCTTTGTATATGTATCACTATTCATGAAGTCTGAAAGAACTGACTGAATTGTTTCAAGCTGGCTCTTCTGCTCATTTAAGCTTGCAAGAGTACTCTCTAGCTGAGTCTTCTGCTCTGCAAGCTTTGCCTTTTGCTCCTTTAGCGTATCCACTCCCGCGCTCATCTTATCCGATGCAGATGCGATTGCGTTTTGTCCGCTCTCTATCTTTGCGCTTGCATCATCCATCTGACTTTTTGCATCGTCAAATTTCTTTGAAACGGCATTATTTATTTTCTCATTGAGCGCATCTATCTTGGCCTGATTCATCGTGACCTGTATCTGCTCGGTGAGCTCACCTGTCGCAGTCACTGATGCGACTCCCTCTGTACTCTCAATTGCAGGCTTAAGTGTGTTTTCCACAAAGTCAGTGATTTCCGACTTACTTTTCCCATCCATATCCACAGCAGTCATCATGATTGGAAGCATGTCCGGATTTATCTTCATAATGGTCGGAGTACCCACTCCATCCTTCCAGCCAGCCTTGACCTGATCTATTTTCTGCTGCATCTCTATCACTACAGAATCCATGTTGGCATTCTGCTCATACTCGCATGTCACCAGAGAATAGCTGTTATATGACATTGAGCTTACGTTTTTGATATTGGACGTAGTTGCCATAGCTGCTTCAAGCGGCGCGGTGACATCGCTCTCCACCTCCTGTGGACTTGCTCCCATATCTGTTGTCACTATAAGTGCATACTGAAAGCTCATATCCGGCAGCAGATCTGTCGTCATCCTGCCAAGTGATACAACACCGAGTACTATTACCAGCAGTACTCCTACAAGTACAGTAAAAGGCTTTTTTACACTATATCTTGATATCATCTGACCCCTCCTTCTTCTTTTCCTTGATAATATCCTGCCTTAGTTTGATAGACATTGTGATTACTACGATTTTCACAATAAATTTAATTCGCTGTTATACTTTTATTATACAATGTGGCGGATTGCAACTCAATTGGTTTATACTTTTTTAAGAGTTTTTAACAATAAAAAAGACACCCAATTATACGATTAATATAATTCGATGTCTTTAAATGTCTTTAAATATCTTTTATTTTAGCTTCAAATGCCCTCTTCCTCAATCTCATCCTCATCATCATTGATACCTGCAACAGCACTTGTAACGGCTCCGATTACAGCGACAAGCGCAAAGATGATAACTAAAAAAATAACTATAAAGAATGCTACTAAAAAACCTGTATCTGTCATATAATTTACCCCCATAGCTGTCTCACAGCTTCTTTAAAATATAGTTTTAGTTTAACACACTTGTCTGTAAATAACAATATCGTAAGGGGCTAAATTATTGACTAAATATTGACTAAAATATTGATTTATGAAATTGCTCAGTCCTTGATCTGCATACCGTTTGCATCCATATGATAGCCTTCAGTCATGATCAGCTTTGATACCGGAACTATCTCATAGCCCATACCCTGCAGCTTTGTGAGCATCTCATCGAGTGCCTGCGAGGTGTATTTTGCGCCTAGATGGCAGAGTATTATCGAGCCACAATCCAGGCTTTTGTGATTGCACACTGTATCTATAATGTTTTGCACACCATAGTTTTTCCAGTCGAGCGAATCCACATCCCACTGGATTGGATAATAGTCACAGCCATACACTGTGTCAATCAGTTCATTGTTGTACGAGCCGTATGGCGGTCTGAATACCTTCATATCCTTTCCGGTCAGCTCCTTGACCTTTTTGTGCACATCCATTATCTCTGTCTTCATCTCGCCTGCCGTGATTGTTGCCATATCATAGTGGTGCTCACTGTGATTTCCGGGCTCATGCCCTTTTTCAACCAGCGTCTTTACACATTCAGGATTATCACTCACAAACCCTCCTGTCATAAAAAATGTAGCCTTTACGTTGTGCTTGTCAAGTGTCTCCATCATACTGTCAAAATCCTCTGCTCCCCAGGCACAGTCAAATGAAAGGGCTATCTTTTTTTCTGTTGTCTGAACCGAATATACAGGCAGCTTTCTGTCCCCGAACTGACTCACAGCACTGCTAAGTGTCTCCATCACCTCTATATTTTTCAGCTGTGATATGTCATACTCTCTGCCATATAAAGCGCCTGTAATAAGAAGCGCCGACAGCAGCACTCCAAAAAGGAATCTGTGTCGGCGTTTCTTTCGTTTTGTCCCATTATGTAGTTTTGTATTTTGCATGTATGCTCTGTATTCACTCATGCTATATACTATTCTTTATTATCACAAATTATGAATAATGAAATAACTCTATTTCAGTTCTTCTGCCCTTCCGATAAACTCAAGCACTACCTCAATCGACTGATGCGCAGCCTTCTCCGCAAAGGTCTGGTAGTCTGTCTCACCGCCATCGCCGTCTGATATTGAGCGAAGAATGGCAAATGGCACCTTGTTCACATAGCACACATGACCGATGCTGCCGCCCTCCATCTCTGCTGCGATTGCATCAAAGGTATTCGAAATATAATCCTTCTGCTCCTTTGTGGCAATAAACTGATCTCCTGTTGCGATATTGCCCTTTTTATAGTGGATATTCCTGTCAGCTAAGCATGAGCACATGAGCTCCACCATTTTTGTATCTGCCGGAAGCAGAATCATATTGATGCCTGAAAGAAGTCCCTTCGGATCTCCGATTGGCGATGTGTCCATATCGTGCTGCAGCACGTTTGTGGCTACTGCCACATCAAGCACATTTAAGTCCTTTGTCAAAGTTCCTGCCACTCCGATATTGACAATCATATCTACATCATATTTCAAAATCATGGCCTCTGCACATATTGCCGCAAATACCTTTCCTATTCCGCATTTTGCCGCAACAACATACTGATCACCGATTTTACCCTCAACAAACTCCACTCCGCTGTAAACCTCTGTCTGTGTGTCTGTCATCTGAGCCTTTAAGTCATCGACCTCCATCTGCATTGCACCAATTACACCTATTGTCATTTTATTTCTCCATTCCTGCTATCTTACTATTATATTATCTTGCTATTATATTATATTTCTATATAACTATCCAGAACCACTGAGAACCCAAGACCGATGCGTCATACGCACATGTAAGCATCAGATTTTCCTGTACTCAATACAACTTCTGTCAAAGCTTAATACCTGTTTACTGTGGATAAGTAAACTCCATATTTGTCTGGCTCTCAAGCACCTTTAGATATGCACGGCACTCCTTCTTTGCCTCGTCAAGTGACAGATTCTCGTAATGTCCGCACTCTATGGCTGATGCACCAAACACCGGTCCATCATACTCTAGTATCTGTTTTAAGACCTCTTTTGTGATTTCAAAAACCTTTCCCGGCTCAACATCCCTCACTACGAGGTAGAAGCCTGTCTGACAGCCCATCGGTCCAAAATATACTACATCATCTGCAATCTCAGAGTTTCTCACACATGTTGCAAACATATGCTCCACTGAGTGCATAGCTGAATTGGACATATAATCGCCTGCATTTGGTTTTCTTGTACGAAGGTCGTATGTAACGATTTCTCCGTCTTTTCTTGAAATATAAAATCCAGGTTTAAGAATATTATGATTGATTGTAAAGCTTTTAATTCTTTCCATAAAAATGTTTCTCCTTACTTATTTGCTGCCTCAAACTGCTTCAGATAATCCTCAAATACATTGAGTGCGTCATCCACAGGCTTTGGTGTGCTCATATCGACACCGGCACTCTTTAGCAGCTCGATTGGATTCTTCGAGCATCCACCGCACAGGAAATTTCCTATATACTTATCCACAGCAGGCTTTCCCTCCTCAAGTATCTTTTTTGAAAAAGCAACTGCTGCCGAATAGCCTGTCGAGTACTGATATACATAGTACGGTGTGTAAAAATGCGGTATGCGCATCCACTCATATGATATCTCATCATCCACGCGCATATCCGGTCCGTAGTACTGCACATTCAGCTCATGCCATAGCTCATTTAGCACATCCTTGGTAACCGGCTCGCCCTTTTGCATTTTCCGGTGAGCTATATGCTCAAACTCTGCAAACTGCGCCTGCCTGAAAAGTGTCGTCCTGAAGCCGTCCAGAAAATGTGTTATGAGATATTTTCTCTCATTCTCATCCTCACAATGCTCAAGCATATAGTTCATTAGAAGCGACTCATTGCAGGTGGATGCAACCTCTGCCACAAAAATCAGGTATCCCGCGTAGGTAATGCTCTGATGCTCATTTGAATAGTATGTATGCATCGCATGTCCCATCTCATGAGCCAGCGTAAACACACTGTCCAGATTGTCGGCATAGTTCAAAAGCACATACGGATGAGTGCCGTAAGCGCCCCATGAATACGCACCGCTTCTCTTGTTCTCATTCTCATATACATCTATCCAGCCACTCTCCATGCCAGCCTTAAGTGTGCTGACATACTCATCGCCCATAGGCTCAAGCGCCTTTGCCACAAGCTTTTTCGCCTCATCATAGGTGTATGTGGTCTGTACATTGTCCACGATCGGTGCAAACAAATCATACATATGCAGATGCTCCACACCTAAAAGCTTCTTCCTAAGTGCCATGTACCTGTGCAGAGCCGGCAGATGTGCATGAACCGTCTCAATCAGATTGTCATAGACACTCTCAGGAATATCGCCACCGGATAAATACATGGCCCTTGCACTGTCATATTTTCTTACCCTTGCATAAAAAGTGTCATTTTTCAGCTTGCTGATGTACATCATGGAAACAGTATTGCTCCACTTCTTGTACGAATCATACACTCCGCGGAACACCTGCTTGCGCAGACTTCTGTCCTTGCTGCTTAAAAAGTCTATGAAATTGCCGTGCGTGATACGTATTTTATTTCCCTCGACATCAGTGATATACGGGAATTTGATATCCGCATTGTTGAACATGCTGAATATATTCTCCGGCGCTGCAGCCATCTCACCGCACTGCGCCAGGATATTCTCCTCTGCAGCCGATAAGGTATGCTCTTTCTGACGCATTATCTCATCAATCGCACGCTTATAGTGCATAAGCTCATTGCTCTCACTGTAAAAGCTCTCAAGCCTTTTATCATCTATCTGCAAAATCTCCGGACTCGCAAATGCCAGCGCACCTGATGCCTGAACAGTCAGTGTCTCTGCCTTTGACACATATGCCTGATATTTCGACACGGCAGTGTCCTGATGCGAGCGCTCATTCGCATAAACCACTATACGCTCCAAATAATAAGACAACTCATCCTGCTTCTTAAAAAAATCAAGCAGCGTTGCTGCACTGTCGGCCAGATGTCCCTTAAATCCGGATAGCTTTTCTGCAAGCTGTGACGCTTTTTCGCACTCAGCCTCCCACAGCTCATCTGTCTCATACATATCCTCAAGCTTCCATTTGTACTCGTCTGAGATTTCATCTCTCTTTTGAAGCCTTTTCTCACTCATTTTGTGTTACCTTCTATCTTACTCTTTTTATTTAGAATCCCACACATCTGCTCTGCAAAATGCATATAGACGTGTGGGATATATGTGAATTATAACAATTAAGCTCTACTTTGTAATTAAAGTGCCCATACCACCTGAAACTGTCTTGCCCTCTTTGTTGAGCTTTGTGATAAGCACCGAACGGATGGCAGAGTCACCGATAAAGTCGATAGCCGCCTCAATCTTTGGAGCCATGGTACCCTCATCAAACTCGCCTGCTGCAAGGTACTTCTTTGCCTCATCGACAGTCATGGTATCAAGCGGCTTCTCATCCTCCTTGCCATAGTTCAGGCAGACCTTGTCAACGCTTGTAAGTATAACAAGTCTGTCAGCATCAAGAGTATCTGCAAGCTTTCCTGCTGCAAGATCCTTCTCGATAACAGCGCTTGCGCCCTGAAGCTTATTATCCTGTGCTAAAACAGGAATTCCGCCGCCACCGCATGCGATAACAACCTGATCCGCATCAACAAGAGCCTTAATAGCATCCTTTTCCACTATATCAACAGGCTTTGGAGCTGCCACAACTCTTCTGTAGCCTCCTTCGACCTGTGTCACATGGTTGCCCTTTTTCTCCTCTTCCTCAGCCTCAGCCTCTGTCATAACACGGCCGATGATCTTTGTCGGATGATAAAAAGCCTCATCATATGGGTCAACAACCACCTGTGTAAGTATTGTTGAAACGGTCTTGTAAATTCCTCTGCCAAGAAGCTCTGTACGGATAGCATTCTGTAAATCATATCCTATATAACCCTGGCTCATTGCAGAGCAGACAGCTGTAGGTGTAGCTGTATACTCAGGATAAATCCTGCAAAACTCAGACATAGCGGTGTGAATCATGCCCACCTGAGGTCCGTTGCTGTGTGTGATAACAACCTCATAATCGTCCCTGATAAAATCTGCAACTGCCTTTGCTGTATGCTTTGTAGCCTCGTGCTGCTCCGGAAGAGTTGTTCCAAGAGCATCATGTCCGAGTGCAATAACTATTTTTTTCTTCTTCATGCCGACCTCCTATGCAAAATGAAAACTAATTTGCTTCTATTATCTAATATTTTGTGGAATTTGTCTAGTACTTTGAACTGATTTGAACAACATTTCCGCCACAGCGTAAGGGACGTAAGCACCGGGCACCGGTGGCGCACACATACTTTTGCAGGAGCGAATAGCGAAGTGGCTTAGATACTTTAGAAATTATGCCCATGAATCGAGTAGGAGGCGGTGACTAACCGCCGTCCTCTCA
>ERZ1106943.3894-NODE-3894-length-10846-cov-2.875359_pt1 | contig 10846 bp, 9 predicted proteins | sample MGYA00403671_ERZ1106943 | MGnify/ENA primary metagenome ERZ1106943 (study PRJEB35170, sample SAMEA104062427) | human gut metagenome | biome: human gut; feature: human-associated habitat; material: faeces | place: Denmark | collected 2012-06-14 ...
GCGCTGATCTTGGCATTATGCGCAATAAAGCGCACGATCCGATCCTGCATTTTCTCAAAATAAGACAGGGTCTGGGGCACACCCAGTACCAGGCCGTTCATACGCACCGGGTGCACCGTCATGGTGGCGCTGGGCACAATAAAACTGCGCCGACAGGACACCGCCAGGGGCACGCCGATGGAGTGGCCGCCACCCAGCACCAGAGAGGCGGTGGGCGTTCGCAATGGCCAGCCCTGCCTCCACATCGCCGCCCACGGTGTTGAGAATAATCAGCAGGCCCTCTACATCGTCGCTTTCCTCAATGGCCACCAGCTGCGGGATTACATGCTCGTACTTGGTGGTCTTATTTTGACTGGGCAAAATATAGTGGCCCTCGATCTGGCCGATCACCGTTAAGCAGTGAATAAAATGGCCGTCCTTCTGTACCGTGATGGAGCCGGTCTGCAAATTGGGTTGCAGATCTTCCGTCTGCGCTTCTTCGTTCTCTATTTCCTTTTCTGTATCCTCGTTTGTGTGCGGCATACCATTCCTCCCGGAATTAGTATGCCCGTTTCTCCACATTCAACGATAATTTTAGCATAAGGCGGGCAGAAATTCAACAATATAATGAAATCTAATTACTAAATCTTTATTCTAATTGACATTGCCGCCGATTTATTATAAAATGGGGTTTGACAATTCTTTGAACAACTCAGGAGGTTTTTTGAACAATGGGTCTTACACTTGCACAAAAATTGATCAAATCCCACCTGGTCGAGGGTGAAATGATCCCCGGACAGGAAATTGGGCTGAAAATTGACCAAACCCTTACGCAGGACGCAACCGGTACCATGGCGTACCTGGAATTCGAGGCTATGGGGGTCGATCGGGTCAAAACCGAGCGCTCCGTGGCGTACATCGACCACAACACCCTGCAAACCGGCTTTGAGAACGCCGACGACCACAGATACATTCAGACCGTGACGAAGAAGCATGGCATTTACTTCTCCCGCCCGGGCAACGGCATTTGCCACCAGGTGCACCTGGAGCGCTTTGGCATTCCGGGCAAGACCTTGATCGGCTCTGACAGCCACACCCCCACCGGCGGCGGTATCGGTATGCTGGCTATGGGCGCAGGTGGTATGGATGTGGCCGTAGCCATGGGCGGCGGCACCTACTATATCCCCATGCCCACCATGACCCGCATCAATCTGACCGGCTACTTAAAGCCCTGGGTCTCTGCCAAGGATGTGATCCTGGAAGTGCTGCGCCGTATGACCGTTAAAGGAGGCGTCGGCAAGATCATTGAGTACGGCGGCGAGGGCGTAAAGACCCTGTCCGTACCGGAGCGCGCCACCATCACCAACATGGGTGCAGAACTGGGCGCTACCACCTCCATCTTCCCCTCTGACGAGATCACCCTGGCGTTTCTGAAAGCCCAGGACCGCGCAGACGACTGGACGGAGATTCTGCCGGATCCGGACGCGCAGTATGACGAAGTGATCGATATTGACCTGTGCGCACTGGAGCCCATGGCTGCCTGCCCGCACATGCCCGATAAAGTCAAAACCACCGAGGAGATCGGCAAGATCAAGGTGGATCAGGTAGCCATCGGCTCCTGCACCAACTCCTCTTTTGTGGATATGATGAAAGTTGCCAAGATCTTGAAAGGCAAAACCGTGTGCCCCACCGTTTCTCTTTGCATTGCCCCCGGCTCCAAGCAGGTGCTGAATATGCTGGCTATGAACGGCGCACTGGGCGATATGATCGGCGCCGGTGCCCGCATTCTGGAGTCTGCCTGCGGTCCGTGTATTGGTATGGGTCAATCCCCCAACAGCGGCGGCATCTCTCTGCGTACTTTTAACCGGAACTTTGAGGGCCGCAGCGGCACAAAAGACGCCGGTATCTACCTGGTATCTCCGGAAGTGGCGGCAGCCTCCGCCCTCACCGGTTATCTGACCGATCCCCGGGATCTGGGCGAGGCTCCCACGGTGGAAATGCCGGAGCACTTTACCATTAATGATAATATGATTGAGCCCCCGGCCGGTCCGGAGGAAGCCGCCAGCATAGAGGTGCTGCGCGGGCCCAACATCAAGCCCTTCCCCAAGACCGAACCGCTGCCGGAGAGCATTACCGCTAAGGCTGTGCTGAAAGTGGGCGACAATATCACCACTGACCACATTATGCCCGCAGGCGCCAAGATCCTGCCCTACCGTTCAAACATTCCGCACCTGAGTCAGTTCTGCTTCGGCGTATGCGATGAGAGCTTCCCGGAGCGCATCAAAGCCGAGGGCAAAGGCATCATCATCGGCGGCGCCAACTACGGCCAAGGCTCCTCTCGTGAGCACGCGGCACTGGTGCCCCTGTACCTGGGTGTTAAAGCGGTCATCACCAAGTCCTTCGCCCGTATCCATGTGGCGAACCTGGTCAACGCCGGTATTCTGCCTTTCACCTTTGCCAATGAGGCAGATTATGATCGCATTGACCAGATGGATCAGCTGGAACTGGCAGACATTCGCACCGCTATGGAGAACAACACCCCGGTGGTACTGAAGAACCTGACCAAGAATGAGGAATACCCCCTGGACGCCAGCCACCTGTCTGCCCGTCAGCGCGCCATGCTGCTGTGCGGCGGTCTGCTGGACTACACCAGAGAGAGCAATAAATAAGCAATTTTACAGATTGGAGAACCGTTATGACTGATGAGAAACAAGCCATTGACGCGGCAGTAGAACAGTTCCGCTCCCTGATGGAGAGCCAGCTGGCTCGCGCCAAGAGAATTCGCGAGGATAAGGACTTTACCGACTTTGACGCGCTGGACACCATTGTGATCGGTATTTGCGGCGGCGACGGTATCGGCCCCGTCATTACCAAGGAGAGCGAGCGCGTGCTGTCTTTCCTGCTGAAGGACGAAGTGGCCAGCGGCAAGATCCGGTTTAAGGAGATCGACGGCCTGACCATTGAGAACCGTGCAGCCTGCAACAAGGCCATTCCAGACGATGTACTGGCCCAGCTGAAAGCCTGCAATGTAATTTTGAAAGGCCCCACCACCACGCCCCGCGCCGGGGATCCGTGGCCCAATGTGGAGTCTGCCAATGTGGCAATGCGTAAAGAGCTGGACCTGTTTGCCAATATGCGCCCGGTTAAGGTACCGGAGCAGGGCATTGACTGGACCTTCTTCCGTGAGAACACCGAGGGCGGCTATGCCATCGGCTCTTACGGTGTGAACATCACTGACGACCTGGCCGTGGACTTTACTGTGGCCACGCGGGAAGGCTGCGAGCGTATTGCCCGCTTGGCCTACGACTACGCCCAAAAGAACCACAAGGGCAAGGTATCCATCATTACCAAAGCCAACATCATTAAGACCACCGACGGCAAGTTCTTAAAGACTGCCCAGATGATCGGCCAGGAATACCCGGAGATCGTCACCGACGACTGGTATATAGATATCACCACCGCCAAGCTGATCGACCCCATGCGCCGCAAGGACTTTAAGGTCTTTGTGCTGCCCAACCTGTACGGCGACATTATCACGGACGAGGCTGCCGAGTTCCAGGGCGGTGTCGGCACTGCCGGTTCTGCAAACATCGGCAAGAAGTATGCAATGTTTGAGGCCATTCACGGCTCCGCACCCCGCATGATCAAAGAGGGCCGCGGCCAGTACGCTGACCCCTGCTCCATGCTGCGTGCCACCGTTATGCTGCTGTCCCACATTGGGTACCAAAAGCAGGCGGACGCTCTGGAGGCTGCGCTGGACAAGTGCATGTTTGAAGAAAAGAAGCTGGTAATCACCGGCCGTGCGGACGGCTGCACCTGCAGCGAATTTGGCGACTATGTGATGGACACCATCACCCGGATGACCAAATAAAATCGTTCTTTTGAGAGGGATGAACCCTATGGAAAAAAGAGAAAATATATCCATGTCCATCATCAAGCGTCTGCCCCGATACTACCGATTTTTGCAGAGTTTGAAGGACAATGGCATTGTGCGCATCAGCTCCAAGGAGCTGGCGGACCGTATGGGCCTGACTGCCTCCCAAATTCGCCACGACTTTAACAGCTTTGGGGGATTTGGCCAGCAGGGTTACGGCTACAATGTGCCGGAGCTGCAAAAGCGCATTGGCGAAATTCTGTGTGTGGATAAGGAATTGAAAACCATTTTGATCGGTGCCGGCAACCTGGGTAAGGCGGTATCCAACAAGATCTTTATCCGGCAGAGCGGCTTTAAGCTCATTGGCATTTTTGACAAGAACGAAGCCATCTGCGGCAACATGATCAAGGGCATTCCTGTGCGCCACATCAATTATTTGGAGAACTTCTGCATTGATAACCAGCCGGTGTGCGCTGTAATCTGTATTCCCGGCAGCGATATGCAGGAGATCACGGATATGCTGGTGCGCCTGGGCGTGCGGGCCTTTTGGAACTTTAGCAATTACGACATTGCCATGGCCCACCCGGAGGTGCTGGTGGAGAATGTGCACCTGAACGACAGTCTGATGACCCTGGGCTACCTGACCAACACCTCTTTGGCAGAGGACGAAGCGAGGTAACACAGTGAAACAGATTAGCACAAAAGAGATCGTAGATCTGTTTGCCTACAACAAGGACTCTGCGGTTTTGGTAGAGAAACGCCCCCTGCCCGGCAACGCCCAATACAAGGTGAACTACTCGGTGGTGAACTTTGCCACAGGCGAGCAGGAAGTGATCACCAAAAGCGCCTACCTTCTGCGCAAATTTGGCTCTGCATTCCAAAAAATCAGTACCGAGATTCCAAACTTTGTTCAGTGCGACGCGGCGGTGCTCTATGACCGGCGGGTACTGGTGATCTACCCCAACGGCGAGGCCGGTATTTTTGACCGAGAGGGCACGCTGGAATGGAACGGTATGTTCCAGTACCACGACGCCCCGGTGAAGCACCTGGCGCTGGAGGAGAAGTATTTTTGGAGCGTTTGTCCCGGCGAGAATGCGGTGATTCGCTACGCCTGCCAAAATATGAAGGTAGACCTGCGCATCGGCGGCAAGGACGCCCAAACCTTTGTTAATCCTCAGCATATCTGCCAGTACAACGGCGATCTGTATGTGGCCTGCGGCGGCAACAAAATCCGTAAGATTGATGGTATGGACTATACCGTGTCTGACTACCGCACTTTTTCTCAGCAGGTAAAAAGATACCACAAATTCGGTCAGTACGCCCTGGTGGTGCTGGAAAGCGGCACCTACCTGGTGGACGAAACCAAAGAATGACCCTTACATAAAAACAAGGCATACGCCCGCAGGTGTATGCCTTGTTTTTATGCCATTAGGGCGCAAAAAAGCCGCAGGCAATGCCTGCGGCTATCTTATTTAATTACAGCTTTACCCTCTGTCCATACCGATCTCTTCGATCATCTCGTGGATCACATCGGCAGAGGCGGCAAACTTGGCTTTTTCTTCCTCATTCAAGTCCATTTGGAGCACCTCACGCACACCGTTGCGATTCACCACCGCAGGCACGCCGATATAAATGCCCCGCTGACCGTATTCCCCTTTCAGGTACGCAGACACGGTAAAGATAGAATTCTCATCAAAAAGGATGGCACGGGTCAATCGTGCCAGCACCATACCGATACCGTAATAAGTGGCCTTTTTGGCCTTGATGATGGCATAAGCGGACTCCTTTACATCCACGGCAATCTGCTTCATATCCTCATCCAGGGCAGGATGCGTGGCCTTAAAGTCGTCCAACGGTTTTACGCTGATCAGCGCCTGGCTCCAGGGCACAAACTCCGAGTCCCCATGCTCGCCAATCACGTAGGCGTGCACATTGCGGGGGTTCACATGGAAATAATCGCTCATCATATGGCGCAGGCGGGCGCTGTCCAACGAAGTGCCGGAACCCACCACTCGATTGGCCGGAAAGCCGGACAGAGTATAGACCACCTGGGTCATAATATCCACCGGGTTAGAGGCCACCAGGAAAACGCCGTTAAAGCCGCTGGCAATAATGGGCTGCACAATGGAGCTGAAAACCTTGTAATTCTTTTGCAGCAGATCCCGGCGGCTCTCACCGGGCAGCTGGGGCGCACCGGCACAGATCACAACCAGATCTGCGTCGCTGCAGTCGCTGTACTCCCCTGCTTTGATCTTCATGGAACTGGGCGCAAAGGGCAGACCGTGAGACAGATCCGCAGCCTCACCCCAAGCGCGCTCCTTGTTGATGTCGATCAGTACCAACTCATCGCAAATATTCTGGTTCAGCAGCGCATAAGCAAAGCTCATACCTACCATACCAACGCCTACAATGGCCACTTTTTTCTTATCTGACAACATTTGAATGCCTCCCAAAGGACCACCTCTGCTCTATTATTTGAAGAACAAAGGTAATTTTTCCAGGTAAATAATGTCTTTCCGATCGGCAGCGTCGCCCTCAGCCAAGGGCGCGGCGCTGGCCACGATATTTGCACCGAACAGAGCCACCAGTTGCTGCAGCGCCTTTAAGCTGTCTCCGGTGGAGATCACATCGTCCACCAGTAACACGCGCTTGCCGTCCAGCAGATCGCCGTCCTCATGACCCAGGTACAGGGTCTGCTCCTTTTGGGTGGTGATGGAATGCACGGTTACCTTCTCCGGTCGGTCCATATACACCTTAACACCCTTGCGAGCCACAATGTATTTTTTGCCGCTTTGGCGGCTCATTTCGTAAGCCAGCGGAATACTCTTGGCCTCCGGAGTCACAATATAGTCAAATTCCGGCACCTTTTTCAGCAGCGCTTCAGCGCAAGCCTTGGTTAGCTCCACATCACCAAAAAAGATAAAGGCCGCAATGTCCATACTGTCAGACACGGGGAAGCGCTTTAGCTGCCGCTCCAGCCCGGCAATATGTAAGGTATAATATGCATCGCTCATAAAATCTTCTCCCCCAGTTCCGTACCGCCGATCACATGAAAATGCAGGTGCATCACACTCTGCCCTGCATCCGCCCCACAGTTGGAGATCACTCGGTAAGAGGTAATCCCCTGGGACGCTGCGATCTGCGGGATCGTTTCAAAAATATGGGCAACCACGGCACTGTTGTCTGCCGTGATGGCGTTCACATTCTCAATATGTGCTTTAGGCACCACAAGAAAGTGCACCGGTGCCACCGGGTTCAGATCCTTAAAGGCCAGAATTTGATCATCCTCATACACCTTGGTGGAGGGAATATTGCCGCTGACGATCTCACAAAACACACACATTTGCACTGCTCCTTACTGGATCATATCCCGTACCAGCGCAGCAGCCTGAGCCATTGCATCCGGCAATTTGTCTACATTCTTACAACCGGCCATGGCGCTGTCCGGGCGACCGCCGCCGCCACCGCCGGCCAGCTTGGCAATCTCACGCACCACATCGCCGGCCTTTACGCCGCGGGCAATGGCTTCCTTGCCGCAGACGGCAACGATATTGGCTTTTTCGCCGTTAACACCGGCCACCACAGCCACCACATTGTCGCCTTTGTTCTTTAATTCATCGCCCATAGAACGCAGCGCGTCCGGAGCCACATCCGTCAAAGTGGCGGTATAGAATGCCAGGCCGTCCAGGTCAACTGGTGCGGCAAACAGGTCTGCGCTCTTTAAGTGCGCCAGTTCCTCTTTCAGGCTCTTGATCTCCTTATCTTTGGCCTTATCGCTGTCTGCCAAGGCGGCCAGCTTTTCCGGCAGGTCGTGAACGGCGCTCCTCAGCATTGCCGCAGCGCCGGACAGCATACCGTCCGCCTGATAAATATGGGCCAGTACATTGTTGCCGGTGAGTGCCGTAATGCGGCGCACGCCGGAGGCCACAGAGGCCTCGCTGACAATATGGAACAGGCCGATCTGGCCGCTGTTGCTTACATGGGTACCGCCGCAGAACTCGGTGGAGAAATCGCCGGCTTTGACCACCCGCACAATGTTGCCGTACTTCTCGCCAAAGAGCATCATCGCCCCCAGCTTCTTGGCCTCATCAATGGGCATCTCCATGCTCTCTACCGGGTGGGCGCCCATAATAAAGGCGTTAACCAGGTGCTCCACTTTCAGCAGCTCATCCCGGGTCATGGCGTTAAAGTGGGTAAAGTCAAAGCGCACTTCTCGCTCGTCCACCAGCTGCCCGGCCTGCTCCACATGGGTGCCCAATACCTGGCGCAGGGCTGCCTGTAATAGGTGCGCAGCCGTGTGGTTGCGCATAATGCTGCGGCGGCGCTCGGCATTGATATCCGCCTGTACCGTATCACCCACGCTGACAATGCCGCGGGTCACTTCGCCGCGGTGCAGAAAGATCTTGTCCGCATTCTTGACCGTATCCGCCACGATAAAGGCATTGTCCGCACCGTTCTTGATCACGCCGCTATCGCCTACCTGGCCGCCGGACTGGGCATAGAACGGGGTCTTATCCAGCACCAGCGTGCCGCTATCCCCGGCGCCCAGCATGTCTACCAACTCGCCATCTGCGTTCACAATAGCCAGCACCTTGGCATCGCAGGCAAAGTCTGTATAGCCCACAAAGTCCGTGGCCGATGCATTGATTTTTACGCTATTGCCCTTCCAAGCGTCTGCACCGGCGTCCTTACGGGCGGCACGTGCGGTTGCTTTTTGGGCAGCCAGCAAGGCGTTGAACTTATCTTCATCCACGGTAATGCCCTTTTCCTCCAAAATATCCTTGGTCAGGTCCAGGGGGAAGCCGAAGGTGTCGTTCAGCTTAAAGGCGTCCTCGCCGGAGAACACATTGCCATCCAACTTGCTGATATATTCGTCCAGCATAGCCAAACCGGCGTCAATGGTCTTGCCAAAGGACTCCTCCTCGGACAGAATGATCTTTTTGATCAGCTCTGCCTTGTCGGCCAGCTCCGGGTACGCCACATGGTTCTCATGGATCACCGTGTCGCACACTTTATACAGGAACGGTTCGTTCACGCCCAGCAATCTGCCGTGGCGGCAAGCCCGACGGATCAGGCGGCGCAGCACATAGCCCCGGCCGTTGTTGGACGGAATGACGCCGTCGCCGATCATAAAGGGGGCGGAGCGCACATGGTCGGTAATGACGCGCAGGGACACATCCTTTTGCGCGTCCTCATGATATTTGGCACCGGAGATCTCGCTGATCTTCTTCATAATGTTCTGCACGGTGTCCACTTCAAAAATATTGTCCACACCCTGGAGAATACAGGCCAGACGCTCCAGACCCATACCGGTATCAATATTCTTCTGCTTCAGCTCCGTGTAATTGCCGTTGCCGTCGTTATTGAACTGGCTAAACACATTGTTCCAAAATTCAACATACCGGTCGCACTCGCAGCCGGGTCCGCAGTCCGGAGAGCCGCAGCCATACTTTTCGCCACGGTCAAAATAAATCTCCGAGCAGGGGCCGCAGGGGCCGGAGCCGTGCTCCCAAAAGTTGTCTTCCTTGCCCAGGCGCACAATGTGGCTGGGATCAACTCCGTTTTGCTTTGTCCAAATCTCGAAAGCCTCGTCGTCGTCCTGATAAATGGTCACATACAGCTTGTCCTCCGGCATTTCCAGCACCTTGGTGCAGAACTCCCAGGCCCAAGCGGTGGCCTCTTTCTTAAAATAATCGCCAAAGGAGAAGTTGCCCAGCATTTCAAAGAAGGTACCGTGACGGTCCGTTTTACCCACCTGCTCAATATCCGGGGTGCGAATACACTTTTGGCAAGTCGTCACCCGGGTTCTGGGGGGTGTGACCTCGCCGGTAAAGTACTTTTTCATAGGAGCCATACCGGAGTTGATCAGCAGCAGGCTGTTATCCCCCTGGGGCACCAGCGAAAAGCTGGGCAGCCGCAGATGGCCCTTGCTCTCAAAGAAAGACAGGTACTTCTCTCTCAAGTCGTTTAATGATGTCCATTCCATATCTAAAATTCACCTTTGAATAGATTTGTTACCAAAGGGCAAAGGGCACCCACCGGGTGCCCTCTCACCTTGCTTAGAGTTTTTCAACCAGATTTTTCAGCTCAACGATCTCTTCCTTGGTAAAGGTCAGACCTTTGCTCATCTTGGTGTGGTCGGGTGACCAGTCTCTCACATCGATCTTCGGCTCGCGGCCGTTCCAAGAGATCATATTTACCTCTCGGGTCCAGCCCCGTGCTGTCTCAGAGATCACACCCAGGTGCTCCGTAATCTCATACTTAATTTCCGGCATATTCGCTCCTCCTTTGCTGATAATATTGTATGTAAAAACAGAATTTACAAGCGCTTATTTTTGCAGGCTTTCTACAACCTTTTGGGTCTCCTGCGCGATCACCAGCTCCTCGTCGGTAGCCAAGATAAACACACGCACCTTGGCACTGGGATCGGTCAATTCCGCCTCGGCGCCCTTCACGGTGGCTTGGTTCAGTTTCTCGTCGATCTGCACACCCATATAACCCAGGTAAGAGCAGATCCGAGAGCGCAGCCAGTGGCCGTTTTCGCCGATACCGCCGGTAAACACAATGCCGTCCACGCCGTTCATAGCGGCAATATAGGAGCCGATAAACTTGGCGATCTCATAGGCCTGCATCTCATGTGCCAGGCTGGCACGCTTGTTGCCGGCATTCTGTGCGGCGCAAATGTCACGGTCGTCGGAGGACACACCGGAAATGGCGTTCACACCGGACTGCTTGTTGAGAATGGTGTCCATCTCATCCGGGGTCAGACCCAGCTTTTTCATCATAAAGGTGACCACAGAGGGGTCCACACCGCCGGAGCGGGTGCCCATCATAAAGCCGTCCAACGGGGTAAAGCCCATGGAGGTGTCTACCACTTTGCCGTGATCCACTGCAGCCACGGAAGAGCCGTTGCCCAGGTGGCAGGTGATCAGCTTCAGATCTTCAATGGGCTTGCCCATCTTGTCTGCACAGCGGTGAGATACATAAAAGTGA
>ERZ1106943.3907-NODE-3907-length-10823-cov-3.109491_pt1 | contig 10823 bp, 9 predicted proteins | sample MGYA00403671_ERZ1106943 | MGnify/ENA primary metagenome ERZ1106943 (study PRJEB35170, sample SAMEA104062427) | human gut metagenome | biome: human gut; feature: human-associated habitat; material: faeces | place: Denmark | collected 2012-06-14 ...
ACAGCTCATAACCCGGAGGTCGCAGGTTCGAGTCCTGTCTCCGCAACCACATTGTGCGACCAAAAAAGATATCGCACCGGAAAACCCCGAAGCCGCAACGGTTTCGGGGTTTTTTCGCGTCCATTTTTGACTGCACGAAAAAAAGATATCTTCCCACTTCTTCCACGTGCGGTGAGGACTTGAACTAAAACTGAGGGCTTTTGCGCCCAATTTTGAGTGAGCAACACGGAAAAATTTCTGTTTCTTCGAAAATTATTTTGTTAAATTTTTGTGAACAAAGTGGTTTGTGCTAAAATGTAGTACAAACCACTTTTCTATTCCACACATCTTGGCCGTCACTTTTTTAAGGTGACGGCCTTTTTTCTTTTCAGATAAAATCAAAATGAGAGCCCAAAGGGCATTACGCACAGGAGGAAATTAACTTGGATCGAAAACAGTATTTTGAAGAACTACATATTGCGCTCACGCGGGGGGGGTTCACCTCCCAGCCTGAGCAGGACGAATTGCTTCCTGTGGAGTGGGATGGTCTCCCCCTCTGCCGGATTACAGCGGACGGAGGCGTTCGCTACTGGCAGGAGGATGTAGCGATGCCGGAACGGGAACGGGCCTGTGAGCGAGCCACCGATCTGGCCTGCACCGTGCGGGAGTACATGACGCTGCTGGAACAGGCTCCGCCCCTGCAAGCCCAAAGCCTGACCGGTGACTACCGTCTGCTGGCTGACTTCAACGGAGCCGTGCTGGCTGCCCATCCCACCCGGCTTGGCGTCCAATTCGTCACATGGGACTGGAGCTTTGACCGCACAGGTCTCAACCAGGGCAATTACTTTCAGGAAAATTATGCAGGTGCCAAGCAGGACTTCGCCATCCGCGCCGGCCTCATTTCCAAACAGCAAATCTTCAATCAGGAGCAGCTTATCGAAATCTACCGATGCTGCTCTGATACCTTGGACGCTGGTTTTGATTTGACTGCCGAGCAGGAAAAGTGCATCCGGGGCGTTCAGGAGCAGATTGCCATTGCGGCTCCCGATGCCCTGGAGCGCATAAGAGAGCAGGAGCAGCACCCCATGGAATCCTACAACCAAGAACCGATCATGTAATATTCAGGCGCCGGAGTTTTAGAAATAAGACTCCGGCGCTTTTTTATTGCCTCAAACCAGACAGGAGGATTAAAGATTGGATCAAAAGAACGAACAAAAAGCGCCGCTGCGCATCAAAAATATGGCTGAGTTGAAACGCTGTATCCGCCCCGGGACAGAGTTGGTGGCAACCAGCCATAGCAAGCACCCTGCCCTGGTCGGGCTTGTGCGGGTGGTGACTGAGGTTCAGACCAACGCTTACTATTCCGTGGTCAAGGATCAGCCGTCTCATCAATATTCGACCTGTAATTACGGGAAGGGATTCCGCTCTGATTTCGAAAAGGCATCCAACTATTTATTTGAGGGCACGACCATCAAGGTCCTTGACCGCAGAAGCAGTGATGGCAGCGTGCTTTACGAAATGGAACTTTATCCGGGCGAATACCTTGTCCTCGGTCAGAAGAACGACATGGAGGAGAATGCGGATATCAGAGAAGACAATGGCGAAATCAAGCAGGAAGGGATGAACATGACCTTACCTTCGAAAAAGAGGGATACACTGTGCCTGCACGGGAAAACGCACAGGTTCACTACGCTGGGCGAAAGGAGTTGGAGGATAGTATCCTATGCCGTTCAATGAAAAATGCGGAATCAAAAAAAGCAGATGGCGCACCACCGCAAAATGGCGGACAGGGGATGACGGAAGCGGATGACCATGTGCACCCCTCCGATGATTCAAGCCTGAGAACATAATAGGAGGTGAACCAGGTGGGTTATTTTGAATCGATCTATGCGGACACTGAATTGCCTCATCGGTGCAAGACCGTTTACATATATCTTCGTGATCGGGCCAATGCATCCGGATCCTGCTGGCCGGGCATTAAGACAATCGCCTCTGATCTCGGCTTGTCACGTAGCACTGTGAAGAGAGCGATCAACGAGTTGGAGCGCAAAGGGTTCCTGCTAAAGAACCCCAGGTTCCGCACAAATGGCAGCCATACCTCAAACCTATACACTGTGAGGTAAAGTGAAAAAGTGGTTTGTACCATATCCTAGTACAAACCACTTTTTCTTAAATAACTTGCCGCCAAGGGGCTTATGCGCCTTGGCGTTGGACCGAGGGTGGGTTCATTATGGTCCCCCCAGAAGATCCCACTCTATCGGAGAAGATAGTACAGAGAATAGTCTTACATCTATGTTTGCGGATAACTTCAATTTTAGGCATAAACAAATCAAACGTATGAGACTGCTATTCTATGTTCCTATCCAAGCCAGCGAAGAACTCATCATAAGAGCAACTGTAAATTTTCCTCAATTCAATTAACACACTTGCCCGGATATTCAGCTCCCCTGACTCATATTTGGCATAGGCAGTTCGCCCAATGTCGCAGCCTCTACGCTGCAATTCGGCACAGAGTTTCTCCTGGGAGATGCCATACTGATCCCGCAGCCGCCTGAGGTTAGAGCCCATGTTGCGGTCACGACGGATTTTTTGCTCCATCTGCGCATCCTCCATTGACCAGTATTGGTTGCAACCGCATTTATTCTACGGTACAATGATGGCAAATATTGTCCGTGATACTGGTCAGCCTTTGGCGGGCGAATATAGGCGAGTGGAGCATATACAAATGGGGAAATTGGGTTAGCAGCGGATGATGAATACAGAGTAAGTATTCCCATGGATAATGAAGTGCGGTGCGCTCAAAGGGGGAGTTTGATGATTGTAATAGTCTGTTTGGACGATAAAGGCGGCATGATGTTCAATCACCGTCGGCAAAGTCGGGACAAGATTCTCTGTGAGCAGATCTTAAGATTGACGAAGCACGCTGTTTTACACATGAGCCACTATTCCGCTGGATTATTTTCTGATTTTAGTCATTCTGATCTGACAGTCTCGGACACTTTCCTACGAGATGCCGGCAATGGGGACTTCTGCTTTGTCGAAGATGCCGCATTGGCTCCGGTCGAGCAACGCATTGAAAAACTGATTATTTTCAAGTGGAACCGAACCTATCCAGCCGATCGGTATTTTGATTTGAAGCCGTATGAAGGAGCATGGCATCTTGCTCTGTCAAGCGACTTTGCCGGCAGCTCACACGAAAGAATCACTATGGAGGTATTTGAACGGTGAAACAGAAAGTTACATCTATCTTCCTGCTGGCAACTCTTGTTCTTTCCCTCTTAGTTGGTTGTTCGACGGACGAAGGCAACTCTTCCAATTACCCGGTTGAATCTCCATCCAGTGTATCCTCAGGAATTGTAGGAAGTCCGCAATCTACTGATAGTGTAGAGCAGTCATCTGCCGACGCGGATGACTCCGGTGTAGAGGCTGAGGATCCGTCTGGGTCGAATGGACAGAGCAATATGACCGGCCAAGAGATTGACCAACCAGTTTCCTCGACTCTTCCAACTGAAATTGCTGCTGCCACCAGTTTTTCACTTTCCGATGTTAAGCCTTATAGTGGATCGGCTTATGTTGCAATCAATGGAAATATCCCTTATTTCACATCTTCTGAACTGACAACAACTTCTTTTGAGCTGTATAGCGCTCTCGACTCGCTCAGCCGGTGCGGCACCGCATATGCCTGCATAGGGCAGGATCTGATGCCTACCGAGGAACGCGGATCTATTGGATCGGTCAAGCCTTCCGGCTGGCACACTGTGCGGTATAATGGTGTTGTTGACGGGAATTACCTCTACAATCGCTGTCACTTGATCGGCTTCCAACTCTCGGGAGAGAATGCGAATGAGAGGAACTTGATCACTGGAACCAGATATTTGAACATTGATGGAATGCTACCTTTCGAGAATATGGTTGCCGACTATGTTCAGGAAACGAACAACCATGTTCTCTACCGCGTCACGCCCGTCTTTGAAGGGGACAACCTACTGGCTGCCGGAGTCCTGATGGAAGGTTACTCCGTTGAGGATGATGGTGATGGCATCTGCTTCTGTATCTTTGCCTACAATGTGCAGCCGGGGGTGACGATCAACTATGCAACGGGAGACAGCGCCCTAGACGGAGTTGCTTCCACTTCAGGTTCAGATCCATCGGTTGTCCAGGAACCTTCTTCTGATACCCAAGCCGGAACATCAACCGTTGAGGCACATTATGTTTTGAACAACAACACGAAGAAGTTCCACCTGCCATCATGTTCCAGTGCAGATGATATCAAAGCATCCAATAAAGAGGAGTATTACGGCTCTCGGGATGAGCTGATTTCTATGGGGTATGACGCATGTAAGCGGTGTAATCCATGATGCTCCAAGCAACAAACCGAAGCGTTTGAACGAAGTAATGTGGGACCATAATCGTCGCATATTAAGAAGATCCACTCCGCGGTCAATCGGGCAGATAACGATCTGGAGCAGCATGGATATCTGAAAAGCCTGCCCGCCAAGGAGCGAACGGAAACAGCACCTCCAATCTCTATACTATGAAATGAAAGGGAAAGTGGTTTGTACCAAAATGTTGTACAAACCACTTTCCTACCCATGTTAATTTCCATACTTTTGCCAAAGGAAAATTGCACCCATACGGTGGACCCATGGGCAGTTCATTGTGAAACACCCAGAAGGACTCACTCGAACGGAGACTTTAGAGCAGAGAAAAGACATACACACTTAAGACAGTAGGGATTTGCCGGGAATAGGGGTCCGGCAAATCCCTGTTTTTTATTTGATAAAAAACTTATGCGTTCGCATGAATTTCCTCGCTTTTCGCAATGAGATATGTTATAATGAGCCCGTACTTTTGCAACCATTTTGTATTGAAGACGAGGTGCAAAAAATGGCGGTGTCTTATAAAAAGCTGTTTAAGATTCTCATTGACCGAGATATGAAGAAAAAAGAGTTCCGAGATTTTGTCGGCATCAGCTATTCTACAATGAGTAAACTGGAAAAAGGCGAGAATACAACAGTTGAGGTCTTGGAAAAGATATGTCTCAAGCTCGGTTGCGGGATCGACGACATCATGGAAATTATACCTGACAGTCCTAATAATGGGACAGGGAAAAGTGTAGAGTAATATTGGGGAGGACCAATCAGCAGGATGAAAAGAAAAGAATATAGCGCTGGTGCAGTGAAGATGTCCTTCTGGTTTATTGAATTCCGCAAGGTTGTTCAGCTTCTTCATGATGGAAAAACAATTGAAGAGATAAAAACGCTCGCGCAGAACGAGAATATCTTTGCAGCTCCAACCGCACTGCGCTCTAATCAGATATATAGCACCGTTGCCGGGAGAATAAGATCGTTGGATCAGAGTTTCATTCCATTCTTCCTGTCCGGTGACCTTGCAACACAGAAACTCTATGCATTGATTGCAGCAATGGCGTATGACACACTCTTCTTTGATTTTGTCTACGAGGTCATCCGAGAAAAGATGATCGTCGGCAGCAACGAGCTGACAGACAGTGATGTGCGAGTCTTTTTCAAAGACAAGCAGCAGCAAAACGAAAAAGTGGCCGGATGGACAGTCGCAACCTTGGTTCGCTTGGGGCGTTGTTATAAAACGATGCTCTACGAAGCCGGGGTAATTGATAAATCGAAAACGGCCAGAACAATATTGAAACCAATCTTCGACCCGGAGCTGTCCCGTTGGTTGGAGCAAAATGATATGGCAATCTACGAGAAGGCACTGACGGGGGTGAAGTAATGGATTTAACAGCAAGGCTTGATGCGATGGAGGCAGCAATCAAAAAACCTTCCTTCCGGCAGAGCAGCGGAAAGGCTAATGAGGTCAACTACTGGATTTTTGATTATCCGCCAGAGAAGGAACTGGAAGTCCGTGAGCGGATCGAGTATATGAAGAACAAAAACCAGAAAGGTACTGACGAATATCAATTGGTTGTCTTTGACCTTTACGACATTATCATTGACTTCTTGGAGCGCAAGAATTTTATAGATAAGTGTTACGACTTTGAGAAGCAGCGGGGCTTCGGGCGGATCGTAAAGGCAGTCAGCAACTCCATGAAGGTAAGCGAAAATGACAGCCTGGTTGTTCAGTATATTCAAGAGCATACACCTGAAAACGCCATTGTATTTTTGACTGGAGTCGGAAAATGCTATCCGCTTTTGCGTTCTCATAATGTGCTCAACAATCTTCATCAATCGTACCTTCGCGCCCCGGTGGTAATGTTCTTCCCTGGCACATACAACGAGCAAGAATTGATTCTCTTCAACGAGATTAAAGACGATAACTACTATAGAGCCTTCAGGCTTGTGAAGTAATGGAGGTCGTGCAATGCAAATCAAAGAAATGTTTGCCAAGAAAATCGATAGAGAGATTCAAGGCGTTATAATTGTCGGACAAGGCGAGGATTCCAATGTCTCGCAGGAACTTGAAGAATATGTTGTCACCCGCGAGCTGCAAAAGCATTTTGCCGATTTCTACGCTTCTTATAAGAAGGGCATTGTGGGGACTACCCCAAAAATGGGCGTTTGGATTTCCGGTTTCTTTGGAAGTGGTAAATCTCACTTTTTGAAAATACTCTCCTACCTTCTGGAGAACCGTCAGGTGAGCAGCAAAAAGGCGCTTGACTACTTCATCGACGATAAAAAGATCATCGACCCGATGGTACTTGCCGATATGAAGCTGGCCGCCGAGACCCCTACCGATGTCATTCTGTTCAACATTGATTCCAAGAGCGAGTCTACGGGAAAGCAGAATAAGGATGCCATCGTCAATGTATTCCTCAAGGTCTTCAACCAGATGCAGGGCTTTTGCGGATCTATCCCTCAGGTTGCCGATTTGGAGCGCCGTCTGTCGGAGGAAGGCCGCTATGACGAGTTCAAAGCCGCATTTGAGGAAGAATATGGTGAGCCTTGGGAAGTGTCTCGACAGGACTTTGACTTCATTCAGGACAGTGTTGTAGACGCACTGGTCTCGATGAATTTCATGAGCGAGGCCGCTGCGCGGAACTGGTGCGAAAAGGCCGTGGAGCCGTATACCATCAGCATTGAGGACTTTGCAAGGCGCGTCAAATCCTACATTGACCGCAAGGGAAACAACCACCATGTTGTTTTTCTCGTAGATGAGATTGGCCAGTACATCGGAGACGATTCCAAGCTCATGCTCAACCTCCAGACCGTAACCGAGGAACTGGGCAAGGAATGTATGGGCAAGGCATGGGTCATTGTGACCAGCCAGCAGGACATTGACTCTATCACCAAGGTTAAGGGCAACGACTTCTCCAAAATTCAGGGACGCTTTGACACCCGTCTTTCCCTTTCTTCCGCTAATGTGGATGCAGTTATCAAGAAGAGAATCCTTGAAAAGACGGATGCGGCGGCACAGTCCCTCCGGCTGCTTTATGAGCAGAAGGCGACCATCATCAAAAATCTCATCGTTTTCAACGACACGGCGGAGAAAAAGCTGTATGCCAGTGAAACCGACTTTGCAGAGGTCTATCCCTTTGTTCCGTATCAGTTCAACTTGCTTTCCAGCGTGTTGACCTCCATTCGCACCCACGGTGCATCCGGCAAGCATCTTTCCGGCGGTGAGCGTTCCATGCTGGCTCTGTTCAAAGAGTCTGCCGTCAACATCATGAACGAAGAGACGGGCGTAATCGTACCCTTCCACCGCTTTTATGATGCGCTGGAAAACTTTTTGGATCACAGTCATAGCGGCGTAATTATCCGCGCCTATGACAACAGCTACATCAATCCGGAAAAGAAGGATAAGGATGTCTTTGCCATCAATGTCCTGAAAACCCTCTTCATGATCAAGTATGTGCTGGAGATTGAAGCAAACATCGATAACATCACCAGCCTGATGATTGAGAACATTGACGATGACCGTATCGAGCTGAAAGGCCGCGTGGAGGAAGCGCTGAAGGTCCTGATGCGGCAGATGCTTGTGCAGAAAAACGGGAGCATCTATGTATTCCTGACCGATGAGGAACAGGAAGTCAACAACGAGATCGAAAAGGAAAATGTGGAAACCCCTGTAATCATCAATAAGGTTGCAGAGATGATTTTTGAGGACATCTTTCCCGGCAAGAAATATATCTATCCTACCTTTAATGGACGCTATGCCTTCTCCTTCAATCAGTCCGTCGATGATCGCCCCTATAAGGCAAATCAGAGCTATGATATTGGCGTTCGTATTCTAACCCCGTGGTATGATGGTAGTACCGATGACGCCACTCTCCGCATGATGTCTGGCCAAGGAAAGGAAGTTCTGGTCGTTCTTCCTGATGATGCAGAGTTCCTAAAAGAAATGCAAGCTTATTTGAAGATAGAGGGTTTTCTGCGCAAGAATACCTCTACTCAGTTGCCAAAGTATGAAACAATAAAGCAAGCAAAGATAGTAGAAATGCAGGATCGTAACGCCAACGCAAAGCTCTATCTGACCGAGGCGCTGAAAGAGGCTACCATCTATGTGAACGGCGATGTTGCCCGTGTGAGCGGCAAGGAAGTCGGTACCCGTATCAATGAGGCCATTGGCCGTCTGGTACAAACGGTCTACCACAAGTTGTCCTACATCGACACTCCGATGGGCGAGGCGGAGATCCGCAAGCTGCTCCACACCAGTAATCAGCTGTCCCTTGGACTGGAGGACGGCACCGAGAGCAATGCTCACGCGCTGGACGATGTTCAAGGCTTTATCTCTCTCAATACCCGCAACCATATGAAGACCTCCATGAAGAGCGTGAAGGATCGCTTTATGAAAGCCCCCTATGGATTTGTGGAGGATGATGTGTTTTGGCTGGTTGCCCGTCTGTTTAAGCGCGGAGACCTGACCTTCACCGTCAATGGAGCAACTGTAAGTCTGAACAACAAGACCGAGGAAGAGATCATCGGCTTCATCACCAAAAAGGCGTTTGTGGAGAAGCTGTTGATGGAAGAGCGTACCCGCGTCCCGGATAAGGATAAAAAGGCTGTCCGGGATGTTATGAAGGAGGTGTTCCAGACCACTACTTCGGCGGAGGATGAGGACACCATCATGAAGAACTTCCAGCGGTATGCGCAGAATACCATCTACGAGATAGAGCGGCTGGAGGTTTACTACAAGGAACACCGCTATCCCGGCAAGAAGGTGCTGGAAACCGGCAAGAACCTGATGCTGGCTGTTGTGCAGATTCAGTCTGCCATGGACTTCTTTACGACAATCTCCAAGAAGCGGGATGACTTCTACGACTTTGCCGAGGATTATGAACCCATCAAGGCTTTCTTCGCTGGGGAACAGCTGACCATTTTCACCCGTGCTTTGGATATGCTGGCAATCTATGATGACAGCAAGACCTACATCGTAAACGCCGAGCTGGAGGACATTGTGGCGCAGATGCGCTCCATCGTTGGTCAGGAAAAGCCCTACGCCAACATTCCCAAGCTGCCGGAACTGCGGGAGAAGTTCATGTCCTGCTATGTGAAGATTTTGCAGCAGGAATCCGCCCCTGTGCTGGATTCCATCGATCAGGCAAGATCGAGGGTGCTGGAAGTCCTGTCCACCAAGGAATACAACGACCAGAAGCGGAGCACCTACTTCGCACAGTTCCAAGAGATCCGGGACGGCGCGGAACATTGCAACAATGTTTCCTCTCTCCGGAGCTATGCAGACAAAGCGGATGCTCTCAAGCTCCGGCTGCTCAATGAGATGGATGCGTTGGACAACAAGCTGGCGCAGCAGCGGGCAGCGGAGGAGGCTCGCCGCAAGGCCGAGGAAGCCAAGCAAAGCGGTACCTCCACCGATGAGGTGGAGATTGCCCCCGCTCCTGTGAAGATCCGCAAAACCAAGAATGTTTCCATCAAGATGATGACTGGGACTTCCTCTTGGCGTCTGGAGAGCAAGGCGGACATCGACAAATATATCGCCGATTTGCGCAAAACGCTGGAAGCGCAACTGGATGAGGATACCATTGTGAATGTGGAGTTCTGATGCGTAGTCATCAGACAGGAGGATGCCATGAATAAGACTGCAATCAAAAACTTTGCGATCTGGGCGCGGAACAAGCTCATTGCGGACATCCAGTACCGCGCCGGATTGATGGGCATTACGGCGGAGGGCATCAAGAATGCCCTGCCTCAGTCCACTCCCAATATGGAGTTCTACGACATCGGCACTGCGGAGCCGTACTCCATTACCGGCGAGGCTATTCAGCAGCGGAAAAAGCTGGGGGTAATCCTCCGTCAGAAGGAAAAGGACAGTGACTACGCCACCGCTTACAAGTACATCTTGGAAGAGGTTGCCTATACCTGGTTCAACCGGCTTATTGCCATTCGCTTTATGGAAGTCAACGATTATCTTCCCTCCCATATCCGCGTTCTGTCCTCTGAGACCGGCAAAGTAGAGCCAGATCTGGTCACGACCCCCTTTGATACGGAGCTGGACTTCACCCCCGCTGAGGAAGAGAACATCCTGCGATTGAAAACTGACAATGCGCTGGACGAGCTGTTCCGGCTTCTCTTTATCAAGCAGTGCAACGCCCTGAACGAGATTCTACCCGCCCTTTTTGAGAAAACCAATGATTACACCGAGCTGTTGCTGAACCTCTCAGTGGTGGATCAGGACGGCGTGGTCTATCATCTCATCCATGACATCGACGAGAATGATTTCAATATCGAAAAGGGCGGTCAGGTGGAGATCATCGGCTGGCTGTACCAGTATTACAACACCGAGCCGAAAGAGCAGGTGTTCGCCAACCTGAAAAAGAACATCAAGATTAGCGCCGAGAACATCCCCGCCGCCACCCAGCTGTTTACGCCGGACTGGATCGTGCGGTACATGGTGGAGAACAGCCTTGGCCG
>ERZ1106943.3913-NODE-3913-length-10813-cov-3.184421_pt1 | contig 10813 bp, 8 predicted proteins | sample MGYA00403671_ERZ1106943 | MGnify/ENA primary metagenome ERZ1106943 (study PRJEB35170, sample SAMEA104062427) | human gut metagenome | biome: human gut; feature: human-associated habitat; material: faeces | place: Denmark | collected 2012-06-14 ...
CTGCTCGAGGAGCGCGAAATCGATGTTGTCGTGCTTGCGGGCTTTCTTGCAATACTGAGTGCGGATTTTACCGAAAGTTACGACAGGCGCATCATCAACGTGCATCCGTCGCTCATCCCGTCCTTCTGCGGAAAGGGGTACTACGGTCTGCGCGTTCACGAGGCTGCGCTTGCATACGGCGTGAAGGTCACGGGTGCAACGGTACACTATGTAAATGCGGTTGCCGACGGCGGCGAGATAATCATGCAGAAAGCCGTTGATGTGCTTCCGGGCGACGCTCCGGAAACCTTGCAGCGGCGCGTTATGGAACAGGCGGAATGGGAATTGCTGCCCCTTGCGCTTGAACAGGTGTTTTTATCAATAAAATCAACAGAACAGTGAAACAAACAGTGAATAAACGAGTCGGAATCGAAGTGCGAAAGGCGGAATAAATGAAAACTATCAACGAATACCTGAACGGCAATACCTATCCCGGACGCGGCGTGCTTATCGGAAAAAGTGCGGACAACGCACATTATGTGGCCGCATACTTCATCATGGGCAGAAGCGAGAACAGCCGCAACCGCATATTTGAACCGACCGAGGACGGCATCAGAACGCGGGCGTTTGATGAAAAAAAGCTGACAGACCCTTCGCTTATCATTTATTCCCCCGTGCGGAAGGTCAACGGCTGCACCGTTGTTACCAACGGCGACCAGACGGACACCGTTGCCTGCGAAATTGCGGCGGGCGGAAGCTTTGAATCCGCACTGCGCAAAAGGAGCTTTGAACCTGATGCTCCGAATTTTACCCCGCGCATCAGCGGCATTCTTTACCCCGAAACAGGTGAATACACCCTCAGCATACTGAAGGCGGAAACGCCCGACGGCGCACGCTGCCGCAGGAATTTTTACAATTACGAACCCGAAGCGGGGACGGCACATCTTATCCACACATATGAGCATGACGGCTCGCCGCTGCCCTCGTTCTGCGGTGAACCGGTGCGCATTGCGCTGAACGCGCCCGATGCAGAGACTTTTGCCGAAGAAATTTGGACAGGTCTTGATGAAAACAACCGTGTTTCGCTCTTTGCGCGCTTTATCGGCTGCGCGGACGGCGCGGAGGACACGTTCATTATCAACAGGCACGTCCGCTGAGCTTTGTGCGGCTTTGCAAAAAAACGGAGCCGGTCAACGTCAACTTAAGTTACCCTGACCGACTGTAAGAACTGAAACAAACAATAACCGAATAAAACCGAACATACTAACGGAGGCAAACATGCGATACGAACTTAAATACGGCTGCAATCCCAATCAGAAACCCGCTGCAATTTCAATTGACGGCGACCTGCCGATTGCCGTTTTGAACGGCAGGGCGGGCTATATCAACCTTCTTGACGCACTCAACGGGTGGCAGCTCGTCAGAGAACTTCGCACCGCAACGGGACTTCCTGCGGCGGCATCGTTCAAACACGTCAGCCCGGCAGGTGCGGCCGTCGGCCTTCCGCTGAACGAGACGCTTCGCAAAATGTATTTTGTTGACGAAACAACAGAGCTTTCTCCCCTTGCCTGTGCCTATATTCGCGCATGAGCTCCTTCGGAGATTTTATCGCCGTCAGCGACAAGGTCGATGTTTCGCTTGCAAAAGTTTTGAAGCATGAAGTTTCGGACGGCATTATTGCTCCGGATTACGATGAGGATGCGTTTGAGATCCTTTCCGCAAAGAAAAAGGGTGCATACACGGTAATTAAAATCGACGAAAACTATGTTCCCGCTCCCATTGAAACGCGCACGGTGTTCGGCATAACATTCGAACAGGGGCGCAACGATTCAACGATTGACGAAAGCCTGCTTTCAAATATCGTGACCGAAAACAAAAACCTGCCCGAAAGCGCGAAACGCGACCTTGTTATTGCGCTTATCACGCTTAAATACACCCAGTCCAACTCCGTTTGCTATGTTGAAAACGGACAAACGATCGGAGTGGGCGCGGGGCAGCAATCCCGCATTCACTGCACACGCCTTGCGGGCAATAAAGCCGACCTTTGGCACCTGCGCTCGCATCCTTCCGTGCTGAACCTGCCGTTCCGTGCGGATATTCCGCGCCCCAACCGCGATAATGCAATTGATTTGTATTTAAACGAGGATGAGTGCGGAGACGTGCTTGACGACGGAAATTGGCAGAATTTCTTCACCCGCCGCCCCGAGCCGATGACAAAGGAACAGAAGCGGGAATGGCTGAGCAGGTTCGGCGAAACCGCACTTGCAAGCGATGCGTTCTTCCCGTTCGGCGATAATATCGAGCGTGCTTTCCGCAGCGGCGTTGCCTATATTGCTCAGCCCGGCGGTTCGGTGCGCGATGATGCCGTTATTGAGGCATGCAACAAACACGGCATGGTCATGGCTTTTACCGGACTGCGCCTTTTCCACCATTGATTTTTAACGGAGCGGTTTATTCGGATATTCGGATATTCGGATATTCGGATCTGTTCGGCACTCGGCAGTGTGCCGGGCGGACGGAAACGAACGGACAATTAAGCGGACATAACAATTAAGCGAACATAGACGAAAAGGATTTCCCGACGCAGGTGCGGAACATGCGGAAGGGACGGAACAAGGAACGGAATTAAGAGTAAAAAATGCAGATAACAAAGGATAAACTCAATATTGCCGTCATAGGCGGCGGCGGACGCGAACATGCGATAATCAGGCGGCTTGCTCAAAGCCGCAGAGCGGGAAAGATATATGCGCTTCCCGGAAACGGCGGAATTTCCCGCGAACATGCGGGCAGCGATTCATGCCCGGTGACCTGCACGGGCATTGCTGCAACGGACTTGGAAAAAATTGTGGATTTTGTGCTGAACAACGAAATTGACTTTGCTGCCGTGATTCCGGACGACCCTCTCGTTATGGGGCTTTGCGACATGCTGCGTGAAAAGGGCATTCCCTGCTTCGGCCCGAGCAAGGCTGCGGCAATAATCGAGGGCAGCAAGGCTTTTTCAAAGGAACTCATGAAGAAATACGGCATTCCGACGGCCGAATACAAGGTCTTTTCGGATGCCGATGCTGCGGCAGAATACGCAGCGCACCACAGCCTTCCCGTCGTTGTCAAAGCGGACGGGCTTGCTCTCGGCAAGGGCGTTATAATCGCAAAAACTCACGAGGAGGCGGTTGAAGCCGTGAACGACATGATGCGGGGCGGCAAATTCGGCAGGAGCGGCGCAACTGTCGTTGTTGAAGAGTTCCTGACCGGACCCGAGGTTTCCGTGCTTGCGTTTACGGACGGAAAAACAGTTGTTCCCCTGCCCTCTTCAATGGACCACAAACGTGCGGGCGACGGCGACACGGGACTGAACACCGGCGGCATGGGCGTTATTGCACCGAATCCTTTTTACACAAAAGCGGCGGAGGAGCAGGTTATGCAAAGCATCATCCTTCCCACGCTGAACGCAATGAATGCCGAAGGACGGACTTTCCGCGGGTGCCTGTATTTCGGACTTATGCTCACACCTAACGGCCCGCGTGTTATTGAATATAACTGCCGTTTCGGCGATCCGGAAACGCAGGCGGTGCTGCCCCTTGTTGAAGGCGACCTGCTTGAAATAATGATTGCGACGCAGGCGGGGACGCTTGACAAATGCGAAATCAAGCTTTCCGACAAATCCTCCTGCTGCCTTGTGCTTGCAAGCGGGGGCTACCCGGAAAAATACGAAAAGGGCAAACTCATCACCTTTGACGGCGATGTTGAAGCAGATTGCGGGGTATGCATCTTCCATGCGGGAACAAAACTCAGAACACCCGACAGCAGCGAATTTGTTACAAGCGGCGGGCGCGTGCTCGGCATCACGGCCGTTCGCGATACGCTTGAAGAGGCGGTTCGGGCGGCATATGCGGCAGCCGAACGAGTGCATTTTGACGGAAAATATTCAAGAAGCGACATCGGACTTTCCGCATTGCGCGAAAGCCGTTTAAAAAACGGGTAAACGCCGGCACCGCCGGCATTTGCCGAAAAAACGAACATTACGGAATACGGGAAATTTAACGGGAGACAACAGAATGGTTTACAGAATTTACAGCGAAAAACGCCCCGAATTTTCGGAAGCGGCGGAAGGGCTTGCGAAGGATATTCGCGAATTTCTCGGGATCCGCACTCTTGAAGGGGTTCGCATCATCAACAGGTATGACGCGGAGGGTGTGGACGAAGCGACGTTCAACGCCTGCATCGAAACCGTTTTTTCCGAACCGCAGGTTGACAGAACCTATACGGAAGCTGAATTCCGTGCGGAAATCTGCGGCAATGCGGCAGGTGCAAAAGTTTTTGCGGTTGAATATCTGCCCGGGCAGTTTGACCAGCGGGCGGATTCCGCAGCGCAGTGCATAAGCCTTGTTGCGCAGTGCGAAAGGCCGACAGTGCGTTCGGCCGCCGTATACATGCTTTCGGGCAGTCTCACATCCGAAGAACTGAACAGGATAAAGGCATACATTATCAACCCCGTGGATTCGCGCGAAGCCGCGCTTGAGTGCTGTGATACGCTTGCAATGCGCTGCGACGAGCCTGCTCAGCCGCCGCGCGTAAAGCTGTTTGACACCCCTGCAAAGGAGCTTATCGCGCTTTACGGGCTTGCAATGGATGAGGCGGATGCGGAGTGCCTTAAAGTCTATTTTAAAACAGAAAATCGTGAGCCGACGCTGACCGAACTCCGCGTTATCGACACATACTGGTCGGATCATTGCCGCCATACAACCTTCAACACGCATCTGACGGATGTTGAATTCGAGGATGAACGCGTTCGGCGCGAATTCGAAAATTACCTTGCTCTTCGCGAAAGCATCGGGGACAAAAAGCCCGTATGCCTCATGGATATTGCCTGCGTTGCGGCAAAGGCACTTAAAAAAAGCGGCGAATTGCGCAATCTTGACGAGTCGGACGAAATCAATGCCTGCACCGTGAAGATAAAGGTCGATGCCGACGGCGTTGAGGAGCCGTGGCTGCTGCTGTTTAAAAACGAAACGCACAACCACCCGACGGAGATCGAACCCTTCGGCGGTGCGGCAACCTGCATCGGCGGCGCGATACGAGATCCCCTTTCGGGGCGGAGCTATGTTTATCATGCAATGCGCGTGACGGGCGGCGCAAACCCGCTTGCCCCGATTGAAAGCACCATCCGCGGCAAGCTTCCCCAAAGAAAACTTGCTGCAACGGCGGCGCAGGGCTACAGCTCCTACGGCAATCAGATCGGCATTGCAACAGGCCTTGTGGATGAAGTTTATCATGACGGCTATCTTGCAAAGCATATGGAAATCGGTGCTGTTGTCGGTGCGGCGCCCGAACGGAATGTCCGCCGCGAAAAACCTGCTGCGGGCGATGCCGTTATCCTTCTCGGCGGAAGAACGGGACGCGACGGCTGCGGCGGTGCAACGGGCTCAAGCAAGTCACACAACATATCATCACTTGAAACATGCGGAGCGGAGGTTCAAAAGGGCAATGCGCCCGAGGAACGCAAACTGCAAAGGCTGTTCCTGAACCCGGAAGCTTCAACATTGATAAAATGCTGCAACGATTTCGGTGCGGGCGGCGTTTCCGTTGCAATCGGCGAGCTTGCGGACGGACTGGATATCGAGCTTGACAGGGTTCCGAAAAAGTATGCCGGGCTTGACGGCACGGAGCTTGCGATAAGCGAATCTCAGGAACGCATGGCGGTTGTTGTTGCGGCGGCGGACTGCGAAAAATTCCTTGCACTTGCAAACGGCGAAAACCTTGAAGCAACCGTTGTTGCCCGCGTTACGGATACCGGGCGCATGGTCATGCATTGGAACGGTGAAAAAATCGTCGATCTTTCCCGCGAATTCCTGAACACAAACGGTGCGGTGAAGCAAATGCGCGCCAAGGTTCAAAAGTGCGGCCTTTCGGATTGCTTCGCTCGAAAAAACTGCCCCGAAACGGGAAAAAAAGCCGAAACTTCCTTTGCGGAAAGGCTCTCGGAATGTGTTTCGGATATTAACATCTGCTCTCGGCAGGGGCTTGCGGAGCGGTTTGATTCAACCATCGGCGCGGCAACGGTGCTTATGCCTTTCGGCGGAAAGAATATGCTGACGCCGACTCAGGCAATGGCTGCAAAGCTGCCCGTTCGCGGAAGCGAAACGGATACATGCTCCGTCATGGCATACGGCTTTGACCCGCATTATTCGGCGGAAGATCCGTTCGGCGCGGCGTACTGCGCGGTCGTGACTTCCGTTGCCAAGCTTGTTGCGGCGGGTGCATCAACAGAAAACTGCTGGCTGACATTCCAGGAATATTTTGAAAAGCTCGGCAGTGATCCCGTGCGCTGGGGCAAACCCCTTGCCGCGCTGTTGGGAGCGCTGCGCGCACAGCTCGGGCTTAGGCTTGCGGCAATCGGCGGCAAGGACTCAATGAGCGGAACTTTCGAAAACATAACGGTTCCGCCGACGCTTGTTTCGTTTGCAATTGCAGCGGATAAGGCAGGGAATATCATCTCTCCGGAATTTAAAAAGCCCGGCTCAAGGCTTGTTTTCCTGCGAAACCGGACGAAAACGGTCTTCCCGCAGCGGACTCTCTTCGCACGAATTTTGCGCTTGCAACGCGCCTGATACGCAGCGGCAGCGTGCTTTCCGCATGGGCAGTCGATAAGGGCGGCGCGGCGGAAGGCCTGTTCAAAGCCGCTCTCGGCAACGGAATCGGCGTTCGCCTGAATCCCGAATTCCCGCAGGAAGAACTGTTCCGCCGCAATTACGGCGCGCTGATACTTGAAATTGCGGAAGGCTGCACGGAGCAAATCCCGAACGGGCTCGAACTCGGCTCAACAATGTCGGAATTTGCGTTCGAATACAGGGACGAAAACGTTGCACTTGCTCCGCTGTTCGAAATTTACGACAAAAAGCTTGAACCGGTTTACAGACATAAAACAACGGACGAAACACCTGTTGAAATCGGTTCTTTCCGAAGGAATGCACCGATGATAAAGCCGAACGGCAGATATGCGCGCCCGCGTGTGCTGATTCCGGTCTTCCCCGGTACGAACTGCGAAATGGATTCCGCACGGGCAATGCGCCTTGCGGGAGCGGAAGCGGAAGTGCTTGTTATCAACAACATCACCGCAAAGGGCATTGAAGAGTCCGTCAACGCATTTGCGAACAGGTTGGAGGATTCACAAATTTTGTTCATTCCCGGCGGTTTTTCCGGCGGAGACGAACCCGAGGGCAGCGCAAAGCTCATTGAATCCTTCATGCGCAATGCCCGTGCGGCGGAGGCGATCGAACGGCTGCTCAACCGTCGCGACGGCTTGATTCTCGGCATTTGCAACGGGTTCCAGGCGTTGATAAAACTCGGACTTGTGCCTTTCGGAAAAATCATTCATACGGATGAAAACTGCCCCACTCTGACATATAACACGATCGGGCTGCATCGTTCGCGCCTTGTGCATACCCGCACGGTTTCCAACCTGTCCCCGTGGCTTATGTACCGTGAGCCGGGTGAAGTTTCACTCGTTCCCGTGTCCCACGGCGAGGGAAGATTCGTTTGCCCCGATGAGCTGCTGAACAGACTTGCTGAAAACGGACAGATCGCAACGGTTTACTGCGATGCATCCGGCAAGGCCTCCATGCGCACCGAGATAAATCCGAACGGCTCCGTGCTTGCCGTTGAGGGTATCACTTCTGCGGACGGAAGAGTGTTCGGAAAGATGGCACACAGCGAAAGATACGGAAAAAATCTTTACAAAAACGTACCCGGAAAGGACGAATCGGCGATCTTCCGCGGTGCAGTGGATTACTTCAGACTGTAACTTAAAACGCTTCGACCGAAGACGGACTTTGCGGGAAAAGCGCGGCAAACACAAGCCTCTTCCCGCAAAGAACCCGAAATGTTCGGGACATTCCGAAAACACGGCAAGCCGGGCAAATCGCGCCGTTTCGCATAAATGAGGTGCGGTTTGCGGAAATATATGCACCAGACCGAAAAATCGGGCTTTAATTATTTGGCCGTTTGGTGTATAATGAGTCAATTTCAATCCGCACAAAACCGCGAATAATGCGGTCGGATTGGAAAATGCAGACGGAAAGGGGAAAATATGAGCGCACAGATAATCGACGGCCGCGCAATTGCAGCGCAGGTCTATTCGGAACTTACAACGCGGGTGGCGGTGCTTAAGGCGAAGGGTGTTATTCCGCGTGTTGCCATCATTCATGTGGGCACGGAGGAAATGACCAAACGCTATGTCACACTGAAAGAAAATGCCGCGATAAGACTCGGCATGGAATGCGTGACCTATCATCTTGTGGAAGATGTTTCGCAGCAGCGGGTGATAGAGCTTGTTCAAAAGCTTAATGCGGATGAATCGGTTCACGGCATCCTGGTTCAGATGCCTCTGCCGGACAGCATGGACACAAAAACCGTTCTTGATGCCATTGACCCCGAAAAGGATATTGACGGTCTGCATTTCTGCAACGCGGGCAAGCTTTTGAACGGCGAGCCTGCCGTCATTGCCTGCACCCCGCGCGCTGTTATCCGTATTCTGGATGAAACGGGCATAGACATAATGTCCAAACACACGGTCGTCGTCGGCAAATCCGTATTGGTGGGCAGACCGATTGCAATCTGTCTGCTGAACCGCAACGCAACGGTTTCGGTTTGCCACACAAAGACTCAGAATCTCGGCGACATAACCAAAAATGCCGATATTCTTATCGTTGCTGCGGGTTCGGCGGGGCTTATCAAGGCGGATATGGTCAAGGACGGTGCGGTTGTTATCGACATCGGACAGACAAATATAGACGGCAAACTCTACGGCGATGTTGACTTTGAAAATGTTTCAAAAAAAGCAAGCTATATCACAAAAGCTGTCGGCGGTGTGGGTCCGATGACCGTTGCAATGCTCATGACGAACCTTGTGGACTGCGCGGAACACGAGCTGAATGCACGAAATGCAAGGTTAACGAACTGCTGAAATTACCGACCGCATTGCAGTCGATCGAACGAATAATCAAATTCCTGAAGCAAAAGCCCGAAAGGGCTGAAAATACCAAGCCCGGAAGGACCGCAAAAAGCCCGGAAGGACTGCCGAACAAAACCGGAAACTTATAAACAGAAAGGAAAAAACTGTTATGGCATTCATCTACAGCGAACCTTCACGCACCTTCGGCGAATATCTGCTTGTTCCAGGATATTCCTCCAAGGAATGCATTCCCGCAAACGTCAGCCTGCGCACCCCTCTTGTTAAATTCCGCAGAGGTGAGGAACCTGCCGTCTCGATCAACACTCCCATGGTATCCGCGATCATGCAGTCCGTATCAAACGATACGATGGCGATTGCGCTTGCACAGGAGGGCGGAATTTCTTTCATCTACGGCTCCCAATCCATTGAGGATCAGGCTCAGATGGTGCGCAATGTAAAGGGACATAAAGCGGGCTTTGTGAAGAGCGATTCCAACCTTCGTCCCGATGCAACGCTTAAAGACGTTCTTGAGCTTCACGAACTCACCGGGCATTCCACCGTTGCAATCACGGCGGATGGAACGGGCACGGGCAAGCTTGTCGGCATTGTTACCGATAAGGACTACCGCGTCAGCCGAATGCCTCTTGACATGAAGGTTTCCGAGTTCATGACTCCGCTCAGCCGCCTTGTTTATGCAACCGAGGATATTACCCTTAAGATTGCAAACGATATAATTTGGGATCACAAAATCAACTCCCTTCCCATTGTGGACGACAGGGGGCATCTTAAGTTTTTCGTTTTCCGCAAAGACTATTCCAACCACAAGGCTAATCCGCTCGAATCGATCGACAGCAGCAAGCGTTACCTTGTCGGCGCGGGCATCAACACCCGCGACTATGCGGAGCGCGTTCCCGCGCTTGTTGAAGCAGGCGTTGATGCACTTTGCATAGACTCCTCCGAGGGATACACCGAGTGGCAGAAGCTGACCATTGACTTCATCCGCGAAAAATACGGAGACAGCGTCAAAGTCGGTGCGGGCAACGTTGTTGACGGCGACGGTTTCCGCTATCTTGCGGAATGCGGAGCGGACTTTGTAAAGGTCGGTATCGGCGGCGGTTCGATTTGCATTACCCGCGAACAGAAGGGCATCGGCAGAGGACAGGCGACCGCAATGCTCGATGTTGCGCGCGCACGCGATGAGTATTATGAGGAAACGGGCATTTATGTTCCCATCTGCTCCGACGGCGGCATTGTTCACGATTACCACATCACCCTTGCGCTTGCAATGGGTGCGGATTTCGTGATGCTCGGAAGGTATTTCTCCCGCTTCGACGAAAGCCCCACTCCGAAAATCCGCATTAACGGCAACTACTATAAGGAATACTGGGGCGAAGGCTCGAACCGCGCACGCAACTGGCAGCGTTACGACATGGGCGGTGCGGCAAAGCTCAGCTTTGAAGAAGGCGTTGATGCATATGTTCCCTATGCGGGCAGTCTTAAGGATAATCTTGCAGTCACCCTCGGCAAAGTTCGTTCAACAATGTGCAACTGCGGCGTGCTGAACCTTGCAGACCTGCGCAAAAATGCAAAGCTGACGCTCGTTTCTTCAACAAGCATAGTTGAAGGCGGTTCGCATGACGTTATCCTGAAAAGCAATGTTCCCGTTTCCGGAAGATAACGCACAATAACAAACATACTCCCGCGGAAAGCAGGCGGAAAAACACAAAAACGGTTCCGCGCCTTCTCGGGATGTTCGTAAGACAGTTCATGGAGCGTATCGGTGCAGATACGCTCCATTTCTTACACTATTATGACCATATGGCGCAGTTGCAGGCATTCTCCTTGGCTCTCCCTCTGGGAGAGCTGTCACCGAAGGTGACTGAG
>ERZ1106943.3917-NODE-3917-length-10805-cov-3.434512_pt1 | contig 10805 bp, 10 predicted proteins | sample MGYA00403671_ERZ1106943 | MGnify/ENA primary metagenome ERZ1106943 (study PRJEB35170, sample SAMEA104062427) | human gut metagenome | biome: human gut; feature: human-associated habitat; material: faeces | place: Denmark | collected 2012-06-14 ...
GGAACGCAACTCCTATGCATTATCCATAATCGATGGAGACCGGGTGGAGCAGAAGAACCTTGACCGGCAGAACTTCCTGAAAGAGGATGTTGGCCAGCATAAGGCAATGGTACTGGCACAAGCTCTTAGAGACCATTATGGGATCGAAGTAAGAGCATATCCAATGTACATTGACTCCGCTGAGCAGTTAAAAGTGGTCTTTAAGCAGATGACGGGAACTTATTATAGACGCACGGTCCCGATCCTGATTGGGTCAGTGGATAATCACCGGGCCAGACAGGAAATGGAAAAATGGTTCCGTCAGACGCCTACTGGTATCTGGATCGATGCGGCAAATGAATTTCACACTGGCGAGGTTGTAGCTGCAGTCAAAAAGAATGGAAAGATGTTGTCACCTTCCAGGCCGTACTATTTTCCGGAAATCATGCGAAGCCGGGAAAAGCGGGCAAGTGAATTAAGCTGTGGGGTGATCAACCAGTCTTCATCGCAGCATCGGTTTACCAATATGGCTGCGGCAATGCTGGCTTTATCAGCTACTCTCGGAATTTTAAGAAACGGGTTCCTTCCATATAAAATAGTTTATTTTGATGTGTTTAAGGGAAATGCTATTCCGGTAAATGCGGGAGCGGAAAGGGGAATATTTTTTGAAGATAGTGAATGAGGAGCGTTATCAGCAGCTCTTCGATCATCCGGAAGAACTGCGTAAGATCATTACCTATGCAAAGCGTCTGATGCAGTATGAAAAATGTTTTGATTATTCTTTTCGGGATAACTGCATGAAGATGGAACTTTTACAGGTAGCGGTACAACGCATCCTGCAGGAATATGGGATTGAAGTGGGGGAAGTTTATGATTTATCGATTGAATGGATTGAGTCAGACGATGAAGATGACTTCATCAGTGAAAATGAAGAAGTACTCTTTTGTGTAGAAACTCCATATCCTGGGATTATTGGGTTTACCGATGTGGTTTCTGCCAGTGAGGATGATACAGAAACCTTGGAACTTTTTCCAGAAGAAGTAAGAGCAGAGCTGAAGGAATATCTGGGGGAATGTGGAACGATGGTACTTACTTTGGACGTTGTGGAGCAGGTAATAAGCTGGTACGAAAAAAGTAAGGATCGGAGACTTTGTGAAATTGCATTTGAAGCATATGATCTGTTTTGCCGGTCTTTAAGTGTTTCGTATTCGGCTGGGACAGACTTTATTCAGATTGCTGATCATTCCTACTGGTTATATAATCCAGAAGAGAACACCGGCTGGGAGGACATGTTTCCAGTATCCCCGGTATGTGACCTATGCGGGATTGTTCTTTATGTGTTAGGAAAGGCAGGAGGAGTATGCTAAATCTGAGCAATTATAAGGAACACTTTTGTGAATACATATTGTTCCGGTACGCATGGGAGAATGAATTTGCGGAAGAACCGTTTCCGGAAAATCTATACGAATATTATGACAGTTTTGCAAAAGCTTATCGGTATCTGATTGAAAAAATAGGATATCAGGTTGTTTTCTGTGGAGTGACAACATCTGCAGAACAGATCCTGGAACCTATTCTTGCAAAATGCAGAATGAATTATGAACAGTATCATAATTTACTGAAACTTTATGATCAGGATGAACCATACCTTATGCTGGTGCTTCAAGATAACCAGCAGACCGATCAAAGAGGCTTAAATGTATTTGGCAATGTGTTTAATGGAGGCGGTCTTTATATTTCCTATGGTACATACAAAGATAATGTGCCGGCCTGGAAAACATGTCTGCTTGCTGCGAAATTGGAAATGTGTTATCGGCTAAAGGAGGAGCGCTTGTGGAAGTATTAAAACAGGTGATCCGGCTCATGAAAAGGATAGAAGGTGCTTTCTGTCCGTGGAGTTATCTGGATCAGATGGACTATTTTCAACAGGGTGGTTGCAACGAAGAAGAGGCATATGCGTATGCAAATTCCAACATGGGCAGATCTGCCAGGTATTATCCACATTATCAGATGTGGGTCAGCCATTTAGTAAACCGGCTGATCAAAGCAGGTATTATAACCTGTGAGTATGAGACGGCAGAACTAAGAATGGAGGATGTACCGGTTGAAAATCTTCTATGTATTGTCAGTGATGAATGCTCTGAGGGATTGGAAGTGGCAGATGGCCAGAGGAAAAGAACGCTAGATGCCATTATGAAGGCATTAGGGTTTGAATTATTGGAATTTGCTGAATTGGAGGATTTGGATCATATATTGTCCAGGGATCAGAAGGCGGCATTTTACAGAGCATTTGATGAATTCCGATGCGATTTTTATGATCTTGTAGATGGTGATGAAAAGGCAGCAGAAAAGTTTTTCGGAGAATATATGTTAGAGTATAGCTGGGCTGAAGAAAGAATGGCACTTTTGTCAAAATATATTTAAAAATTCCATTTCAATTCCTTTTTAAATACATAAGTGTTCCACTTTAGTGAGTATAATAATATAGTAGGACTGAATAAAAAGTTTATTTTTGTAAAACAGTCATATATTTTGTTTGATAGAGGTGGGGAGAACAAAAGTGGGTAGAGGAAAAGTATATCGAAAAGGAGTGGAAAATGAGAAATACGCAGTTAAAAGTAGTAATAGCAGACAGCAATCTACAGGAAAGAGAGAGCAAACAGCTCTCTATGGAAGCAAGGGGTATGAAAGTTATTCTGTCGACAGGAGATGGAAATAAAGTGCTTAAAGTAATTAATGATGGAAAAGCGGATATCGTGGTTATGGATATGGTTCTGTCAGGGGTAGACGGAATAGGAATTTTAGAGGAAAGCCGTAATATCTGCGAAAAGAAACCGATAATCATTATCCAGACAGCTTTGAGAATGGAAAACCTGGTAGAGCAGGCAATAAAATTTGGAGCTGATTATTATATGATGAAACCGGTATCAAACCAGATGCTTATAAATAGGGTAATGCAGCTCGTAAGTAAGCGATATACAAGAGAGAGTGAAGGCAGTTTAGGAAATATATTTAGAAAGAATGCAAGAGAATATGAGCCGGCAAGGGCAATAAACAATGTTTGTTCAGGAAATCTTGAGCTTGATGTGACAAATCTGCTTCTGGAAATCGGAATACCGGCACATATAAAGGGCTACCAGTATATAAGAGAGGGCATAATGCTTTCTTTTTATGACAAAAATATGCTTCATTACATAACAAAATGTCTTTATCCGACTATTGCAAAGAAGTATAAGACAACATCCAGCAGCGTGGAAAGGACGATAAGGCACGCAATAGAAGTTGCCTTTAGGAGGGGAAACAGACAGGTGCTTGAAGAGATTTTCAGTAATACGATATGTTCCAAGAAAACAAAACCGACAAACTCAGAGTTTATAGCCTTACTTACGGACAAACTTCGTCTGGAATATCGAACACGAAATGCCTCATAATGGTAAATATGTATAAAATTTGAGTTAGATGTATAAATATACATCATATATGAATATTTACAAGACGAAAAACTTGACGATTCCTATCATTTTGAGGTAAAATGATGAGAAAAAGTGAATGGAGGTGCCATAATGGATAATGAATCTATGATGGCTTTAAGTAAACAGCTTGAAGTTGAGTTTGACAGTCTTGTTGAAAACTGTTTGGTTTCAGGTGCGATAGATCTGAATTTATATCAGGAGTATGATGTTAAAAGAGGACTTAGAGACAGCTCTGGTAAAGGTGTATTGACAGGTCTTACTGAAATTTCGGATGTTACAGGTTATGATATAGTAAATGGTGTAAAAGAGCCTGCTGACGGAAAACTCTTTTATCAGGGGTACGATGTAAAGAAACTCGTCGGTGAGGGGATAAAAAAGAAGTTTGCGTTTGAGGAGACAACATATCTTCTTCTTTTTGGAAAACTTCCTACAGCAGAACAGTTGGAGGTCTTTATAGAGGTGGTTGCAAGTCTTCAGGAGTTGTCAGGACAGTTTGTAAGAGATGTTATAATGAAAGCACCTAGTGCAAATCTTATGAATGGACTCCAGAAAAGTGTACTTACATTATATTCATATGACAGTAACCCTGATGATATTTCGATTCCGAATGTACTCAGACAGTCGCTTCAGCTTATTGCGAAACTTCCATTGATAGCAGTATATAATTATCATGCATATAGACACTTTAATTTTTTAGATAGTCTTGTAATAAAACCGCCTGTAAAGGGGCTTTCAACAGCAGAAAATATACTTCAGATGTTAAGACCTGACGGAAAATATACAGAGCTTGAGGCTAGAGTTCTTGATGCAGCACTCGTTCTTCATGCGGAGCATGGTGGTGGAAATAACTCTACATTTACAAACCATGTTGTTACATCATCAGGAACAGATACATATTCGGCAGTTGCGGCATCTATAGCTTCACTAAAAGGACCTCGTCACGGTGGTGCGAACTTAAAAGTTCAGCAGATGTTTGCAGACCTCAAGAAAAATGTAAGTGATATTAAAGATGATTCACAGATTGAGGGATATTTAAAGAAAGTTCTTAAGGGAGAAGCATTTGATGGTTCAGGACTTATCTATGGTATGGGACATGCCGTATATACGATTTCAGATCCAAGAGAGCTGATACTTAAAGGATTCGCACAGAAACTTGCAAATGAAAAGGGAATGCAGGATGAGTTTTTACTTCACGATACTGTTGAGAGGATAGCGGCTGAACTTATCATGGCGAGAAGACATGTTATAAAGCCGGTATGTGCAAATGTTGATTTTTACAGTGGACTTATCTATACAATGCTTGGAATACCTGAGGAGTTGTTTACTCCGTTGTTTGCACTTTCAAGAATCTCAGGCTGGAGTGCTCACAGGCTTGAGGAGCTTGTAAATAAAGAAAAGATTATAAGACCTGCATACAAATATGTCGGTCATCATAAAGATTATGTTGAATTAGAGGAAAGAAAATAAAAGATTGATAGAATAGTCTTTCAAAAACACAGATTCATCACTTTTTGTTAAAAATGTTCATATAAAATCATCTTATAAAATGGTGTAAGAGTCAAAAACAGATGCATCAGTATCGGATATTAAAAAGGGAAGTATAATCGGATTCGCATTTGATGGGGACAATGTTACTAAGGTACTTATCAGAGAGGATAATGGAAAGATGGGAAAGCCTGATGATAACAATAATTCGGGAAACGCTCAGAATTCATCTGATAACAGTAATAGTAATAATTAAAAAACATAATATATAATAAGGAAACATATTGTGGAGGAAAAAGGTGATAGCCTTATATGCCCGTATATCAAAAAAGGATAAGAGAGTGCAAAAGGTAAGCAACACTATTGAAAACCAGTTGTTTCTTTTAAGAAGCTATGTTTCTGATAATGCTATTTGTGGCGAACAGGAAGATATACATGAGTTTACGGATGACGGTTACAGCGGAACAGACAGGAAAAGACCTTCATTTATGAAGATGCTTGCATGGGTGGAACTAGAGAAAATAGATACTGTAATAGTAAAAGATTTTTCAAGGCTTAGCAGGGATCATCTTCTTATATCTGAACTGAGGGAAAAATATTTTCCTTTAAAGCAGATAAGGTTTATTGCAGTGCTTGACGGCTATGACAGTCTGAGTGATGAAAACACCGGTATAATATATCCGTTTAAGACGCTGTTTAATGAATTTTATTGCAGTGATATTTCAAGGAAGGTCAGGTGTTCACTTGAAGCAAAGAAAAGTTCGGGAGAGTATGCTGTAGCGAAACTGCCGTTTGGTTATGAGATAAAAGATTCAAAAGTAGTGTGTCGTAAAGACAAGGCTGAACTTATCAGAAATATCTATAAAAGGCGTAAGGAGGGAAGTACATACGAAGAAATCTCGAAATTATATGATATGACAGTATCGCAGGTGTGGAGGATATTGCATGAGCCTGCATATCTTGGATTTCATGTGTGGCACAGATATGAAATCGAGTCTCTTCCATTAAAAAGGCGGGTAAAACAAATGCCTGAGCAGTGGAAAATGGTGTCAGATGATAAAAACGACATAGCAGTCATTGATGAGTCGATGCTGTCCGATGATATAGTGAGATATTATGGAAAAAGTCACAGAAAAAACAATGCAAGACATATTTTTCACGGTATTACAAAATGTGGGATATGTGGAAATGCTCTTTGTTCAGACAGGGCAAAGAAAGGCTGGCTATGCTGTAGAAAATGTAATGGAAAAGAAAAAAAGCTGATAATGACCGGGAGGTTGTATCAGCTTTTTTTTGACAGGCTTAAGGTGGTATTTTATGGTGAGGTATGTTGTTGTGACAGAGAAAAAAAGACCGCAGGGCAGAGAGGAAACAGAGAGATTGAGTTTTTTGAAAAACTTTCCCAAAATATAAAAACAGATGTAGACAGAGAGATGTTGCTGAATATATTTGTAAGGAGGATATATGTCAGTGAGCCTGAAAAAGTTATCATATACTGGCGTATAAAAAAGTAAGATATTTTGGAGGCAGATGTGAAAGTAATAGTCAAATATTATGGAAGCCTTGATGGTGTGCGGGCGATAGCAGATGATGTAAAGGTGTCTGAACTGCTCGCACAATATGCAGTTGTGGATATAGATACCGCATATCTTGATGAGTTAAGAAATGTGCCTGAGGTGATATATATTGAAGAACCGAGGAGAGTTTATCCAACGGGAGAAATAACAAGGATACCTGCCACGGAAAAAAATAGTGCGTCAGATACGCAGAACGAACCTGGTATAATGCAGGGGAATATACAGGAAAACAGGCTTAGCGGCAAAGGTGTACTTGTGGGGATTGTGGATTCGGGGGATTGTGTTAAAAAATATATTAGTAATAATAAAACTGGTGGATACAGTAAAAATTCTTTGTGTAATAAAAATGCCGAGTATAATGAAAATGTTGTGCCTGATGAAAACATCGCATATAAAGCTGCAGGGTATATAAGACTTAGCAAGGCTGACAGAAAAGAAAACAGATATTACAGTGACAGCATATACAATCAGAAGAAAATAATTGAAGAGTATGTTAAAAAGAGAACAGACATAATTTTAAAGGATTTCTATATAGATGACGGTTATAGTGGACTTGATGCCAAAAGACCACAGTATAAAAGATTATTGTGCGATATTGAAAACGGAATTATAAACTGTATAATTGTAAAAGATTTATCGAGAATTGGCAGAGATTATATAGAAGTTGGAAGAATGATAAAGTTTTATTTCAATAAAAAAAATGTATGTTTTATATCGGTTGCTGACGGCTATGACTCACAGCAGTGTGACAACGAACTATATTCGCCGTTTTATATGTATATGAAAAGCATAGTAAATGATGAGTATTCAAGGGATATATCGTTAAAAGTAAGAACCGGTCTTGAGGTGTGCATGAGGAATGGGGAATATGTTGGGGCATTTGCACCTTACGGTTATCTGAAAAGTTCTGAGGACAAAAAGAAACTTGTACCTGATGATAAAGTAACAGACATAATAAAAATGATATTTATGCTAAGGGCAGATAAAAAGTCATTGCAGGCGATAGCGGACAGATTAAATAAAATGAATATAATGACACCGTTTGAGTATAGAAAAAGCAAGGAATGTGCTTATAAAACACCATTTGCTCTCCAAAAAACTGAAAGTGTTAAAAAGAAATGGTATCCGCAGATGATAAAAAGAATACTTACAAATGAGATATATGCAGGTGTGCTTGTGCAGTCAAAAAGTAAAAAGCTGAATTATAAGATAAAAAAAATGATTAAGACGGAGGAGGGAGATAGGATAAGGTGTGAAAAGAGTGAACTTGCGATAGTGGATAGGGAGTTGTTTGAAAAGGTGAATTGTTTGCAATGAAGATTTATAGAGCAGGTATTTATGCAAGGCTTTCTGTCAGGGGGAGTGAGAGAAAGGCTGAGTCGATTGAGAATCAGTTCCTTATATGCAGAGAGTTTGCAAATGTCACGGATGATATTGAGATTATTGGGTGTTATAGTGATTTTGGCAAGAGCGGCATGAATTATGACAGACCGGGTTTTAAGCGGATGTATGAGGATATTCTTGCAAAGAAAATTGACTGTGTGATAGTTAAGGATCTGTCAAGATTTGGCAGGAATCATATTGATACGGGTGAGTTTTTGCAAAAAATATTTCCACTGCTCGGTGTGCGTTTTATAGCCGTGTCGGATGGTTATGATTCGATTTCGGATATGTTTGGAAAGAAGGAGTTTGCTGTAAATCTTAAAAATCTCGTTAATGAACTATACGCATACGATATAGGGGTGAAAGTAAAATATGCAAAAGAACTTAAGAAAAGAGAGGGTAATTATCTTGGCAGCAGAGCACCATATGGTTATAAGATAGTATATGAAAATGATATAAGGGTTTTAAGGAGAGAGGAAATGACATACCGAATAGTCAGGCAGATACTAAAAATGTATGATGATGGAAGAAGCATAAAAGAGATAGCAGATATGCTTTATATGGAAAGGATAAATCCTCCTGGTGAATATCTGAAAAGTAGAGAAGTTATGAAAAGCGGTGAAATAATGACAGAAGGTGGAAAGGATGCTGAACTAAAGAGATGGAATGAGAGTACAATAAGGAATATTATTAAAAAGCACAAGATATAAATTTACAGACAATGCAGTCTTTATTGAAAAAATATAATATATGATTTATCAGTTGCACCAAAGAGCAAAACAGTGGCGGCAGGAAAGTTGTGAATTTAAAATATAACACGAGGTGGGATTGATTATTTTCATCCTGCGTTCAGGGACGGCGATGGAAAGACGAGGATAAGTTACCTATGGAATCAGAATATAGAGGGTGAGGCAGCCGAGGGGAGAAGCCCGTCAGGTTATGGTTTTGGTGCGGAATATGACAGCACGGACATAAACAATGCGATAGAGACAAAAAACAGGCAATTTGCACAGAAGATAGTTCCCGCAAGCGATGGTATGGGTGGACATGGGACGGCGGTAGCATCGATAGCGGCAGGTGATGGAACGGACAGCAGGGGAAATATTATAAGAGGAAGTGCTTATAGGGCTGAACTTATCGTTGTGGAATTAAAAAGAGTGGGTGATGGAAATACAGGATATACAAGAACCATAGATATAATGGAGGGGATAGATTATACACTCAGAAAAGCGATAGAATTGCAAAAACCAATAGTCATAAACTTAAGCTACGGCACGAACGAGGGAGCACATGACGGAAATACATTGTTTGAAAATTATATAGCTGACATAAACGGTATCTGGAAAAATATGATAGTTATTGCGGCAGGAAATGAGGGGGAGTCAAGACATCATGTAAGGACTATAGTGAAAAGTGCGGAAAATAGCAGGACGGAGTTTGCAATAGGCGAAAATGAAAGAGATATGCGGCTTTTTATCTGGAAATATTTTCAGGATGAATTTGAAATATTTTTAAATACTCCGTCAGGAAAGAGAATAAATATTTTGGAGAGCGTAAGTATAAATTCGGAGCGTGAAAATATAGACAGCGTCATGGTGATGCCGACACCATACAATGGAAAACAGCTTATAGAGGTGCAGTTTAGAGCAGGAAAAAACTTAAATTATGTGCTGCCCGGTATATGGGGGATTGAATTTGAGGTATCGGGTAAAATAAAATGTGGAGTTGTGGATATGTGGCTTCCCACAATAGAAGCAATAGGTCTGTCAACAGGCTTTTTAAGACCGTCATCAGACACAACGGCAACCATTCCGGCGACGGCATTTAAAGTTTTGTCAGTAGGGGCATATAATCAAACAACGGAAAGTGTGGCAGCTTTTTCGGGACGGGGATTTACTGCTGACGGAAGACTTGCACCTCTTGTCGTGGCGGCTGGTGTTGATGTTTTGGCAGCAGGGTACGGAGGAGGGTATGTAAGAAAAACGGGAACTTCATTTGCGGCACCGCTTGTTTCGGGATATGCAGCGTGTATCATGGAGTGGGGAATCGTAAATAGAAATGATGAAAATATGTACGGGGAGAAGCTGATTGCATATATAACTAAGTACGCTGATGGGGTAAATGGAGAGGAGCTTCCTGGAAAAAGACAGGGATGGGGACTTATTTAAATGTAAAAAGATGTAAAATAAATAAACAAAGTATGAATTTTTATTGTACAATAAAAAAAACAGTCTCTATTATATTGCTTTTTTCGACTATTTGTATATAATTATTTATGTAGGCGAAAAGTCCATATTGTGATATAAGGCTTATATGTCTGAACTCCATATCATTATATGGATTAAAGCAAAATTTAAGAAAAGAGGTTAAAAAGATGGCAAACATTGATTTAAGTAAGTATGGCATTACAGGAACTACAGAGATCGTACACAACCCTTCTTATGAGACATTATATAAGGAAGAGACAAAAGCAGATCTTGAAGGATATGAAGTTGGTCAGGAAAGTGAACTCGGTGCAGTAAACGTAATGACAGGTATCTATACAGGTCGTTCACCTAAAGACAAATACATCGTTGTTGATGAGAACTCAAAAGACACTGTATGGTGGACAACAGATGAGTACAAGAATGACAACCATCCAATGACAGAAGATACATGGGCAGTTGTTAAGGATATTGCTAAGAAAGAGCTTTGCAACAAGAAACTTTTCGTAGTAGATGCTTTCTGCGGAGCAAACAAAGATACTCGTATGGCTATCCGTTTCATCGTTGAAGTTGCATGGCAGGCACATTTCGTTACAAATATGTTCATTAAGCCTTCAGCAGAAGAACTTGAGAACTTCGAGCCTGATTTTGTTGTTTACAATGCTTCAAAAGCTAAGGTTGAGAATTACAAAGAGTTAGGTCTT
>ERZ1106943.3921-NODE-3921-length-10798-cov-3.901703_pt1 | contig 10798 bp, 9 predicted proteins | sample MGYA00403671_ERZ1106943 | MGnify/ENA primary metagenome ERZ1106943 (study PRJEB35170, sample SAMEA104062427) | human gut metagenome | biome: human gut; feature: human-associated habitat; material: faeces | place: Denmark | collected 2012-06-14 ...
CGCTTAGTGCTCTACACACTTGAAGCGGGGGATTGCTTATTCTGCGTTCAATATACATATATGAATTATTTAATTTTACCATTGATTACATAAAATAGCAAGCAGAACGGGAGACAGCCAAGGGTGCCTGACATCGAAAAAAAGCCCCATGTGACATACTCCGCGTCACATGGGGCTTCCTTTTATTTTCATACACATTATTATATAGCTTGATGCGAAAGCTGAACCTTCAATCCGTTCCACTTCCCACAAGCTCTACTACATAGCCTGATGGGAAAGTAGAACTTTCCATCAGCTCTACTTCTTCACCTACGCTGTTACATCGCCTGATGGAAAGTTCTGCTTATAACCTCATCCTGCTGCTCCTTAGTGAGCTTGATAAAGTTTACTGCGTAGCCGGATACTCGGATGGTAAGCTGTGGATATTTCTCAGGATGCTTCTGTGCATCTATAAGAGTCTCCCTGTTAAGTACATTGACATTAAGATGATGTCCACCTTTCTCTGCGTATCCATCCAATAATGAAATAAGATTGTCAACCTGTGCTGTACTTGCTGTCATAGCAATTACCTCCTTCCTTTTGATGTTCACAATATAACACCATAAAAAAAGTAATTATGTCACATTTGCAACATTTTTACAAATTTATTCTTTTTTTACAATTATGTAAAAATAAACAAATTAAAGTGCAATACCCAGACCCGGTTATATTATTTCACCTGAATTATTCATATTCTAATCGTCAAACAACTCCTCAAAGAGTTCCATGTCCTCAATTTTTATCACCCGCTTGTGAATCGATATGATTCCCTCATCCTGCATCTGGGTAAGTGTTCTTGAGAGCGACGGGCGCGCTGCACCGAGATAATCGGCAAGCTCCTCGCGTGTCATATCAAGCTTCACTTCATTTTTTTCATTGATACGGTCATTCATCCACAGACCAAGCTTCTGCTTGAGTGTAGTTCCTGTCACAATGTGGAGCTTTTTCATCATCTGCAGATTGCACCTCGACTGTATATCAAGCAGATTATGTACAAGCTGCTTGTGATGCTCACACACATTAGAACAGAAGCCATATATAAATGAATATGGTATCATCAGAAGCTTTGAATTTTTCACAGCAACCGCGTCACACCAGTAATATTCTTCATCCCCGAAAAAAAATATCTCTCCAAATACATCACCCGGCTCGACTGTCATCAATATATCCCTTCTTCCGGATGGAAGATACTTGGTTATAATAACCTGCCCTTCAAGAAGAAGATATATAAATACAGGCTTATCATCCTGCCCGAATATCATCTCACCGCCATCGACCTGTTTAGTGGATGCCATTGAGCATTTGAGCATTTTTTCGATTTCAGGTTCATTTATCTTTCTGAATAAAATACTTTTCGTATAGTCAAACATATATACCTCATTTAATCAGTACATTATTTTGCAGGCTCGGCAGCAAATCCCGCAAGCTTCATATCCGTATCCAATATAATTGTATAAGTAAGTTCAATATTCTCATACTTTATCTTATAACGCGTCATTGCATAATAGCCATCGGACTGCTTCGCTTCTACACCCTCCTTACTCGTTAACTCAATACGCTCTCCAAGACTGCCTCCGAAGCCGTCCATGCCGTTTTTTAACACCTCATCGGTCATCCGAACGGCCATCTCTGTGTTACACAATGCCCTAAGTCCATCATTATCACCGCTCTCAAAAAGACCTATGATTTCTTCCGACTTAGAATATACCTCCTCCTCAGTGAACAATGTCGAATCGGCAAGGTTCGTTGTCTTTGGAGAACGTATGTAAATATATATAAACGCTCCTACAATGATTACCGCGAGTGTAATTATAAACGCAACAAGAATCTTCTGCATTGTTTTCTTGAATTTATCATCCATTTTATTCTGATTAGTCATGTAACAATCCTCTCAAATATTCTATTATTGTCTGTGCAGCTGCATGATGTGACGGAGTTCCCGGATGATTGTTGGCACCTGCCCATCCACTTTCTAAATCCGGCAGCCTAAGATACGAAACCTTATCATCCGTATTATCTTTCTTATATCTGTCAACCGTCTCAACAATATAGTTTTCTATTTCTCTTCCCAACATTCCATACATCCATATTATACAAGCATTGGGATTATTCTTACGCAGCAAGGCAATGAATTGGTACACTGCATTTTCAAATCTATCGACAGAATCCTGCTCACAGCTTCCGTCCGGATTCTTTTCCTGCTTATATATCCTGCCTGTTTTCTCATCAACCCATGCATCCGTACGAAATGCGCTCGCATCATTGGTTCCAAGATTCACCATGACCACATCCGGCTGCCATGTATCGAAGGCATTCCTGTCCAATGCCCCCGCATCAATCTGTGCCCTTCCACCTAAGAGTCCGCAAACCTGCTCGTAGTACCTTGGCAGAACCGTATTCGGATTATTGTCCCAACCGGAGTATACACCCCATCCACTCTGCGACATTATCCTGAAATCAGCATTAAAGCTGTCCGCCACTTCAAGAGCATAATGTCCTTTCGTGGAAAACACTGCCGAATTCCACTCAGTCACACCTGCAGCTCCTGCCAGCCCTTCACCGGATGTAATGCTGTCACCGATAAATTCCAGCTTCAACCATTTCTTCTCTATCGGCATGAGCTTCCCATCCGTATGGACTGCATTCACAAAGAGCAGCCCTGCCCTATCACCGGCCATCGGCTGAACCTCCTTCAGTACACGAACCCTTCTTCTGTTGTCCGGATTCATATTCCTATACACCGTAAGTGTACTTCTCCCCTTAGGAAGTGATGTTCTTATCATCGTGAAGCCATCAACCTCTACCCTTATCCACTGTTCATATATCTCATAATCGGTTATAAAATCTATCGACAGCCCGCTTCCATCAACCATAAATTCTATTCCACTGCCTGTCCAGAAAAAAGCCGGTTCCTGCCGGCTGGCAGTACGGCCTAAAATATGTATGTCACTGTCCACACCCGGAATATATGTGTTCATATACCAAACCCCTTTCGTGCATAATTATTTATAGATAATTGTTTGTATTTTAACAAATTTTCTCTCTCAATACAATAGTTATTCGTCCCCAACCGTCTAATACATGAAATAAATATCAAAACTTCTATGCGCTATTATAAAAATTCTGTAAACCATGCCTTGATTTCGACTTTTAAACTTGCTAATTATAACATTATCATTATAATATTTATAGTATGAGTCGAGAGCAGAATCTTTCCTGCCGCACATGACATACAAATAATATAAAATAATTGCACTGCCATCAAGCGGCATGTTCAATTGTAAAAAATATGAAAGGATCTCAGACAATGAATAACAACAAAGAATTTCTTGCAACAGAGCCGATAGGAAAGCTTCTTATCAGGCTAGCCGTTCCTACAGTTGCCGCACAGATGATAAACATGCTATATAATATTGTAGACCGCATATACATAGGTCATATCCCCGGAAACGGTTCTCTGGCACTCACAGGCGTAGGTATCTGCATGCCTCTTATTATGATAATATCCGCTTTTGCGGCGCTTGTCGGAAACGGAGGTGCTCCGCGCGCTTCTATTCTCATGGGCAAGGGTGATAAGGCTAAGGCTGAAAAGATTCTTGGAAACTGCTTTACAACCCAGCTTATCATATCAGTAATCCTCACTGTGGTAATGTACTTTTTCAACCGCCCTATGCTTCTCGCATTCGGCGCAAGCACAAACACTATCGACTATGCCGTAAGCTACATGAACATATATGCCATCGGCACGCTGTTCGTACAGTTAACTCTCGGCATGAACACCTTCATAACCGCACAGGGCTTCGCAAAAACCGGAATGTTGTCCGTTCTTATAGGTGCCGTTGTGAATATAGTGCTTGACCCTGTATTCATATTCGCACTCAATATGGGAGCCGCCGGAGCCGCCCTTGCAACCATCATCTCGCAGGCATGCTCCTGTGTATGGGTTCTGTCATTCCTGTTTGGCAAAAAGACAACCCTGCGTATTAAAAAAGAAAATCTCATGCTCAGACCGGACATAATACTTCCTTGTCTTGCACTTGGCCTATCACTTTTTATAATGCAGGCCAGCGAAAGCATCATTTCCGTGTGCTTTAACTCATCACTGTTAAAATACGGCGGTGATGTCGCTGTCGGAGCCATGACAATACTCACCAGTGTAATGCAGTTTGCAATGCTCCCTCTTCAGGGACTTGGACAGGGTGCACAGCCTATCATGAGCTACAACTACGGAGCCAGAAACGCCGCACGCGTTAAAAAGGCTTACTTTCTTCTCCTGAAGGCAAGCCTGTGCTACTCCGTCCTGCTCTGGGGCTTAGTCATGCTGTTACCACAGATATTTGCCGGAATGTTCACACCGGACGCAGAGCTTATAGCCTTCACAAAGACCGCCCTCAGAATATACATGGCTGTAATGTTCATATTCGGAATACAGATTTCCTGCCAGATGGCATTTAACTCACTTGGCAAGGCTGTATCATCAATCATTGTGGCGGTCATGAGAAAATTCGTGCTGCTCATACCACTCATCTACATCATGCCGCACATCTATACCGCTAATAAGGCATACGCTGTGTACATGGCTGAACCGGTCGCCGATATAATTGCCGTGACATTCACTGCGGTGTTGTTTTCGTTTCAGTTTAGGAAGGCGCTTAGAGAAATACAGTAAAAAATATAGCATAAAGACAAAACAGCAGATATATCATCATGCACACAAAGGTACCTGACATATATCTGCTGTTCTTTAATCACCAGTCACTATCCCAATCCGAATCATTGCTGTCCCAGTCGCCCCAGTCGAAGCTGTCCCATGAATCATCATCGTCATCATCATAGTAGTTATCATCTTTGTCCTTCGACTCAACGTAATTCTGATAATATGAGGTATCGTCAAAATCCCATGCTTCCCCGTCATAATATCCGTCAAGCGATGAATAATAGCTGCCCATATAGTAATCGTCCACATCATCATACGAATAGTCAAAGTCACTGTCTACATACCAGTCATCGTACTCATCGTCAAAATAATACCAGCAGCTATCAAGATAATAGTATAAATCATCCCACACTGAGCCGTCATCGTATGTATTACGAAAGACATAGTACCCCTGCCCGGTCTCTTTGTATGTGTATCCCTGTATCCATCCCAGAATGCATACGCACATATAGGTATAGCGATTAAATACGGCAGAAATCTCAGCACGAACGAAGAAAAATGGCTCTTTTTCCTCTTTTGTGAGCTTCCTGCTGAGCCTGAAGCACCACCTGCAGTATCCTCGCCTGCATACTTTCTTTTATTGAACTCCTCCTCCATCTTGTCAAAGAGTATCTGGCATGCCTTCGCCTCATCATTGCCTCTGTACCGCTCCGCGGTGCTTCCGTCGCTCTTATTCTTTGCGACAACCCACTCACCTGTAAATCTGTCCTGATAGATGTAGAACCATCGCGGGTCATGCCCCTTGTCCTCGCCAAGCGCAAATCTTATCGTGTCCAGCGGAATATTATGCCGCTCTACGAAATCCTTGTACTCCTGTAAAGAATTGACCTTCATAGCTTCCCCTTCCCATTCAACGAATGTGCTTTCACAATATATCCGATATTATTATAGCACTACAAGGTAAGTCAGGCAATGTCATTCTATTCTTCCAGGCCAAAGTTTTCCAGTCCTCCGTCGCTGTAATAGTAAAGTGCACCTTCTCTGTCCATATACATATCATATTCATATAAATATATATACCGTTCATACGCCGCCCACACGTCAACCTCCTTAGGGAAGTAGTCTGAAGGTGTTCCCCTTTCAAAATGCATTTCCCGTGACAATATTTTCTCGCCATTATGATAAATACTCATACCATCATCGCCATAGACGTACACCTCACCATCATATATGAAGCCATACGGAACGATATTATACTTGTAGATGCTACCCAGAACATACTCTCCATATAAATATTCCACCTCAACATCCTTATCCACAATCTTTTTTATCAGATAATGTCCCATTTCATTATCAGCCTGCCATATATATCTTGTGGTTACCACACCATTTACTTTCTTTGCTGAAACAAAATTATCCTTGGAAGGATTTTCAATATATTCCAACTCAATCGTATCTCCGTTTTTCAACTTTCCCTCAACAAGCCGGTATTTTCCGTACAGTGTCTTCGAAAGCTGCATATCTTCGTAGCTATGATATGCCTTCTTCGCTGCTCCCTCACCGGATATTATACCGTAATTCGATTTTAGAATCCGGCTTCCATTCACATCGACAAATCCCCTATCAGGATAATAATAAATCATAAGGTCCGGTATATATATAACTCCATCAAGATAACGACAGTCCGACCTCACAGATATAAAGAGTTCTCTTTCTTTCTCCTCCAATTCTGTCTCATCAATATCTTCCATCAACATCCATTCACCATTATTATTCCAATATTTGAATGGAGTATTTTTGATATATTCTATTTTAGCAATCTGTTTTCCTTCTTCTATTATCCAAGCTATCCTGCCCTCTTCGCCTGTCTCATAATCATATGTAATATCAAAAGAATCATCAGCAGCTTTTGTCACATAAGCATACCGGGCTATATTTTCATATTTCCCATACAGGCTATTTTCCGCCACAACCAAATCTGTATATTCGTATTGTAAATCATCAATACAATATTCCCTCAAAATACTTTTACCGGACTGCGTATCGTATTTCCATGAAAAAACCGCATACTCTTCTCCATCTTTTTCCAGTGAACACAGTCTGTACATATCATCATAGTTAAATGTTATAACACTGCCATTTTCAAGCACAGCAGTAGCCGGAAGGCTGCGGTCGATATATTCATCATCAATTGTTAACCATGTGTAGTCACACTTGACAGTTGAAGAATATAATTCATCCAGATTATTCTGTGCAGTATCACTATCATTTTTCATGACTTCCAGGCTCTTTGGCTTCACATTTTTGTCCAAGGTAATGGTCTCGCCTGCCAAATCCTCTCTATCAGCAGCTGTGATTGTGACTACCGCCCTGCCACTCTGAAAAGATATTTCCAGCTCATACAAAAGACCTTCGGAATTATTATCCTGCTGTACTGCATTAAGTATTCCATTGGCATAATCTCCACTAAATTCCGCTGACAATACATTGTCAATTAGGAGGTGTCCGCTATAAGAACCTTCCTCCACCATATTGATTGTCAAATAGCTCTCATCACTATCGCTGAAGTAATCTCCTGTAATGAAACCGGTTCCATCAGCAGCAACATCCGGCATAGTGACTGAACCGTCTGTCGGCAATGCATCCTTAACCGCTGTCAGCATCTGCTTTACTGAACTGATTCCTTCAGTATTGACACCATTCTTTGCAATAATTTCCGAAATCCATGGGAATATATCATACAGATATGGCGAAACCGTATTCTCCATGTCATCACTGCTTCCAAATTCAAATACGCCTTGAAGTGTGGATGCCGCCAGATATCCATTTTCCATATATGTCTTAACTGTGTCTGCAAAGTCGGTCAACTGTTCGACAGGAAAAGAAACTTCAGTATCAACCTTACCATTGTCTGCAAGATAGGCCGTTATGCTGCCAGCATCAACAGGTTCTTCACTTCCAGAAAAAGAGTTCGGCAACATAGAATCAACTCCAAATACTTTATAGGACATAGTGACAGCATGCGGCATGGTCTCCATACGGTATCTCATCAAATAGACTGCTCCATCGAGCGGAAGCACATAATAGCACTGTTTCTGCTCCAATGTAAGACATTCTGATGGTTCCATATAGAACAAATCATAATCCTCTGTGTCATCGTCATTTACCGTATGCCAGATTTCCTTCTGATCAGCCCACAGACTAAGCTCAACGTATTCGCCTTTATCATCCTTAAGCCGTCTCATATACAAATCGGCATTATTATCCTCCTTAAAGGCGGAATAATGAAATACATCAAAGACACTGATTCCCTCATATATCAACTCATACTCTGCCGTCAGAACCGGTTCAGATTCTGCTGGTGATTCCAATTCTTCAGTAGATGCATCAGCTACAGTTGTCACCTCATCAGAAGCTATCTCCACAGAGTTCTCCTCTACGGATGTGGTTTCTGTAGATTCTTCTACTATTGACTCTCTTTGTGATTCTCCCACGGTATCCAACGACTTTCCTGCCGTCCGCTTTCCGATTCTCCAGGACAACATCACTATGCAGATAACTATCAGTCCAACTGCTGCCATCAATACCTTTTTATTTTTCTGAAAGAAATTATTAGAATTCATATCATTTTCCCTCCTGGTATAATAAATTCTGAAGAACCGTACAGAATCTTTTAACCCAATCTATGCAGTCCATTGAATACACATTATGTATCAACAATTTTATGCCAATGCGTTATAAACGGTATTAGCCTTATCTAGTCGTTGATCGCTCCAAGCAGTAACCTCAAACTATCCACAGAAAACTCTTGCAGCATTTTCTACATCATCCTTATCCTTTATCTTATTCCATGCAGATTTGCATGATGTCTCTAATTCGCTTCTCAAATTCTTAATCCCATGTTCTTTATTTTATCTCCTATCTGCTTAGTATTGTATAATTATCAGTGCACTTAATAATAACAAATTAAACATACCACAGTATTTTATTTTCAAACACTCCCCCTTTTCAGGTTAATTTTCTTCACCCGAAAAGGGGAATGTTTTTTTATATGCAATAATGCTAAAATGCATATGAAATATAAGGAAGGAATTTCTGAACATGCATAACACAAATAAAATTGTTAAAAAAATAATTATAGCTTTTATATTTATCACATCGTTTTTATCACACAATAATATAATAGCAGATACAAATAGCTTTTTTAATAAGTGTAATCATATCGTCACTATACATGACGAAGCTCCCTCTAATTCAACGCAATCCTCACATACTAAATAAGCACATCCACATTATATTAATTTCTTTTCAAATATATAAGCTACATCCTTATCATCATATATATGACATAAAGTAGCACATTCCATCAAAATATTATTGTATTCCTCTTTATCTTTTTTCTTTAAATTATCATTCCAAAGATTATTATACTTGTGCCACCATACCTTTTGTGGTCTGTAAAGTTGTAGCTGAAGCTTTGCAGACATATCTGCGATTTCGTTAGACATGGTATATTTTCCACAATCTCCAAGCATACTTGAATATTGAATTGCCAACATGCGAAATATAACCTCAGCTCCATATAAGCCATCATATTCTTTATTATTTACAAAATATTCATATAATAATTTAAAATAACAGTCTGTTTTTTCATAATCACCCTTAATTTCATAGCAACCACCTATAGATATTAGACAAAATACTTCCGCTTGTGTAAAATATATTCTTTTTTTCACACTTTCATTTTTCATAGGTCCATGACTTCGATTATTTACAAATCTATAAATACACTCCATAGGTACTGTTAGTTCTAATAGCTTAATTAATTTATCCAACGCTTCATCATTAGAAATTCTTCCGAGCGACCTCATAATCATTATCTCTGCTCTTCCAAGAATCTGTTGATTGTATTCGTAGTCGGGAATGGAACTTTTTAATTCATTTAGAATGGCAAGAGCCTTTGTTAACTTATCACATCCAATTAAATTCCACATTTCCTCCTCTTTTTCCAAATCTGCTATATTACAGGTTATAAGTGACGAATATTGATATGCACGCGGAAGATTAAGCCTGCTATATATACTCTTCATGTTATTATATTGTAAGTTACTTCTATGCTGTTCCGTCTTTTCAATCGTTTTCTCAGCGCAAATACCATCACTTAACTCTTTGCGGCTATAACCAAGCAAATAACGTCTGGCTCTGACTATATCATTTATGCAATATGCTGTTCCTTCGCGATATATATATACATCATTATTCATAAACTCCGGTATTCCACGTTTCTTATATTCATTAGACAATATATCACGCCATAACTTAATTTTTTGCTTATTGTGAATCATATTACTAATAAAATCATCCCGATTTTTCCCTTTTATCAATGCCCAAATCCTATCTGAGATATTAATCTGGATATCAAATAGTTCTATTATATAATATGATTTTTTATCTTCTCTAAGCAATTCAACTGCATTCCGGCATAAATTCCACATTCTGCACAATTCCGTTATATCTGTCACACTTTCATTCAAACGGCAATAATACACAACAAGTTTAGAATAAAGTTTTGTCTTAGCCTTATTGTCATAATAATTTTTGTCCATATAATCAACTATTGCCATTACATTATCAATGGTTTTATTTTTTTCATCCGAATGCCACAATGCTTCGATGTATAAGTTCAGTTCATTTACCGACAGCTTGTACTCATAAAGTTTTTCAATATCAAATTCATTATTTGCAAAGATATCCGATGTCATGGCAGCCGCCATTTTATAATCGTCACCCTCCGCGGCTGTGCTCATTGCCTTAGCAGTCAGATAAAATTGCATTTTTAATCTGTCGGAAATTTCAAATGTATTTTCATAATCAATTTTTTTATATATAACATCATCCAAATTATGTTTTATATACTTTTTCTTATATTCTTCAAGCAATAACTGTTCATCCGGCTTTCCCAGTGAATCTATAAGACTATTTCTAAGCTGCCATTCCTCATAGTCTTCAAAGGTAAGCATGTTGTCAAACCACTCCGGCGCAAGCCCTAATCTGCCAATCAGGGCACTCCTAAGCAAATACCCCGGCAGCATATCCCCAGCT
>ERZ1106943.3945-NODE-3945-length-10721-cov-2.560379_pt1 | contig 10721 bp, 8 predicted proteins | sample MGYA00403671_ERZ1106943 | MGnify/ENA primary metagenome ERZ1106943 (study PRJEB35170, sample SAMEA104062427) | human gut metagenome | biome: human gut; feature: human-associated habitat; material: faeces | place: Denmark | collected 2012-06-14 ...
ATATCTATGATCACATCTGACTTTGATACCTGTACCTGGGAAATATTTATATTGACTTTAAATCCAGGAATCACTTTTCTGATCTGACTACATTTTTCCATTGCTTCTTTCATCATCCAGCGTCCTACCGGAATGATCAACCCACTTTCTTCTAACAATGGTACAAACTCTGCCGGTGATAATCGGCCTACTACATCATCCTGCCAGCGAAGTAATGCCTCTGCCCCAAGAATTTTTTTCTTCCGGGTATTAACGATCGGCTGGTAATATAATTCAAAACCCTTGTAGTTTTCTTCAACGGAACGACGTAACCGTTCCTGAATATCCATTCGTTTAACAAATGCCTGATAGGTTTCTTCCTGATACCTCACATATGTATTCTTTCCACGTTGCTTTGCTTCATGCAATGCAAATTCTGCCTGCTCTAATAAAGTATTAGCATCCTGCATTCTCGGCTTAAAATAAGTTCCACCAGCGGAAATCGTATGAAAATGCTTATATCCCATGGCTGCAATCGACTCATCGACACGCTGACGGATCTTGTGATATAAAGTACGTGCCTGATCTTCTTTTTGATCATAGTCAGCTACTTCTGCCATGACCATCATTTCATCACCATCCATCCGGTATACTCTGCCGTGTTCATCAACACATTCCCGAATGCATTCTGCTACAGAATTTAATACACTGTCTCCAAAGTTTCTGCCAAACTTATCATTGACTGTCTTAAAATTATCAATACCGATCCGTAACAAAAATCCATTCTTATCCCCTGTTAAAACTCTCTTTGTAAGATCCGATTTCAATCGTATCTCACGATATAATCCTGTTGTGTTGTCGATCATATTCCGTCTTCCGAGCTCTGTGATCCTTCCTACCATGTACTTGGCATGATCGTTCTGATCATAGACAACCTGTCCTCTACAACTTATCCAGATTGAATGTCCGTTTCTGCCAAGCCACCGGTATTCCAAATTATGCTCTCTGACTGTACCATCTATGATCCCTTGCAAGTTATCTCTTAACAGCTTTCTGTCTTCCGGATGGCAGACATTCATTAAGATCTCTGTTGCATGATCAAACTCTGGCTCCTCGAGCATAAATGTCTCTGTTGCCCTTGCTGATATCGCATATTCATCTGCCGGAAAATCATATATAAACAAATAATCTTCTGTGCATTTTGATAAAAGTGAAAAAACATGTTGTATATTCTCATAATCAAAAGTCTCTACTTTACGCATTTGCTTTCCTCCCCAATAGACTATTACATACTTTTCTGTCTGCTTCTGGCTTCTCTGCTGTTATGATGCCTGCATTTGCATTGATACATCTTCTCATCTGTTTCTTTCATCATAGTATCACTTTCCTCTGCATTCTGAATCTTTCTGCCAATCACCCCACAACTGGCACTTAATTCATAGACCGCTTTTTTCTTTTGGTTGTCCTGCCTGATCTTATCCTGAAGCCGCTGCTCAAAATGGTCACAAAAATCATGATCTATTTTTTCTGCTTCCATAAGCTGCACAACCATATATTCATCACCGCCGAAACGAGCACAGATTCCGTGCCCATCCGTTACCATTTCCTGCAAAATTTCTGCCAAACGTTTGATTGCAAAATCTCCTTCAGCATGACCATATGTATCATTGATAAACTTTAATCCATCCATATCCACAGATGCCATAAAAAGATATTTATCCTGATCGGCAAGCTGCTTCATCTTCTTTTCAAAACGAAGATAGAAGCCCCTTCTGTTATACAGACCGGTCAAGGCATCCGTGACATAACTGCGATGAAGCTGGGATTGTCTGCGGATTGTTCCTAACACCTGATCTAACCCCAATACAAATTCATAAAATGCCCTGGTATCTTTTCCCTCATAATCATATGTTGTTACCATAAATCCATAGTTTTCCTCCTGACAATGGATTGGAATAAATAATAAAGGCTCCTTTTTTTCTGCCATCCAGCAGATCTTATCTATAAATTCATCTTTCTTTACTTCTTCTAACGGAACATCGTATACATTATCTTTTAATTGTGTAAACAAAACATACGAGTCTTTTTCAAAATGGTTTGTCGGGATATCTGTCTCCTTATAATAAGAAGGATCCAAAAAAAGCATCATATATTTTGCATCAATTGCTTTACGATAGTCTTTTAATTTATTTCCCATTTCTACAGCAGAATATCCATCTGTCAGCGTTGTTATCATAAAGAACGTATCGGTTGACTGCTGACGCATCTCAGCCGCATATCCGTAAAGCTGCATGATCCGTTCATTCGGATTGCAACTCTTGATCGGTTCGCAACCACAGGATTCCGTAAACCGGGTATGAAACGGAATATACAAATCTTTGGGTTCTTCTGTCGGATTTTCAATACAACGATCAATAATGTCTAACATACTCTTTCCGATCTGGCGGACATCATCTGTTGCTGTCGTCAATCTCGGAGTACAATATTGCTCTAACTCTAATCCGTCAAAGCCGGTCACAATAACATCTTTTGGAATACAAATACCGTGATTCGTTAAAACATTCATTACTGTCAATGCCATAATATCATTTGCACAGATTACTGCTTCCGGCATACTTTGTTCTCCACGCTGCCATTTTGCAACCCATTCTTCACAGGCGTGTCTTGCCGGCATCTCCCAAAACTGTCCATAAGCCAGTCGTTCCGGCTCAAAGACCAGATCATTCTGTTCTAAGACTTTTTTAAAAATGCCGATTCTCGCATCCGAAAACTCATTATGTTCAAAACCTGCCATGAAATTAATCTTTTTACAGCCATGATCTTCGATCACATGACGAACTACTTTTTCAAAGGATTCTTCATATGCAAATAATACGTTATGGCAGCCTTTCATCCTTCTGTCTATCGTAATAACAGGCACACCGGCATCTTTTGCTTTTTGTACCAGCTGTTCTGATATCTCATCATTTGCGATCGACTCAGAAAAAACGATCAAAACCCCAAGCTTATGAAAAGGAATCATATCAAATACTCTGACTTCCCCTTCACCAAACTTAGTCACCTCATATAAGCGCTGGAATGTATTAAAGATCATAACGGTATAATCTCTTTTTCCTGCTTCTTTGCAAATCGCACGCACATGCTTTTCCCAACTGTCACTTTGCATGGATGCGACACAAATTCCAATTACTTTTTTATCTTTTCGCACAGTTTCCTCCTCCGTGTTTATAGTGCTTTTTCCCTTACTATTTATTGTACCACAAAATCCATTGGCAAGAAAGCTTGTTTTTCCCCGTCAACGCCTTCTTATCAGCTATCCAGAACCTGTAAAAATTCAGGATTGTTCTTCCCGCAGCATCTTCTTTTGGTATTCTTTTCGTAACCCGGCTGTTCCAACCAGAAACAATACAATTCCGACAGCAAAAAGTACGATTGTGATCCATGGGGCAGCGGCTCCTTTTACCGCACTGATCGCCGAAATCGCATACGATGTTCCATTAAAAAGAATGTGTGCTGTAATATTAGCAAGGATCGTACCTGTAACATAACGAATCATTCCCAGAAGAATTCCTAAAAGAAATGCATATAATCCCTGTATCAGATTCATATGATATACCCCAAAAAGGAATGCCTGTAATGTGTTAGCGATCCAGAACGGAAACGCCAAATGAAAACGGTCTAAAATTGCTCCGCGAAAAATAAATTCTTCGGAAATCGGTCCCACTAACAATACATAAAACATGGTAATTCCAATACTGTCAGCCGACAAATGATCCATTACCTGGTTATACTGTATAAATATCTTTGGGAAAAGTGCACCGGCTATAGAAAGTAATGCCGTCAACACAATGCAGCCGCCTACTGCTGTGCTAAAAAGAATACCACAATTTTTTAACGCAAAGGCTTTCTTATACGAAAAAGGATGCACTCTCCAGCTCGACTTCTTATAAAGAATTCCACACCAGATCAGGCAAAGAAGTGCACTAACAAAAGAAACCCAGATCAAAAAAGGTCCTTTCTTCGTATTTGCCTGTGCAATCTGCTGCAATATCTCGACATTTTTCTTGTCAAATACCGTAACATGAATCGTCATAACGATCATACAGACCATATAGGCAAGCATTTGCATCAACAATGCACCTAAAAAGATCAATAAAGCCCTGATACATACCCGATTCCTGACTATCTTCCAATTCTCATCCTTATTTGATATCATATTTTTCATCTACGCCTCTTTTCTTTTTTTATTTGCCCTCTATCTTCTCAAAACGAATCCTTTCGGCTGGATTTTTAATATAAAGCAGGAAATAGAACAAACCTATCCGGACTTTCCTTTTATCTTGCCTTTTGCTATTATCTTTTTCTCTGTAAGAACTCAGGAATCTTAATACCGGAATCATCTGCTGACTGTCGGCTTAAATTTCCTGTTGGTACCGGTGTGACCGGTCTTGCTGTCTGTGTTGGAGTCACGCGCTTTGGATCTATCTTACGTGGTGTCGGAATCTGACCTTCTCTTGTCGGGAAGTTCGTTTTAGGAGCTGCGGGCTTTTCCTGTTTCATGGAAGTAAATGCTCCCATTCCGTCATTCTCTAATCCGGTTGCAATAACAGTAATCTGTACTGTATCCCCTGCATCATCTCCACCATCTACTACACCAAAGATGATATTCGTATCTTCTCCTGTTAATTCCTGTATGTAAGATACTGCTTCATTTGCTTCCTGTAAAGCAACAGCACCTGAAATGTTAATAATAACATGAGAAGCACCTTCAATCGTTGTGTCTAACAACGGACTTGAAATTGCCTGCTTTACTGCATCCACGCATTTTTCATCACCACTGCCTGTACCAATGCCAATATGGGCAATTCCTTTGTCTTTCATAACGGTCTGTACATCAGCGAAATCCAGATTGATCATACCCGGTACATTGATCAAATCTGTGATACCCTGTACACCCTGCTGTAAAACTTCATCTGCTTTTAAAAGAGCATCAGGAATAGAAGTGCGGCGGTCTACAATATCTAACAAACGGTCGTTTGGAATAACGATCAGCGTATCTACGTTTTCTTTTAAACGTTCAATACCGGATAACGCATTGTTCATACGGCTTCTTGCTTCAAAAGTAAACGGTTTCGTAACAACACCGACAGTAAGAATACCAAGACTTTTAGCAATCTCTGCTACAACCGGAGCTGCACCTGTTCCCGTTCCGCCACCCATGCCACAGGTAACAAAGAGCATATCCGCTCCTTTGATCATATTGGTGATCTCTTCTTTGTTCTCTTCTGCTGCTGCTTTTCCAACTTCCGGATTTGCACCTGCTCCAAGTCCCTTTGTCAACTTCTCACCAATCTGTAATGTATTGTTTGCTTTACAATTTGATAAATGCTGTCTGTCTGTATTAATGGCAATAAACTCAACACCAACGATTCCTTCATCTATCATTCTATTGACGGCATTGTTTCCGCCGCCACCGACTCCGACTACAATGATCTTTGCTGCAAATTCTGAATTTTCTGACTTAATCTCTAACAAAGTTGCTCCTCCTTTATCCTTTTACACTTTAGGGGTATAATAGGAATATATCTTTCTCATTCTAATAAAACAGGCAATTTTTTCCTGCTCTAAGACAATTTTCGCCATTAAAATAAAAAATCTATTTTCATTTTTAATTGCACTAATATATATAATACCTATTTAGACTTCAATAATCAAGAGAATATCTGTTTTTTTTTCGTTTTTTTGAACTATTTCTCCGATTTTTTTGTAACCTTCTTTTTTTCACTTTTTAAAACAATCTTATCACCTGCCTGAAAGTTCTGCATATCAATCGTTCCTTTCAGTTTTTCTTTCTTTGCTGTCTTTAAAACATCCGATAACGCAGACATCTCATCATCATACATTGTCTTTCTCGCAAGAGTAACTTTAATATCACCCGATAACAGCAAAATATCTTTATCTTCTATCTGCAGCTTGTCTACCGATATCTTATAATGTGAGATCAGCTGTGACAGATTCATGATTGTCTGAAATAATGTATCATCCTTGACATTGAATGCTTTTCCTACTGTAAATGTACCAAACCTGATACCATTTACAACCAAAACATCTTCTTTTTTCTCTTTCATACTTTGCAAGACAATTCCGTCTTTATCAAAGTAAATATATTGTCCCATATATTCAATGCATCCACTGATCTTTTTATCGTAAACATGTAATGTGATCGTATTTAATGAATCATATGAAACATCAATCTCCTCAACAAAAGGAAGCGTATTGATTCCATACATCTTCTGATAGATCCAGAAAAAAAACTCATTATCCGCATATTTTCTCGAAAATACCGATTGTTTGATCTCATCAGCTGAATACATCCGGGTTCCTTCTACATATACGGTCGTTATCTTCATTCCAAAGAATACGAAAAGAACGAGCAATACGACCAATGTAAGCAGGATCAAAACTTTATGATACCATCTCTTTTTCTATTTTTGTTTGATCTGACGGGACACACTTAATACCAGCCCGATCTCCGCCATTATGATCGTAGCGGATGTACCGCCAAAACTGATCAGTGGCATTGGAATACCGGTTGATGGAATCGTATTGGTTACAACCGCTATGTTGATCAGCACCTGAACTGCAAGCTGTACTAAAACACCGACACAAAGCATGGTTCCAAACATATCCGGTGCATGACAGGCAATCATGACAATGCGCCATAATAATGCTGCAAATACCACGATCACAAGAATCGCACCTACAATTCCAAGCTCTTCACAGATTACCGAAAAAATCATATCATTATATGCTTCCGGGATAAATCCGAGTTTTTGCATACTGCGTCCTAAGCCTTTTCCAAAAAGTCCTCCCGATGCAATGGCATATAGCCCCTGACGAATCTGAAATGCCGGTCCGTAGTTTTCTACATCAAGCCACATACGGATACGTTCCATACGGAATGGATCTGCAAACAGGATCACAAGAACACCTGCCGCTGCCAATGCAACAAAAACAGCCAAAAAATAAGCTTTCTTATTACTTGCGACAAGACACATACAAAAGAAGATCATGCCGACAATAATCGCAGAACTCATATTCTCTTTCAAGATAATTATGATCAGCGGTCCTATATAGACCAACAGGCGTAATGCGCCGATTCCCCATTTATTGTCCAGTGCCCTGCGGTTTTTGTAGATTGCATATGCCAAAAATAAAATTGTAGCAATCTTTGAGATCTCTGACGGCTGAAACTGGATCACTTTAAGATCAAGCCAGCGTTTCGCACCATTTCTTTCCACACCGACAAACAAAACCATAATCTGTAAAATATACGCAAAGATCAACGATATCTGTGATAAGGACAAATGTAAAAATCCAATCTTATGCATTAACACCTGATAATCCAGGCGGGATACCAGAATCATAACTAAAAAACCCAGGAAGAGTCCCTTTACCTGGGATTTAACATAAAACAGCGGATCACCTCTTAATGAAGCTGTATAATATCCGGCACTATAGATCATCAATACACCAAACAGTGCAATTCCGATCGTCAGAAAAAGCAATGCAAAATCATATTGTGTCACATAACGCATAGAACGTCTTCTTTTCCTTTCCGATGCATATGAACCGTATGATGCCGATCCTGTTCTCGTATTCGGACGACGCGTATCCGGCTGCCTCCTATAGCTGCCTCCTTGTGAATATTCCATAAATACCTCCCTTTATTCTTCAGGAAAGTTACTGTAATGCTCTTACATATTCCTTGAAAAGTTTTCCACGCTCTTCATAGCTATTAAACATATCCCAGCTTGCACAGGCAGGGGACAATAATACCGCATCTCCGCTCTTTGCTTCGCGGCTGCTGACTTCTACGGCTTCCTGCAAGCTTTGCGTCATAATAATATTCGTAAATCCGGCTTTTTTTGCTGTAGCAGCAATTGCGTCTTTGGTCTCTCCAAGGAGAACTAAACATTTTACTTTATCCCCAAAAGAAGCAATCCATTCTTCATACGTATTTTTCTTATCATAGCCGCCACCAATCACAATCGTTGGACGAACCATGGCTTCTACTGCTTTGATCGCAGCATCCGGATTCGTTCCTTTAGAGTCATTATAATAACGGACACCATTGACTTCTTTGACAAATTCAATTCTGTGCTCTACTGCCTGAAAATCACGGATTGCCTGACGGATACAGTCTATCGGAACACCCGCATGCATTGTGATCGCAATCGCAGCCATTACGTTTTCGTAATTATGTTTTCCAAGCAGATTCATATCGTGGATCGTACAAACCGGAATCTTTTCGGTATCACAATAATAGATTTGCTCACCTTCAAGCCATATACCACGTTCTAATATATGCTCACTGCTAAACCAAAATACATCTGCACTCATGTCTTTTGCAAGTTTTTGCAAATAGGCATCTTCATAATTCAGGACACAGATCTCGTCTTTTGTCTGGTTCTTTGCAATACGTGCTTTCGTTTCCGCATAACATTCCATCGTATGATGACGATTTAAATGATCCGGTGTGATATTTAAGATTGCACTGACCTGTGGATGAAATTTATGGATTGTTTCTAACTGGAAACTGCTGACTTCTGCTACCGTAACAGAATCCTCTGTCATATCCAATGCATATTCTGTATAAGGAAGTCCGATATTTCCCACTACAAAGACACTCTTATAATAAGTCTTTAATATCTCGCCCACCAACGCAGTTGTCGTTGTCTTTCCATTCGTTCCGGTGATTGCAAGCAGTTTTCCTTTACTGCAACGGTATGCTAATTCAATCTCACCCCAGATCTTAATATTATGCTCTTGCATTTCTAATACAAACGGAAGATCGGTTGGAACTCCCGGACTTAATATTGCAATATCGACTTTACCTCACTGTCGGTAAATCCAAATGCCTCATCAAAATCGCTGTCTGTAATCGAACAGACCTTAAAATTATTTAATCCAGTAAAAATACTCTCCTTTGCAATTCGCAGACATCCCGTCAGAACAGCAAATTCCAGACTATCATTTGTTTTTAATACATTTTCAAAAAAATTGCGAAGTAGTAGCGCCATTTCATCGTAGTAACCATTTTGGTTTGCCTTTGCAAGTGGAACATCATATTCATCAATTAAAACAATCACTTGCTGTCCAAAGTGAATTTCTAACAGTTCTGTCAACTCTTGAAGGCTACTTACAAGCGTGTCTTCTTCCATCTCTCGATCTAAAAGTTCACTAAAAAGTGCTTTATCAACTGCTGTCAGTCTATCACTGTCCAGTAAAAACTGTACTCTTCTAGCCTCTCGGTTCACCAATTTGATCAACTGAGCCTTGGCCTTTGCATACGAATCTGCATGAATGCTCTTTAAGCTGATAGATACAACTGGATATTTTCCCATATGTTTTTCGCATAATTCATTATTTTTAGAAATAGAAAGACCTTGAAAAAACTTTGGATCGGTTCCAATCTCGAAGAAGTGCTGAAGCATACTCATATTCAGTGTTTTTCCAAAGCGGCGTGGTCTTGTAAACAAAGATACTTTATTTCTTCTGTTAAGAACTTGTTCGATTAATTGAGTTTTATCTACATAATAATACCCATGTCTTCTAATTTCCGCGAAATCCTCAATTCCTACCGGAAGTCTCCATTTCTTAAACTCCTTTCCGATTACCGACACCATTATTTGTTTTATCTTTTTCTTCATACGTGCAAAAAGACTCCACGAGTCCGTGGAGTCTTCGTAACATATAAAAGCCATTCCCCTATTACAGATTTGCTCTAATTTCCTTCGGACGGAAACCACCCTCTGCTAATGCAGCGATGATCTCTTTCTTATGGCTCTCACCAAAGCTCTCCATGGTGATCTTTAACTCTACTGCGGCGCTTCTGTTTATGGTAATAAACTGATTGTGGTCAAGCTTAATGATATTGCCCTTTACCTGTGCGATAAGGGAAGCGACCTTTGCTAACTCACCCGGCTTATCTGGAAGCAGACAGGATACGGAGAAGATTCTTCCTCTCTGAATTAATCCGTGCTGTACAACAGAGGACATAGTGATGACATCCATGTTACCACCGCTTAAGATGGAAACGATCTTCTTGTTCTTTACATCAAGATGCTTGAGTGCTGCAACAGTCAGAAGTCCGGAGTTTTCTACAACCATCTTGTGATTCTCGATCATATCAAGGAATGCACCGATAAGCTCGTCGTCCGGTACGGTAATGATCTCATCTACATTTGCTTTAATATACGGGAACAGCTTATCTCCAGGAGTGCGCACTGCTGTACCATCTGCAATTGTATTGACACTCGGAAGGCTTACAACATGATCAGCCTTTAAAGATTCCTGCATACAATTTGCACCTTCTGGCTCTACTCCGATAACCTTAATCTTTGGATTAAGCATCTTCGCTAATGTGGAAACACCTGTACACAGTCCGCCGCCGCCGATTGGGCAAAGAATGTAATCAACAGTCGGAAGCTCCTTTATAATCTCCATTGCGATGCTTCCCTGTCCACATGCAACATCCAGATCATTGAAAGCATGGATAAATGTATATCCATGTTCTTCTGCCAGCTTCAATGCATGCTCACATGCGTCATCATACACATCTCCGTACAGAACAACCTCAGCACCATAGCTCTTGGTACGGTTTACCTTGATCAAAGGTGTTGTGGTAGGCATTACAATGACCGCCTTACATCCATAACATTTTGCTGCGTAGGCAACAC
>ERZ1106943.3952-NODE-3952-length-10699-cov-3.596392_pt1 | contig 10699 bp, 10 predicted proteins | sample MGYA00403671_ERZ1106943 | MGnify/ENA primary metagenome ERZ1106943 (study PRJEB35170, sample SAMEA104062427) | human gut metagenome | biome: human gut; feature: human-associated habitat; material: faeces | place: Denmark | collected 2012-06-14 ...
GAGGATTTCAACATGAAAACAAGAGAAGTTGTATTCTACAGCGAAGGCGCAAAGATGGTAGGAGATATTTATCTCCCGGATGATTACAAAGAGGGCGAGAAGAGACCAGCAGTTCTGTGTAACTCTGGATGGACCGGCGTTAATAAGTGCTATCCGGCACTGTTTGCAAGAGCTTTAACAGCAAGAGGATTTGTATGCATGGGCTTCGATTACAGAGGATTTAAGCCGAGTGAGAATTTTCATCCATGCCTGCCGAAGTACACAACCCTTGAGACAGAGGTTGAAGACGTGGCAAACGCATTTACCTTTATGCAGATTCAGCCGGAAGTAGATCCGGAACGCTGCGGACTTCTTGGATGGGGTGTCGGCGGTGCTGTATGCGTAACCGTTGCAGCGCGTGACAAGGAAGTAAAAGCGATTGCAACCCTGAACAGCTTTGTAAATGGCGAGCGCTGGATGCGTGACGGCATGGGAAATGATAAGTTTGGAAAGAGCGTTGCACGCCTCAGAGAAGACCGTATCAAGAGAATTACAACCAACGATCCGGTTCTGATGCATCCGTACACCGATTATCCGAACATCACAGAGAGCGGCGATTTCTATACCGATCACGTATTAAAAGAGATCAACGGCGGTATCGGTGATTCTGTTAACGAGGATAACGGCGAGGAGTTCCCGACCCCGATGAGCACGGCAATCGGCGAGAGCTTTATCCGTTTTAACGTAGAAGATCTGCTTCCGAGAATCGCACCGCGTGCTGTCTTTGTAGGTCATGGCTATTATAACGAGCTGCATCAGCGTGTAGAGGCGGAAGAAGCATACCGTCTGGCACAGGAGCCGAAGCAGTTATACTATGTAGATGGCAAGCACAATGAGTGGATGTTCGACGACGATCCGAAGTTCCAGGCACTGGCTGACGCGCTGGCAGCATTCTACAAGGAGAATCTGAAAGCATTCCAGTTTGGTTTACAGAAATAATCTATGGACAGAGAAAAAGAGATTGCATATTTAATGCAGGGAGCGTATGACCTCCATATGCACGCAGCCCCGTCCCCCTTTCATCGAGTTTTGGATGATTACGGGCTGTTAGAAGAAGCCGGGAGAGCCGGAATGGCAGGAATTATGCTGAAATCTCACTATGAGTCCACGATTGCGCGGGCAATTCTGGCCAATATCCACTGTGCATCGTGTACGAAAGCCTATGGCGGTCTGGTGTTAAACTGGCCAGTCGGAGGACTCAATCCATATGCGGTTGAAAATGCGATGAAGCGCGGATGCCGTATCGTGTGGATGCCGACCCGGGACGCAAAGAACTCTTTGTGTTCTGGGAATATGCCGGGAGATTTCTTTGACCGCTCTGGAATCTCTATCCTGACCGAAACAGGGGAGCTGAGGGCGGAAGTTTTGGAGATTTTGAGGATTGCCAGAAAGTATGATGCGGCAGTCGCGACCGGGCACATCAGCCCGGAGGAAAGTATTCTCCTGTGTCAGGAGGGAATCCGGCAGGGAAACCGTATGGTTCTGACACATCCAGAATTTCCGCGGACGCGTGTCGATGTAAAAACGCAGAAACAGCTGGCAGCTCTGGGCGTTTATATTGAAAAATGCTGGTATAATGTGGCAGAAAAGGAATGCACGGCGCAGGAGATGGCAGACCATATCCGGGGAGTCGGAGCAGAACACTGTTTTATGGTAACGGATCGGGGGCAGACTTCAAGAGAACACCCGGCGGAAGCGATGAAGCTGTTTATGCAGACATTGCTGGATGAGGGAATCACGGAAGATGAGATTTATGTGATGACGCATACGGTGCCCCGGAAGGTGCTGGGAGAAGAATAGGAAAAAGAATGTGTGGTTGTAAATGATAATTGACAACCACACATTCTCAGACTGTAGACAAAGCCCCGCTTTTGCGGGGGTTTGCTATTGTTAGAACCGCTTTTCTGATATAATGATGTCAGAAGGGCGGTGTTTTTTATGATGACAAAAAATGCAGATAAGAAAAGGTAACAGATGCTGATGTTCTGTATGGATGACATGGTGCCACAGAATCACATGCTCCGTTTGATTGATAAAGCCATTGATTGGAACTTTATTTATGACTTAGTAGAAGAAAAATACTGCCCTGACAACGGTCGGCCAAGCATGGATCCCGTTATGCTCATAAAAATTCCCGTTATTCAGTATCTCTACGGAATAAAATTTTTCTACATTTGGGAAAAACTATACACGCCGTTTTAAAGATACCAATCTTTTTGAACAGATTTTTTCCAGGATTCTCGAAGAATGCATGAAATACAAACTTGTAGATACCGACCAGATATTTGTTGATTCAACTCATGTAAAAGCTTGCGCTAACAGTAAAAAAATGCGGAAACGAGTCGCTCATGAACAAGCTTTTTGGTATGAAGATGAATTAAAAAAAGAAATCGAGCAAGACCGTCTGGCTCAAGGTAAAAAACCATTGAAAGATAAAAATGATTACCAGCCACCAGCATCTGGAGGAAACGGTTCAGAAAATTTAGAAGCTTCAGAAGAAATTCTGTCCGGTGTCAAAAGAAGGCTATTTCAGAAAGCATGACTACGTTTATGATGAGTATTACGACTGCTATATTTGCCCTGAAAATCAAGTGCTTTCTTATAGCACAACAAATCGAGATGGCTATCGTGAATACAAAAGCCGTGGATATATTTGCTGTAATTGTCCCCAGAAATCTAAATGCACAGAAAGCAAAGATCATGTGAAGCTGGTAACATAGCATGTATGGGAAAGATATATAGAGAAAGCAGAGGATATCCGTCATACACTGGGAAACAAAGAGATTTATCAGAAACGAAAAGAAACAGAATTTTTACTGAATAAAATAAACGCAAGAGAAAAGTGGTGCCTGGCCTAACGGTCAAACACCACTTTGTCTACAGTCTGAGAATGTGTGGTTGTAAATGATAATTGACAACCACACATTCTTTTTGCACAATTTAATGTGTGAATGTAATGTGGAGGAGATGCAGTATGAGTGATGTTGAAAAAGTAAAAGAATTATTGAAAAAATCATCGAATGGCGTCATAACAACGGAGTAGATAACGTCCGCGGGCCTGCATCGTAGTGCCTTACAAAAATTAGTAGAAGATGGAATATTGTATCGCTATGGGCGTGGAATGTATATGCGGAGGGATGTGTGGGAGGATGATTTGTACCTGCTTCAGCGCAAATATAGCCGGGGAATCTATTCGAATGACACAGCTTTATATCTTTTAAGATATAGCAATCGCATGCCTGCCAGGTATACGATGACGTTTCCCAAAGGATACAATACTCCATCCCTGAAACAGGAAAATATTATTATTAAATGAAATATTATGGAAAATTATATGGGGATCATCGAGATAGAGTCGCCCTGCGGCAATCCGGTTCGCGTATATGAGCTTGAAAAAACTTTATGTGACATTGTCCGGGGAAGTGGGAGTGATATCCAGGTGGTCGGGACGGCGATGAAAAGGTACGCTGTTTCCCAGGATAGGATCTGCATCGTCTGATGTGTTATGCGGAATTGCTTCATGTTAAAACGAAAGTACTGCGCTATATGGAGGTTTTGCTGTGATTACAAGGAATCCGATGCAGTTAAAAGCATTTGCGAAAAAGAAGGCGGCGGAAAAAAATATTTCCGCGCAGCTTGTCATGCAGAATTATATGTTAGAAAGGCTGTTAGAGAGGAGTAGGGAACTTCATAAGTTTTGGAGACGTTATCAACGGGAGTTTGAATATGACAGAGATATTTCGCTTGAAGCCATATGTGAGACCATTCAATCGATTATGAAACGTTTGAATAAAATAGAAAATTCTGAATATATGAAATGAGAGCCGCAACGGGTGAATGAACAGTTCGTTACGGCTCTTGCATATGAATCAATATAAAGGGATATTGAGTATGGTGTAAGGCGGCTTATGCCTGCTCGCCCCCGTCTTTTCCAGTTTTATCAAACTTCTTATAATTCTTAATCAGAATTCCCAGACTGGCGGTGGCGCCGATCATGATGAGAGCGGCGAACATTCCGCCGAAGTTCGCGATGATTTTAACACCATTGACACCAACGGTTGCGATCATGATGTAGCCGACTGCCATCGGAACGACACACCACACAAGCTTTAACCACATCGGGGAGTCCGGGGAATCCGGGTTGATACCCTGAGTGGAGATGCCTGCCATAGCGATACAGTTGGAGTTGCAGGCGGTAATGGTGCTGAGGAAGATCAGAACAACGAATAATGGGATGATCAGATTTCCAAGCGGAAGAGCTCCTAACATATCATAAGGAACATTCTCAACGCCGCGGTCATAAGATGCAACGAGGTCGAACAGTCCAGAAGTCTGAACCCACAGAGAGGTACCGCTGACTAAAACCATCCACAGGGCACTGACAGAAGCACAAAGACCTACATATAATCCAAGCACGTGTTTTACCTTGCGTCCATAAGCGATCTGTCCCATGAAAGCGCCAGAGGTAGGTGCCCATGCCATCCAGCTGAACCAGTAGAAGGTGGTCCACCACTGCGGCCACTGGGTTCCAACGGATTCACCAGTAATCAGGATACGTTCAATAAAGGTACCTGCGAAACCGCCCAATGCCTCGGTAGAGAGGTTGAACAGGAAGGAGGCATTTGAAAATACCAGCAGGAAAATCAGGAAAATAGCAAAGCCGTATACGTTGATATTGGAAACATGCTTCATGGCTTTCTGGATACCGGAAACAGCCGTAGCAACCGTGACAGCGGCAACGACAATACCGACCATAAACCAGAGGCGGGCATTAGATGGAAGTCCAAGCATTTTGGAGATACCACCGGAAATATTCATGAATGCCTGTGCAACAGAACCAGCCATACCGGCACCGATGGCAAATAAGGTGATTGCGTCGATGGTCTGCATCCAGCGAGGATGGTAGCAGCGGTCACCCAGAAGAGGGGAAACTTCACTGGCGATGGAATACGGCTTTTTCGCGTTGTAATACATGAAAGCAAATACAACCGCCGGAACCGTATACATACAATATGGAACGATCGTCCAGTGAAGGAACATGGTTTCCATGGCAAATTTCAGGGAACCGCTGGTAGAAGGTTCAACGCCGTATAATTCGGTCGGCGGGTACGCGTAATGCGCGATCGGCTCTCCCGGTCCCCAGAAGAGGACACCGGCTGCCATGGTTGTTGTGAGGGCGATAGTAAACCAGGAAAAATTGCTTAGTTCTGGTTTGGCGTCCTCACCGCCGATTCGTACATCGCCAAATTTGGAAAACATGGCAACAACGGCGACGATTACGATTGCAAGGGCAAGAATGCTGGCAGCCCAGCCGAGATTTTTGATGATCCAGTTGTTGATATTATTGATGACTCCCAGAAAAGTTTCCTGATCGACAAGGCTTAAAACAAGGAACGCGACCAGAATAATAAACGGCGGGAAAAAGGTCATGATGCGAATTTTTGAGTTTTCATTTTTAGCATTTTTATCAGTCATTTATGATTCCTCCTTGTAGGGTGTATCCCAGATAGGACGATAGTCCTCCGGGTGGCGGTCGGTCAGAACGGTATTGAAATCACGTTCTTTTGCAATCCGGTTTAAATCAACGCTTCCATATAAAATAGCTTCTTCCTGGACGCCGCAGCTGTCAATCCGTTCTCCAATAGGACTTACCAGCTGGCTTTTTCCTGCGAAGATCTCATCGCCGGACAATCCACAGCGGTTGACTGCGGCTATGTATACAAGATTGTCCAGGGCACGGCACGCAAGGTTTAAATCCCACCATTCTTTGAAATAGTAGCTGGCGCGCCATGCGGCCGGGACTAAAACCAGTTCGGCACCGGCCAGTGTTAGCAGGCGGACGGTTTCTGGAAAGCATACGTCGTAGCAGATGACGACGCCGATCTTTCCGAGTTTTGTCTCAAAGACCGGGTACTGGGTGCCGCGCTGCAGATAAGTTCGTTCGTCTCCGACGGGATGCGTTTTTGAATAATGCCCGAGAATCGTGCCGGTATCATCGATCAAAAAAGCAGAGTTTTCGACTCCAGATGGGGTGGAAAAAAGGATCGGAGCCAGAATAAAGACTGAAAGTTCCTTTGCCAGACGACGCATCCGTGTCAGGGAAGGTCCATCTTCGGTTTCGGCGAGCTTCATCATATCTGGGATGCAGGTGCCGAGATAGCCGACATTAAATACCTCTGGCAGACAAATCAATTTTGCCCCGTGAGCGGCTGCTTCCCGGATCTGTTTCTCTGCTTTGTCAAGATTATTAGAAACATGGAACAAATCGCAGTCCATCTGGATCATGGCGATTTGGTAAGGTGATCGAGTTTGTTGCATTTGAGTATCCCCTTCCTAAAAATAGAATATTTATTCCATAAACGACATTTATGATATGATTATAGAATTTGTAAAGGAATAAATCAACCAAAATACAATAATAAAGAATAAAATTTACCTTTTTTACAAAGAAATCCTCCGAAATTTGTCTGCTTTGACGAAAAACAAATGTCAAATTGACGAATTTGTAAGGAAAGTATATAATAAAACCAAACGAAAATCGAGTGAGAATCTTGGAATGAATGAGGATAAACGATGGGCAATGAAGTATTGGAACAGATCATAAAAATCAAGGACGCCGTACCGAAAAAACAGAGAATTCTCTGCAATTATCTGGCGCTGAATTATGAAAAGATCGGCGTGATGACGGTGGCGGAACTGGCGGAAAATGCGGGTGTGGGAAGCACGACGGTCATGCGTCTGGTACAGCTTCTGGGCTTTGACAGCTACACTACATTTAAGAAAGCATTGGCACAGGAATCGCTTTTGAAAAATACAACGCCGTACCGCAGCCTGCGGCAGGAATTTTCCCGTACCTCGGAGACGGCGAGCCGGGATACGTTCCATATGGCGATCGCGGACGGAATTCAGGTGCTTGAAAATCTCTGTACGCCGTCAAACATTTCCCAGTTTGAGGCGGCAATCCAGCTGATGCTGGAATCAGATCAGCTCTATATATTGGGAATGCGTTCCAGCAAGGCGCTGGCGCTGTATTTTGAATATGTGGCAGAGCGCTTTTATCCGCATATCCGCCAGCTCAGCCGGGAGGAAGAGTTTGTCTATGACCGGATTGCAATCAATACGACGCCGAAGGATGTGCTTTTAGTGTATTCGGTCTGGCCGTGTACGAAAAAGACGATTCGTGTGGCAGAGTTAGCACATAACCTGGGAATCCCGATGATACTGATCACAAATACAAGCTTAAATCCATTGGTAAAGATCGCAGATGTAGTGATTGATACGAATTCTGTGAACCATCCGAGCGGTGATACTGCTTTGATGCTGGTAACGGAGGCGCTCATGAGTGAACTGGGAAGACGGACCGCACCGGAATCCACGAAGAATATTGAAAAGATCGAACAGGCATTGAATGACAATGGACTGATTCTCTGGGAGAATTAATCGAAGATGTGCAACTGAAAACAGGATAAAACAGGGCTGCCGTTATTCCTCAAACGGCAGCTCTTCTTTTCGCAAAAATGTCCGGATCGACTCGTCCCACTCGCGTTCCAGCGTCTTGTCTAACGTAAATTGGTTGAGCGACAGCCCGGTGACACAGCTTAAATGCTGGTTTTCATAATGAATATTTAAGAACAGTCCGCCGACCTGCTCCGGGAGCCATTGGCTTTTGTGGGTGGTCAGAAACTGTTCGGTGGCAGCTTTCGGAAGCTTCAAAATGATGGAGAAGCGCTCCGGAAGCTTTTTTCCTTTTATGAGGGAAAAACAGAACGGGCGCAGAGTTTTCCAGGTTGAATATTCTTCAATCTGCCCCTCGGCACGCTCTTCTTCGGAATAAAAGCTTTTATGGACGCGTCCGTCGATGGAGAAGGTGTTGAACGTCACGATCTCCGCTTCCTTAAGCAGAAAGCGGTCAAATGTCTCTCCGATGAACAGTTTCTTGGTAAATAATTTTATATCACAGATATTGCAGGCAATCATATGTGTCCTCGCTGAGATGGTAAATTCGTTATTTTCTGTGTAATGTAGAAACAATAACGTAGATTCTATTTTATCGCAGGCGGGAAGGGGACGCAAGTGACTTCTTATTGGCAAGACGGAGAATTTTAAAATCTTATTAGCACTCAACAAAAATGAGTGCTAATTTTCTATTGACATCTTGGAACGCTGGTATTAAAATAAGAGTCACGGTGATGGAAAATCACAAAAAAAGAATTTTACAAGCGCATATTTATGTAGCTGGATAGCAGGATTGGACGCGGCAGAGTGAAACTGCCAGACTCCATTTCCGGGAGCGGATATCCACTGTATTTTGCAATCAAAAGGAGTGTATAGATATGGCAGCAAAAACAGGAAGTTTATCAATCAACAGCGAGAATATTTTCCCGATCATTAAGAAATGGCTTTATTCCGATCATGATATTTTCTATCGTGAGCTGATTTCCAACGGATGCGACGCGATCACGAAGCTGAAAAAGCTGGCGCTGATGGGCGAGTATGAGGAGCCGGGGGAGACGGAGTATAAGATTCAGGTTACCGTTAATTCTGAGGACAAGACGATCACCGTCGAGGATAATGGTATTGGTATGACTGCCGAGGAAGTGGAAGAGTACATTAACCAGATCGCATTTTCCGGTGCACAGGATTTCCTGGCAAAATATAAGGACAAAGCAAACGAAGACCAGATCATCGGTCATTTCGGTTTGGGTTTCTATTCTGCATTCATGGTAGCGGACAAGGTTACGATCGATACTCTTTCTTATAAGAAAGACGCAGAGCCGGTTCACTGGGAGTCTGAGGGCGGCACTGAGTTTGCGATGGATAAGGGCGATAAGGAAGGCAATGGTACCAAGATTGTCCTTTATTTAAATGAAGACAGCACTGAGTTCTGCAATGAGTATCGCGCACGTGAAGTCATCCAGAAGTACTGCTCTTTCATGCCGGTTGAGATTTACCTGAAAAATGCAACGGCAGAGCCGGAGTATGAGACGATCGAGAAGGATCAGCTGACCGACAAGGACACCATCGTTGAGACGGTGGTCGAGGAAGCAAAGACCGAGGAAAAGGAGAAAGAGGACGGCACAAAAGAGACCGTGGAGGTATCTCCGAGAACCGAGAAATATAAGATCCTGAAACGTCCGGTGGCACTGAATGACATTCACCCGCTGTGGAACAAGCATCCGAACGAGTGTACCGAGGAAGAATACAAAGAATTTTACCGCAAGGTATTTATGGATTACAAGGAACCGCTGTTCTGGATTCATTTGAACATGGATTATCCGTTCAACCTGAAAGGTATTCTGTACTTCCCGAAGATCAACATGGAGTACGAGAGCATTGAGGGCACCATCAAGCTGTACAACAACCAGGTATTTATCGCGGATAATATCAAGGAAGTTATTCCGGAGTTCCTGATGCTCTTAAAGGGCGTGATCGACTGCCCGGATCTGCCGTTAAATGTATCGAGAAGTGCGCTGCAGAATGATGGATTTGTAAAGAAGATTTCCGATTACATCACCAAGAAGGTAGCGGACAAGCTGACCGGTATGTGCAAGACAGACCGTGAGACCTATGAGAAATATTGGGACGATATCGCTCCATTTATCAAATTTGGCTGCTTAAAGGATCAGAAATTTGCTGAGAAGATGGATGACTACATCATTTACAAGAATCTGGACGGAAAATATCTGACGCTGAAAGACTGCATGGATAAGGCGAAAGAGGAAGGTCATGAGAACCAGATCTACTATGTAACAAATGAGAAAGAGCAGAGCCAGTACATCAACATGTTCAAGAAGGAAGGTCTGGATGCGGTTATCCTGCCGCACAGCATCGACAGTCCGTTCATCGGTCATCTGGAGCAGAAAAATGAGGGCCTGAAGTTTTTACGTATCGATGCAGATTTAAACAGCACCTTCAAGGAAGAGGTCAAGGACGATGATGAAGAGTTCAAGAAGACATCCGAGACTCTGACCGAAACCTTCAAGAAGGCTCTCGGCAATGACAAGCTGGAGATCAAGGTAGAAAAACTGAAAGATGAGAGCATTTCTTCCATGCTGACCGTCTCCGAGGAGACCCGCCGTATGCAGGATATGATGAAGATGTACAATATGTATGGTATGGATCCGTCCATGTTCGGAGGTGCAGGCGAGACCCTGGTATTAAATGCCAACAATAAGCTGGTCCAGTATGTACTGAATCATGGTGAGGGCGAGAATACCAATAAGATTTGCGAGCAGCTTTACGATCTGGCTCTGTTGGCGCACGGCAGCTTAAGTCCGGAGCGCATGACCGGATTTGTGGCACGTACCAATGAGATCATGATGATGCTGGCTGAGAAATAATGACCGGCCGCACAGGTAAAACAGAATACAGGGCATAAAGCCTTTTGAAGCGAAAGCTGTCAGACAAACAGAAATCAAGATTTGTCTGACAGCTTTCTTCTTTTTTCCTGATATTTGTGGTAAAATGAAAAAAATGTTCCGGTATCTGCTTTTCAGAGACCGGAGACACAAATATGGAAGGGAGAGTAAGTATATGGGACTGATCAGAGCAGCAGCAGGAGCACTTGGGGGAACCCTGGCAGATCAGTGGAAAGAATTTTTCTACTGTGATGCAATGGATAAAGATATACTGGTGAAGAGAGGAAGAAAGCGGACATCGT
>ERZ1106943.3960-NODE-3960-length-10680-cov-3.852235_pt1 | contig 10680 bp, 7 predicted proteins | sample MGYA00403671_ERZ1106943 | MGnify/ENA primary metagenome ERZ1106943 (study PRJEB35170, sample SAMEA104062427) | human gut metagenome | biome: human gut; feature: human-associated habitat; material: faeces | place: Denmark | collected 2012-06-14 ...
TACTATGATAAGAAAATTTTCGAGAACGATCCATTTGCAAAACTTGACCAGACAGGTGTTGGTAAGTTAATGGAGACAGCTATTAAACTTGGAAAACCGGTTAATCCGAAACTCCATGTTGGTATCTGTGGTGAGCACGGTGGAGATCCTTCATCTGTTGAGTTCTGCCACAAGATTGGTCTGGATTATGTATCCTGTTCACCATTCCGTGTGCCGATCGCTCGTTTAGCTGCAGCACAGGCTGCTATTGCAAATAAATAATTTGTTATAAGGTAAAATGCAGTCTGTGCTGCATGCACAGGGCTGCTATCGCAGACAAATAATTTGTATTGCATCAATTAAAAAGGGGATATGTTATTTTTGGGAAAAGGTAATATATAGGGGGAAAACCCGCATGAACCGAAAGGTTTGTGCGGGTTTTTGTGTTGTGTAAAGGTAAGGATTGACAATCCATATATTTATCAATATAATTAAACCAAGAGTTTAATTAACTGAAGAGGAGAGGTATATGGGACGAAGAAAAAAAGAACCGAGGGCAGTACATAGAGAAAATATTGCGTCAGCGGCATCGGTACTGTTTATGGAAAATGGAATCACGGCAACTTCCATGAGTGATATTGCAGAAGCTGCCGGATACAGTAAAGCTACGTTATATGTATATTTTGAAAACAAAGAGGAGATCATTGGTCTGCTGGTTTTAGAGAGCATGCAAAAATTATATGGATATATAGTTACTGCGTTAGAAGAGCAGCAGACAACAAGGGCTAGATACGATATGATCTGTAAAGGTTTAATACAGTATCAGGAGGAATTTCCGTTTTATTTTAAAATGGTGTTGGACAAAATTAATGTTGATTTTAAAGATCATGATTACCTGCCAGAAGAGAAAGCTACCTATCATGTGGGGGAAGAAATCAATGAAAAAATGAAAGAATTTTTAGTGGCAGGCATTCAAAATGGTGATTTGCGAGAGGATTTAAAAATAATGCCTACGATCTTTCAGTTCTGGGGAATGTTAGCAGGACTGATACAGCTTGCAGCGAATAAGGAAGAATATATCAAAATGTCGATGGATTTATCAAAGAGTGAATTTTTAGAGGATGGTTTTGGTATGCTGTACCATTCCATAGAGAAAATACCAGAATAATAGAAAGATGAGGAGTTTGAAATGAGTATATCCAGAAAAAAGATAGTGATGATTCTTATTATGTTGTTTCTTCTTTTAGCATCAATTTTTGGAACTGCTTATATAGATCGTGTTGGAGAGTATAAGCGGGCGGTAAAGGAAACGACTATTGAAGAAGTAAATATTTCGGATATTCCGGATGGAGTTTATATCGGAGAATATGATGTGAATTTTATATATGCAAAAGTGGAAGTAGATGTGAGTGGTGGGAAGATTATAGATGTTCGTATTTTAGAACACAGACAGGAACGTGGCAAAGCCGCGGAAGCTGTTGCAAATGAGATCGTTGATGAACAGAGAATAGACGTCGATACAGTTTCAGGTGCGATGAATTCGAGTATTGTTATTAAGAAGGCGGTTGAGGTTGCACTTAAAGGAAATGCATAAAATTCTATCGGGAGAGAGTAAGTGTATGTTAGGAATTTATTTGAGTGGTACAGGTAATACGAAATACTGCGTTACAAAGCTGGTAAAATTAATCGATGCGTCAGCCGATGTGGTTCCGTTAGAAGATGAATTTATCATTGATAAAATAAAAAGAAACGAAACAGTGATCCTTGGGTATCCGACGCAGTTTTCGAATGCACCATACATGGTAAGAGATTTTATCCAAATGCATGCCTCTTTATGGAAAGGCAGGAAAATGATATGTGTCGCGACCATGGGAGCATTTAGCGGGGACGGCTCCGGATGTGCAGCAAGACTTCTGAAAAAATACGGAGCAGTGATTTTAGGCGGCGTACATATTAAAATGCCGGATTCCATATGTGACAGTAAAATGTTGAAAAAATCTGCAGAAGAAAATGAAAAGATTATCAGAAAAGCGGATGAAAAATTGAAAGAAGCTGCAGAACGGATCAGGCAGGGGGATTATCCTGCGGAGGGGTTGACAATTTTCGCCCATATAGCAGGACTTTTTGGACAAAGGCTCTGGTTTTATAAAAAGACAGCGGGATATACGGATCAGCTGAAAATAAATCAGGATTGTGTGGGGTGTGGTAAGTGTGCAAAAATCTGCCCCATGAAAAATATCACGATGGAGAATGGAAGACCTCATCCAGGCAGCAAATGTACGATGTGTTACCGCTGTATATGTAATTGTCCACAAAAGGCGATCACACTTTTGGGAAGTAAAGTTATCTTGCAATATAAATTTGAAGATTCTTCCAATCTTACAAAAATGTAAGATTTATCAGGGAAATGTAAGCTAATAAAATGGCGGTACATTTCCTTTTTTGTTAAGATAAAGTCGTGAATTAAGTAAAGCAGATAATTTTTGGGGAGGAAAATTTATGAAAAAGAAAAAACATTCGCGAATCTGGGCTGTCGCAGGTATAATCCTGTTAGGTATAGTTGCTGTCGGCAGTATATATTCTCATTTTGGAGGATTTGGTACCGGACCATGTGCTGATGAAACGGAATTTATGCAATACGCAGACCAGGTGGATAATATAAAAATACCGGAGAAAACAAAGATTGTGGCATTAGGGGAAGCATCGCATGGAAATGTGGAATTTCAGCAGTTAAAACTTTCCTTATTTCAAAATCTGGTGAAGAATGACGGGGTAAGGGCATTCGCACTGGAGGGAGACTACGGTGGATGCGAGTATGTGAACCGCTACATTCACGGTGGGGAAGGAACGGCAGAGCAGGCTGCTGCGGCGATTGGCTTTGCAATATACAGAACTGATGAGATGGCAGATCTGATCTCTTATATGCGAAAATACAATGAGACTGCAAAAGATGGAGATGATTTAAGGTTTTATGGGTTTGACATGCAAAGATGGTCCTATAATCTGCAGTATCTGATTGAAGCATGTGAAAAGGCGGGGATAGATGTGACAGAACTGAAGAAACTGGAGGATACAGAAGAACAGCACAGTGAGTATGATGTTGAACAGCAGAGCAGAGTGATCACAGAAATAAAAGAAGAATTACAAAAATCAGATGTAAAGGACATTGTACAGGCGGATCATCTGGCAGATACGCTGCTGCAGAATATTTCTCTTGGGAAAGTGATCAATTCTGCCGTAGAAGGAAATGTGCTCAGAGACCAATTGATGGCAGAAAATGTGCTGTGGATCCTTTCTATGGAAGAGCAGAGGGGCAATTCCTGTATTTTTATTTCCGGTCACAATGGACATATAGAGCGGTCTGGAAATTATGGCACGGATAACAGGGTTATGGGAAATATTTTATCGGATGAACTTGGAGAAGGATATTTTGCAATAGGAACAGATTTTTACAAGACGAACTGCAATCTTCCGAAAAATGATGGAAAGCGTATCACGCACACGTTTTATTCCTATGATCCTCTAGCGAAAGCCGCGAAGAAAGCCGGTTATGATATGTGCTGGCTGGATTTTTCAAAGGTTCCGGAAAATTCACAACTGAAAGAGCAGATTACAGATCATGTTTCTATGGGATCGTTAGGAGAGGGCTATAGTGCGTTTTTTATGAGCATTTTTCCTCAAAGTTACCGCGTATCACAATCGCCGGAAAAATTGTACGATGGAATGATCTTTGTTACTGATGCGCATCCGATAGAAATTCTGGAAGAGATAAGTGAAAAATAAGACTGTCAAAAATCATTGGTCAGGTACAGGCAATCGACCGTATGGTTGACGAGGATGTGCCGTGTGAGGATGTCTTAGCGCAGATTACCTTGCCGGCGGAACAGAAAAAAGCGGATATCGGAATTGCGATGGGCGGTGTTGGAAGTGATATTGCGTTGGATGCAGCAGATATTGCGCTGGTGGATGATGAAGTAAAAGAACTGCCGCATCTGATTGCATTATCCAGGCGGATGATGATCACGATAAAATGCAATATGAGTTTTTCGATGGGGCTTAACTTTGTGGCGATCGTGCTTGCAATCATCGGAATTTTAAATCCGGTTGTGGGAGCATTGGTACATAATGCAGGTTCTGTGCTCGTCATCATCAATTCGGCATTGCTGTTACAATGGAAACAAAATAAATAGAAAAATGGATCTCCAGAAAGTGGTTTTTATTTTCTGAGATCTGTTTTTTTGTGAAAAAGCAACAAAAACAAAACATATGTTTGTATTTCGGGACGCTATATGGTATAGTTAAGTAAAGTATTACGAATGAAATAGTATAGGAGGAGAGCATGAAATTTCTTCATATCTCGGATTTGCATATTGGAAAAAGAGTCAATGAGTTTTCCATGATCGAAGATCAGAAATATATTTTACGGCAGATCAAAGAGATCGCATTGGAAAAACAGGTGGATGCGGTTATGATCGCGGGGGATATCTATGATAAGCCGGTTCCGTCTGCGGAGGCGGTACAGTTGTTTGATCAGTTTCTCACGGGACTTGCTGATTGCGGGAAAAAGGTGTTTGCAGTCAGTGGAAATCATGATTCCGCGGAACGTATTGCATTTGGTGCACAGCTTATGAGCAGCCGGGAAGTCTATGTTTCACCGGTTTATGATGGAGAGGTGAGGTGTGTTACATGTCAGGATGCATATGGGGAACTCTGCATCTGGCTGCTGCCGTTTATCCGCCCGGCGGTCGTGCGCCATGCGTGGAGGAAAGTGACAGAGGGGATATCCATTGGAAAAAAAGATGCCGGGACAAAACAGGATCTGGCACAGGAAGATGATGTGGAGACAGTGGAAACATATCAGGAAGCCCTGCAGTTTGTCGTATCTCATATGCCGGTGGACGCATCAAAGCGGAATATATTGGTGGCACATCAGTTTGTGACAGGGGCTTCGCGATGTGAGTCGGAGGAAGTTTCGGTGGGTGGATTAGACCAGATCGGGGCGGAAGTGTTTGATGTTTTTGATTATGTTGCATTAGGGCACATTCACAGTCCACAGCATATCGAGAGGGAGACACTGCGCTATTGCGGGACTCCGCTCAAATACTCTTTTTCCGAAGCGGAACAGAAAAAGTCTGTTGTTGTCATGGAGATAAAGGAAAAGGGAGATATCTTCATTGAAAAAGTTCCGTTAAAACCGCTTCGTGATCTGAGAAAGATCCGGGGAACATACATGGAACTGATGTCGAAAGATTTTTATGAGGGCACAGAAACAGACGATTATCTGCAGATCACACTGACCGATGAGGAGGATGTGCCGGATGGAATGGCAAAGCTTCGGACGATATACCCGAATCTGATGCAGCTTGTCTATGATAACAGCAGGACCAGACAGAGCAGGCAGGTTGAGGTGACCGAACATGTGGAGCAAAAATCAGAGATGGAACTGTTTGAAGAATTTTACGAGATACAGAATAATCAGCCGATGAGTGAAGAACAGCAGGATTTTGTCAGAGAACTGATGGAAGAGCTGGTGCATTGACAAGTTCCTGAAAAAATAGTTTGAGAAGCAAATACAGGAAAACTGATGTTTCAGGGAACGAGATATTTGGGATTTGAGAGAAAATAGGAGCGGCAGGAAAGGAACGATTTATGAAACCAGTCAGTCTTACAATAAGTGCATTTGGCCCGTATGCGGGGGAGCAGACCATAGATTTTGAACGGCTTGGATCGCAGGGATTATTTCTGATCACAGGGGATACCGGGGCAGGAAAGACCACGATCTTTGATGCAATCACGTTTGCGCTGTACGGGGAAGCCAGTGGTGATGTGCGCAAAGCGGATATGTTCCGCAGCAAATATGCAAAAGATGACGTGAAAACATTCGTGCGTCTGACATTTGAGTACGCAAATAAACGGTATACAGTAGAGCGTAACCCGGAATATATGCGTCCGAAGGGACGTGGAACGGGAATGACAACGGAAAAGGCAAATGCCACACTAGAGTACCCGGATGACAGAGAACCAGTGACAAAAAGCAGGGAGGTCACACGCGCCATCACAGAGCTGATCGGTTTAGACTGCAGACAGTTTACCCAGATAGCAATGATCGCACAGGGGGATTTTCAGAAAGTATTGTTTGCCAATACGGAGGAGAGAGGAAAGATTTTTCGTCAGATATTCGGGACGGATATTTATCGTGTGCTGCAGGACAAACTGAAAGATGCCGTAAAAAAACAGTGGAAAGAATATGATGAACTGCGGCGCAGCATCAATCAGTATATGGAGGGAATTGTCTGTGAGAGTGACTCTCTGGATGAAGAAGGGACAAGGATCGCAGAAAAAATAAATCTTTTAAAAAAGGAAAAATTTGACGGCAGGATCGAGGAGGGAATCTCACTTTTAGAAGAGCTTTGTAAAGCGGAGGAATCTGTGCTGGAGTGCCTGAAAAAGAAAAAAGAGGCGCTGGATCAGCAGATAAAGAATGTGGATGAACTGAGTGGAAAAGTGCGTGAAAATGCAGACAGAAGGCGGTTGTTGGAAGAAAAACAGCAGAAGCTGAAGGACTTAGAAGCGCTTCTGGTGCAGGCAAAAGCGGATATGGACAGGGCAGGAGAGGAAGCGGAATGCTGTGAAAAATTAGGCAGAACGATTGAAGAATATAAACAGAAGCTGGTGTTGTTTGAAAAAATACAGGAAATTGGTCTGTCGCAGGAAAAGAAGCACCAGGATATGGAAGAAAAGGTTCAGAAAAAACGGCAGGATGAACAGAGACGAACAGAGCTGGAGGGAAAACTGCAGCAGGAAAAAGAGACCTTAAAATCTTATGAGGGCATTACTGCGGAAATACAACGCATAGAGCATGAAATGCGACTGATCACAGAAAAAATGGATACGCTGAAAAATCAGAGAGACAGGAGCCGTGCGCTGGAGGAGCATATTTCAGATCAAAAGGAAAAACTTGATTTAAAAAAGAAAACAGAAAACAGTCTTTTAGAACAGCAGCAACTGTTAAAAGAAGAACAGGAGCAGAACAAGGATGCGGCAGGACAGGAGATTGCCTATGAGAAGGAAGTAAAAGAAATCCGACAGAAAATACAGGATCTGACAGAGATTGCAGAACAGTTGAACACATCAGAAAGAGAAGTAAAGAGACTTGGTACAGAACTGGAAAACGTACAGAAATCATATGAGGTAAAAAGCAGGGACTTACAGCAGCAAAAAGAAACGTGGGAGCAGCTTTCCGGTGCAGACAGCAGGGGAGAACAGGCAGAGAAAGCAATATTGGAAGTATCAGAGAGGATACGCAGGCTCGAAGAGCTGGAAAACAGGTTAGAGGATTGGGAGAAAGTCAGCAGAGAAAGGGAGAAAACTCAAAAACAGTATCAGAAAGCAGCCGCAGAGCAGAAACAGATCAGTGAACAATACCGGAGGATAGAACAGCAATTCTGGGATGCACAGGCGGGAATGCTGGCGCAGGGATTAAAGGAAGACGAACCCTGTCCGGTCTGTGGAGCCATACATCATCCGACACTGGCAGTCATACCACAGGAAACTCCGGATCGGGAAGTGTTAAAACAGGCAAAAGCGGAGGATGAAAAGGCAAGGGAGTCAGTCAGCAGACTGAGTGAAAAAGCGCATCAGCTCGTGACACAGGAAAATGAGAAAATGTCAGCAGTCCTAAAGGATGCAGGAGAACTGCTTGGTGAGCCTGATGTCAGAATGTCTTTAAATGAAATAAAGACGGAGACAAAAAGGCAAAAGAGTGCTGATGAGGCGAGAAGGGAAGAATATAAAGATCAGAAAGAAAAAGCGAAAAAGGATCTGGATGTCAAGCATGTATTAGAAGAACAGATGCAGTCTGCGCAGGATGAACTGGTTATGTTAAACGAACAGAACATTAATCTTGGACAGATGCTTGCCACGGCGACAGAACGGTGCACACAGCAGAAACAGCAGTGGAAGAAAAACGTTGCAGACTGTGGAACTGGCATAGAGCAGACAGAGGATCAAAAAACTGTTTTTGCACAGCTTATGCAGATTGAAAACGAACGGAACACGCAGTTTTTACAGGCAAAAAATAACAGGAAACGTGCAGAGCAGATCAAAGATGAATTAAAAGAAAGCGAAGAAACAATACAAAAGATAAGAGGAACAATCAGCAGTATTCAGGAAGAAATTGCAAAATTGACCGGAAACAGGGAAATTGCCGAAAAGCAGATCAGTGACGATATAAAATCTGCATGTAATTTAATTACGGGTGCTCTGATTACAAGTAATATAATTACATGTAATATAATTACATGTAATCAGAGCACTTTAACTGGAGATACAGATGTCAATACATTACAGACCATAAAAAACGCTGATGGGAGTCAGGTTTTGTCAATAGAAGATTTTGATGCAAAACCATACCATGTACAGTCTGTGATTACTATGCTGCAAAGAGCAGCCGATGAGAAAAAAGCGGAACTTTCCAAAAAACAGGAAGACGAACGAAAAAAGACTGCCTTAGAAAAAAAGATTCCGCTCGATGAAACAGAAATAAAAACACTTGCCGACCAGATCAATGTGGCAGAACAGGAGCTGGTACGTCTGCAGACAGAGTACGCAAATGAAGAAAAGAATCTCAATGAGCTGAAAGAGCAGGTAAAGGATGTAACAAAAGAGGGGGTACAGACACAGATAAACGAGTTTACCCTGAAAAAAAGAAATTTAGAAGAGAACAGAGAAAAGACAAGAGAAGCGTATCATAATTACGAAAAAAACAGAGAGACGGAAAAGGGCGTCATTCAGATGCTGCTTCGTCAGATTGAGGAAACAGAGAAAGCAATATCGTTTCCGGAAGAAGAGATCGAAAAACAGGCGGGAGAACTGCGTGCAAAAAGAAATGAGATGGAAGAAAACAGGGCTTCAAAATATACATCTTATTGTACTAATAGGGAAATCTGTAAAAATGTCAGCAAAAAACAAAAAGAGATCGCACAGACCGAACAAAAGTATGTCTGGATGAAATCTCTTTCCGATACGGCAAGTGGAATGTTAAACGGTAAGGCAAAGATTGAACTGGAAACTTATGTGCAGATGGCTTATTTTGACAGGATACTGATCCGAGCAAACCGGAGGATGCTTACGATGAGCGGCGGGCAGTATGAATTAAAACGTGAGGAAGAGACAGGAAGCCGCAAGGAAAAAGCAGGATTGGAACTTTGTGTGATTGATCATTATAACGGGACAAAGCGCAGTGTAAAGACGCTTTCCGGTGGGGAGTCTTTCCAGGCATCATTGTCACTTGCGCTTGGACTGTCGGATGAGATACAGTCTTATGCGGGTGGAATCCGTATGGATTCCATGTTTGTGGACGAGGGATTTGGATCACTCGATGAGGATGCCTTAGAACAGGCGTTAAAAGCATTGCTGCAGCTCACCGAGGGAAATCGTCTGGTAGGAATTATTTCACATGTATCTGAATTAAAAGACCAGATCGACAAAAAAATAATTGTGACAAAGCAGCGGACGCCGGAGGGTGTCAGCAGTGTTGCAAGAGTGGAATAAAAAGAAACGCAATTTGGGGTAAACAGGTGTTACGGCTTTCGTCGATGCCGATATTAAGATCCAAAGTTATTGACTGCGACACTTCAATGTGCTAATATACTAAAATATAGATAAAATCATGAATCAGAGAATCATAACAGTAAAGTAACGATAAAAGTTGCGGAAAAGAGGAGAAGATGAGCGAAAAGAAAATACCGTATAAAATTTATCTGGAAGAGAATGAGATGCCGACACAATGGTACAATGTGCGCGCTGATATGAAGAACAAACCAGCACCGCTTTTGAACCCGGCAACTCTAAAACCGATGACCGCGGAGGAACTGGGGCATGTATTCTGTGATGAACTGGTAAAACAGGAACTCGATGATACCAACCCATACATCGATATTCCACAGGAGATCCGTGATTTTTACCGCATGTACCGTCCGTCACCACTGGTGAGAGCATATTGTCTGGAAAAAAAACTGGGGACTCCGGCAAAGATCTACTATAAATTTGAGGGAAACAATACAAGTGGAAGCCATAAATTAAACTCTGCGATTGCACAGGCATATTATGCAAAGAAGCAGGGATTAAAAGGTGTGACAACAGAGACAGGTGCTGGACAGTGGGGAACTGCACTTTCTATGGCGTGTGCTTATTTTGATCTTGACTGTAAAGTCTATATGGTAAAAGTTTCCTATGAACAGAAACCATTCCGCCGTGAGGTAATGCGCACATATGGAGCAAGTGTAACCCCGTCACCGTCTGAGACAACAGAAGTCGGCAGAAAGATTTTAGCAGAGCATCCGGGCACAACAGGAAGTCTTGGCTGTGCAATCTCCGAGGCAGTAGAAGCTGCAACGACGAGAGAAGGATATCGTTATGTATTGGGAAGTGTGTTAAATCAGGTATTGTTACATCAGTCAGTCATTGGACTTGAGACAAAAGCTGCTCTGGAAAAGTATGATATTACGCCGGATATCATTATCGGATGTGCAGGCGGCGGTTCCAATCTTGGGGGTCTGATCTCTCCGTTTATGGGAGAAAAGCTGCGTGGTGAAAAAGACTATCAATTTATCGCAGTCGAACCGTCATCCTGTCCGAGTCTTACGAGAGGCCGCTATGCATATGATTTCTGTGATACCGGAATGGTATGCCCGCTGGCGA
>ERZ1106943.3968-NODE-3968-length-10646-cov-13.631291_pt1 | contig 10646 bp, 7 predicted proteins | sample MGYA00403671_ERZ1106943 | MGnify/ENA primary metagenome ERZ1106943 (study PRJEB35170, sample SAMEA104062427) | human gut metagenome | biome: human gut; feature: human-associated habitat; material: faeces | place: Denmark | collected 2012-06-14 ...
GCACATCCTTGTCCAGAGAATCGCAGTAGAAAAATTCCTTCCACTGGTCTGCAAGGGTTCCGCCCAGTGCGCCCATACCTGCTTTGATAAGACCCATAGTAATTTCCTCCTGTTATTTGTTTGGTGTAAGCGACAACGCTTTGTCATCGCATTGCGTTCGGTTTCGGTCACGGTACAAGGGTTAGATCTGGGGAGTCGTTTTTCCAGTAAATGGGACGCGTGTCCCGGTCAAACAACTGCTCTCCGGCGCGGTATTTCAGGCTGCAGCCGCTGGGGCTGCCGTCATCGTTCAGCAGAATGGCCCAGAACTCGCACGGCTTGCCGTTCTGATCGGTCAATGTAAAATGCAGCTCAGTGCCGTCCTCGGTGCGGCCCTGCGTTCCCTCTGCGGTGCCGGTCAGAATGCCGCTCCACCCGTCCCATTCCACGCTCATACAGCAGCTGCCGTCCGGCAGGAAGGTCATCCAGCGGATACCCTTTGCGGACTCGTCTCCGGCGCGGTATGTTCCCCACAGCCTGCGGGGAATGGCGGTGTAGCCGATGTCGTCCCATGCCTCGGTGCGTTGAAAAACGTACCAGACCTCACTGCCCTTTTTGAGGCCGGTGGACTGCATCCGCAGCGAACCGTCCTCCATCATGGAGATGGTCCAGCGGCTTCTGCCGTCCTCGCTGAGGCTTGTCAGGTTCCAGCCCTGACTTTTTTCCCCGTCCCAGCCGGTCACAGCGCCGGCATTCAGCTCTCCGGTGCGGGTCTCGGCAGCGAACTGGATCTGCGGGCTGTGGTATTTTTCCTGTATGAAGACGGCGTTCACCATGCCGGTGATCTCGGCCTTTTCCAGCCGCAGGGTGCAGCTTTCGTTGCGGTCGGCGGGGGCATAGCTTTCCCCCTGCGTCACCGCCGTGACTGCCATCCACTCGGCCAGCACCTGCTGCTCCCAGTCCTGCGGCAGCGGCTGCGCGTCCAGCGGGATGACCGGGACATCGCTCACATACTCTTCCCCGGACGCGCTGAACCTGCGGACCACGAAGGAAATGTTTCCCTTACCGTCCAGCGAAAAAGGCAGCTCGTCCAGCGAAGTCCACCATGCGGTGTTTCCCTCTTTCAGACTGCCGGTGGGCAGCAGTCCTCTCTCGATGGCGGCTTGACGGTCCAGCTCATCCCGGCGCTTCACGTCGCGGTAAAGCGCCTCTTCCAGCGCAACGGGGTCTGCCCCCATGCGCTGCAGCATCTGGGTGACGGTCAGCTGGTTTCCACTTTCAAAGTCGAAGCACCAGCCGTCGTAGAAGGGGGCATCGGTACCGCCGTAATAACTGCTGACCACAAGGCTGACACAATCGTCATACCAGCTTGCTTCCCAGTTCATTTCAATGCTGAAATCCCACACGGCCGGGTCGGCCGCCGCCGGGCTGTCCGCATAGTCCAGCACATCGTTTTCGTAGTAGCGGGTAATCTCGGCGTTGATGCGGGCGGCGTCGGCGCTGTCGCTTTCCAGCCGAGGCAGATGGATGTTCAGTCGGACGGCGGCGCCGTTTTCTGCCTGCACCACCTTTTCAAGGGTGTACTGCTCGGTGATCGCCGCGGTGGCGTGCATGGAATCCGGCGGGGTCGATTTCAGTTCCCGGCTGCCAGCCGGGCGGGCAGAGGCTGCGGTCTTTGCCCCGCAGCCTGCCAGCAGCGCCGCCAGCAAAGCCGCCAGCGCGCCGCACAGTGCCAGGTGTTTCATCTTGCACCTCCTGCTCGTTTATCAGCCGTAGCTGTGGGTCAGCACCAGCGGGACCGTTTCGTTCGTCAAGGGGTTCTGCCCGCTCAGGGGGGTAAGGATCAGGCAATCAATGCTATAATCAAGCTTCAATGCAGCGCTGAACGCAACCCATTCCGGGCCGTTTTCGGTGTCGCGGACAAGAGAGAAGCCCAGCGCGGTGCCGTCCGGGGTAGCGCCCAGATAGGTGACAGCACCCTGATAGAAATAGCGGTTGTTGTGGGTAGCCAGCTGGCAGCCGCCGCCTGAATTCAGGTCCAGCCAGCACCAGTTCTCCCCTTCCCCAAGGCTGAAGCTGCCGGTGGAATCTACCTGCTGCGGGCTGTTCCACTCAGCGGTCAGGGGGGCAAGCTCTGTTTCCGTACCGTCTGCACACAGCAGGCTGACCTCGGCGTCCCGCAGTGCCAGCGCAGTGCCGTTGTTGGCAATATAGATGGGGTCGGCACAGAGCAGGCTCTGCCCATACAGCAGGCAGCGCAGCACATCCACATACTCCACAAAGCCATCCTCGGTAAGCAGGTAGACCACGGGATGGAAGGACGCGCCCAGCTCGCCGATGCACACATCTACATAATTATTATAGGCGTTGCGGATGGGCAGGGTGACATCGCCGTCCAGACGGATACCATAATCCTCTGCCCATGCGATGATCTCGGGGGTGTGTTTGATGGTAACGGTGCGGATGTCGCCGTCCAGCAGCACCGAAACGCTTCCGTAGGTATCGGTAAGCACCGGCGTTTTGGCAGGGGCGGCGGGGGTCAGCGGAAGCTCCACCTCCAGCGGCCGCCAGCCGCTGCCGGCGGTAGTGTGGTATCCGGCAACAAGGGTGACGGTATTTTCGTTTTTCAGCAGCACGGTCAGGTTTTCCAGCCCGTTGTCCCGCAGGGTATCGGCGCGCATCCCGGAAAGCATGCCGCTTTCCCGCAGGGAATCGTAATATTCCTGCTGCACCATGTTGCGGTCAAGAGTCTGTATGGCAGCGCGGTATACCGCAAGCTGCGCCTCGTCCGGGTCCAGCCCCATGCGCTGCAGCATTTCCGTCACGAAGATCAGCTTTCCGGTGGCAAAATCGAAGCACCAGCCCTGAGTATAGATGGGGTCGGTACCGCCGTAGTAGCTGCTCACCACAAGGCTTACGCAGTCGCCGTACCAGTAGGCGTCCCAGTCGATGTAAGTCTGCGAGCACCATTCGTCCTGCGGCACCTCAGCCTGCGGATAGCTTTCATAATCCCGATATTCCGCCGCATACTTAGCGGCAAGCTCATCGTTGAGATAGGCGGCGTCCGGGCTGTCGCACACCAGCTGCGGCACATGGATGGTCAGCTTCTGTGCGCTGCCGTACTCGTCCCGGAAGGTCTTTTCCAGCGTGAACTGCTCCGTGATCCGTTCCTTTTGGGCGGTAAGCGCCGGGGCATTCTGGCTGCTGCCGGTGCTCTGGCTGCTGCCGGTGCTCTGGCTGGCGGCAGCGGAGCCGGAGCTGCTTTTTGTGCCGCCGCACCCGGCCAGCACCAGCGCCGCCGCCAGCACCAGCGCGGTAAGGCGTTTGTGTTTCATGGTCGTTCTCCTGTGTTCTCAGCCGTAGCTGCGGGTCATTTGCAGCTGGGTCTCGCCCTCGGCAAAGGGGTTTTGCCCGTCGATCATGGTCATGGTCAGGTTCTCGTTGTACTGGTCCATCTTAAACGCCGCCACAAAGTCGAGCCCTGCGTCGGTAAAGATGGCCAGCACCACGCCCTCCGGCACCACGCCCAGATACGCGGCATCGCCCCGATAGATACGGCTGTTGTCCTGCACGCCCAGCTGGGCGCTGCCGTCGCTGGTCAGGTCCATCCAGCTCCAGCCGTTTTCGTCGGTGTAGTTGTAGGAGCCGGTGACGGAATAGGGGATCTCCTGCGCGCTCCACTCTGACGACAGTTCGGCCAGCTCCAGCACAGAGCCATCCTTCCGGCGCAGGTTTACTTTACTATTGCCGCTGCGCTCCAGCGACACGCCGTTGTTGGCAAAGTAGATGGGGTCCTGACAGATCATGGCATTTCCAAGCAAAAGGCAGCGCAGCACGTCCACATACTCCACCACGCCGTCTTTGGTCAGCAGATAGATCACCGGATGGAACACCGAGTCGGTCTGCTGTCCGATGCACACGTCCACATATTCATTATAAGAGCCAAGGATGGGATAGGTACGCGCCTGCTCCACCCGGAGGTTGAGCTCGGTGTCCCAGGTGGCGGTCTTGGGTGCAGGGCTCACGGTGATGGTGGCCTGCGTCCCTTCCAGCTGCACCTGCACGCCATCGTAGGTGTCGGTCAGCAACGGGGTGTCAGCGGGGGGCAGCGAGAGCTCCATATCCAGCTGCTGCCAGCCTTCTTCGCAGCTGTACTTTCCCCGGAGCACCAGTTGATCCTGCTCTGGCAAAAGCAGGCACAGGTTTTCCAGCTCATTGTATTCCAGCGTATCCATCCGCATTTGCGAAAGCTCTCCGCCGCTGCGCAGGCCCTCGTAATACGCGCCCTGCGCCATCTCTCGGTCAAAGGCCTGCATGGCCTGCCGCTGCACCTGCTGCTGCACTTCGTCCGGGTCCAGCCCCATCCGCTGCAGCATCTCGGCCACGGTGAGCTGCCGGCCGCTGGCAAAATCGAAGCACCAGCCGCTGTAACGCCACGGGGCGGTGCCGCCGTAGCGGCTGCGCACCACCAGGCTGACGCAGTCGCCGTACCACCAGTCATCCCAGCCCACACCGATCAGCGGGGCATCGCCGTCCGGCTGCCCGGCCTCCTCGTAGGCCTCGAACTCCCGGAAATCCGCCCCATAGATGGCGTTCAGCTCCTCGTTGATGGAGGCGGCGTCCGGGCTGTCGCATTCCAGCTTGGGTACATGGACGGAAATGTACTGCACCGCGTCCTCTCCCCACACGCCCGAAACGTTCTTTTCCAGCGTGTACTGGTCGGTGATGCGCTCCTTCTGGGCCGTCTGCACCGCTGCGGCTGCGGCGTTTTGGGAAGCTGCACCGGAGCCTGCGGAGGCTGCGGGGGCAGCTGCGCCGCCGCAGCCGGTCAGCCAGAGAGCCGCCGCCAGAACCACAGCAGCAAAACATTTGTGTTTCATGGGGGGTGCTCCTTTCTATAAAGCCCCGGACACAGGGGGAGTGTGCCCGGGGCAAAAGGGGGTGTCCGTATCAGCGGGGCCGCTGTGCTCAGGCGGTCTTCCCTCCCTCGGCAACGACTGCGACCCAGTAGGTTGCACTGCCGTACTCGAACACATGGATGCCCACCAGCGTGAGCTTAGGCGATTTCAGCTGTTTCAGAGCAATATCGCCCGTTTGGGCCATCAGCTTTGCATCGTCTTGGCATACGTATCTCGGGGCAGCCTTATTTGTTTCCACGTTCATAGACAGGCCAATCGGCTGATACGCTTCCGCATTTTTGTATCCAGCTATTGCCTTGTCAAATTCAGCATAGGAATTCTCGTCATCGAATGGTTTGTTCAACAGAATCATCTTCGCCACTTCTTCTGCTGCTTTGTTCAGGCCGCTATCCAGCGTAAGCGGGGACAGCTTTCCACGGTAGAGGTTGAGTGCTTCCAGCACTTTAGCGTCTTTGGGTGTAGCGGGGGCGGCGGGGGCGGAGGACCCGCCGCCGCAGCCTGCCAGCGAGAGCGCCACAACGGCTGCGCCGGTAAGGGTGAGGAATTCGCGTCGGTTCATCTTTTTCATGGGGTGCTCCTTTCTGTTGGTCCCCCTGCTTTTTAGGGGGCTCTGGTTTTGGTATTCTCTGCACTTGCAGTCCGCTCCATCTTATGCTATCCTTATGAATAGAATCCGCAGATGCCTGTTGACGCGTTTTGTGCACAGTGACAGGCTTTCTGCACCGGCGCAGGACTTTTTCTGGTTGTACTGTACCATACCCGGGAAAAAATTGCCCCCTCAGAAAAGCCGTTTTTGGGGGGCAATTCCAAAAAAATTTTTGGGGTTTTGGGGCTTCCCCCTCAAAAAATCCCCCCAAAAAGCCCAAAATTGGGGGGATTTTGGGGGAGTTCCCCACCAAAACAGGCAGCTGCAGCCCTGCCTGTGCCGGTTTTCCCCCTCTGGCTGCAATGTGTGGAAAGGAATCATGAAAAATGGAACGAAGGACATTTTTGAAGCTTGCGGCGCTCGTCCCCGGTCTGGCGCTTGCGGGCTGCGGCGGCAGCAAGACCCTGCTCTCGCCCAAGGACCCCACCATGCTCAGCATCTGGCATGTGTACGGCGAACAGGCCGACTCGCCCATGAACCGCCTGCTGACCGAGTTCAACGACACGGTGGGCAGAGAGAAGGGCATCCTGCTCAACGTGACCAACATGACCAACAGTGCCGCCATCGGCGGCCAGCTGCAGGACGCCAAGGCCGGCAAGCCCGGCGCGCTGGACCTGCCGGACCTGTTCTCGGCCCATTCCGCGGACGCCAGCGCTCTGGGCATCGAGAACCTTGTGGACTGGAACGACTGGTTCACCGCCGAGGACATGGCGGCCTATGTGCCCGGCTTTGTGCAGGACGGCATCATTGACGGGAAGCAGGTGGTGTTCCCGGTGTCCAAATCCACCCAGCTCATCTTTTTGAACGGCTCCCAGTACGCCCGGTTTGCGGCGGACACCGGGGCGCAGCTTTCCACCCTTGCCACATGGGACGGCTTTTTTGAAATGGCGGGTGCCTACCGGCAGTGGTCGCAGGGCAAGCCCTTCTGCGCGCTGGATTACCCCCTGCGTCTGGTGGAGCTGAACGCGCTGGAGCAGGGCAGCGGTGAGCTGTACAAGGGCAGCTGGTACGATCTGACCAACGAGACCTTCCGCGCTTCGTGGATGGAGTTTGCCCGGGCGCTGGTGCAGGGCGATATTCTGATCTCGGACCTGTACTCCAACACGCAGGTGATGACCGGCGAGACGCTGGCGGGCCTTGGCAGCTCTGCGGCCATCCTTTATTACAATGATTTCGTCACCTACCCGGACAACACCACCGAGCCCACCGACCTGCTGCTGGCTCCTCTGCCCCACGCCGCAGGCACCGCCACGCCCCTGATGCCGCAGGCCGGTGTGGGCCTGTGCGCCTTCAAGACCACCGACCAGAAAGCCGAAGCCGCCGCCGTGTTCCTACGCTGGCTCACCGAACAGCAGCGCAATCTGGAATTTGCCGCCGATACCGGCTACATGCCGGTGTCCAGCGCCGCCTTTGACGCCATTGCGGACTATCCCTTTGAGCAGCAGAGCTATCAGCGGCTGTACGACGTCTACAACGAAATGCGCATCCAGAACACCCCCCTGTCCGAACCGGGCATCGTGGGGTACCACGCCAAAGCCAAGATCTTGTACGACAGCCTGCGCCAGCGCCAGAAGGACTACCCCCAGCGCCTTGCGGGCGGCGAAACGCTGGAAGCCCTTGCCGAGGAAACATGGCAGCTGCTGTGTGACAATGCCTGAGCCTGCCGCTCAGCCGGAAAGGAGGGACTTTGATGCACTTTGTTGACCGGCACCGTGAAAAGATCCGCCAAAGCCCCATGAGCAGCCGGCTGCTGTGGGCCTGCCTGCTGCTGGTGTTGACCTTTGGTGCGGCGCTGTTCCTGTTTGCCAGCCTGCACAACACCAAAAAGGACATCAGCCGCAGTCTGCAGATCCAGTTTTCGGTGTTCCAGAACGATATGGAGCGCTATTTTGACCAGCTGGCGGTCATGGGCGTGAACCTGTCCGAGGACATGAGCGCAGAGGTGGACAAGGAGCTTGCTCTGCGGCAGATGTCCTTTGCCCAGCTGAACGACTCCCCCGAGGTGCTGAACGCGCTGGAGGAGAAAATGATCGAGCCGCTGTGCCGCCGTCTGCGCCAGACCGGCTGTTCCGGTGTTTTTGTGCTGCTGGATGCCACCGTCAACACTCGCATGGAGGGAGCAGAGCATTCCCGCGCCGGGCTGTATGTGCAGAAAAGCGGTGCCGACACCCCCACCGTGCCCCTGCTGCTGTACCGGGGCAGTGCGGAGGTGGGTAAGGACCACAGCGTGATGCCCCACCGCAAGTGGCGCATGGAGTTCCAGACCGACCAGTTCCCGAACTACGACCGCTGGATGACCCCCGGCAGCGCCCCGCTGTACCAGTCTTACACGCTGACCGAGCGGTTCGAGCTGCCCGGCACTTCGGAGGAGGTGCAGTTGTTTTTGCTGCCCCTGCGGGGGCGGGACGGCACGATGTACGGGCTGTGCGGCTTTGAGATCAGCGAGAGCTACTTCAAGCAGAACTTTGCCCAGCCCACCGGCTTTGACCGGCTGAGCTGCCTGCTGGCCCCGGCGGGGGACGGCCTTGCCGCCGATGCCGCCCTCAGCAGCGGCACCACCGGCGGCTACTACCATGCCCCCCGGAACACGCTGGTGCTGCGCAGCATGGGCGGCGGGCTGACCCAGTTGACCGGCCCCGACAGCGACTATGCGGGCATCTCCCAGCTGTGCCGCCTGAGCGAGAGCCAGTCCTACCGGCTGGCGGTGTGCATCCCCATGGCAGACTACCGGAGACTGGTCTTTTCCGGCAATCTGCAGATGCTGCTCATCGGCCTGTTCATCGCCTTTTTCGTGGTGTTCTGCTGCATGAACTTCCACCGGCACATCCTCTCGCCGGCGTTCCGGCAGTTCGAGGAGGACCGGCGGGAATCCCGGCGGCGGATGGACGAGCTGCAGCTGGAACGCCAGCAGATGCAGACTGAGCTGTCCCGGCTGGCGGACGTGTGCCGCAACGAGTCGGTGCCCGATGCCTTCCAGACCTTTGTGGCGGGCATCCCCACCCTGACCAAGACCGAACGCCGCATCTTTGACGGCTACGCCGCCGGGCTGCGCACCCGGGAGATTGCGCAGCAGCTGGACATCAAGGACAGCACCCTGCGCTTCCACAACAAGAACATCTACGACAAACTGGGTGTCAGCTCCCTCAAGCAGCTGCAGCAGTTCGTGGCGATCCTGAACTCCGGCAGCGGCAGCGCCCCCGACGAAAGCGGCCCCAAGAAGGCCCGCTGAATGGAACGTTCCCGCGCCGCAACTTTCACCGGAAACAAGCAAAAATGAAGGGGCCATTGCAAAATAGCCCCAACGAAAAAAATGAGATAGACTTCCCCGAGAGGGATTGTCTATCTCATTTTTTGTTGTAAGCTGAAACTGCAATGAACCAACTACAACACAAACCGTAAGCTGATCTCTTACGAAATGATATTGTCAATATCATTTCGTGGATCAGCATCGCATTGACAACGGAAACAAAAAAGCCCGCTTGCTTTGTGACACGAATGTACGGCAACATTTTTATCTGCCGATAACTCAACCTGCGTCAATCGAACGCTGCAATGGAGATGGCGGAGAACAGTTTGCGCGTACGAGCGTTCAGCTCAAGCAATGCTTCGTTCTCTCAGCACATCCTCATTGTAGCTTAGGTTTGGGCATCTGTATAGCTCACTGGCTGTGAACTTCTCAGAACCAACACCATTGTAGCAAGCGATGCTTGTGCATTAAAAACACAAACTGCTATAAACTACTTCATTCCCCTTCTTTTTCGCTGCTTACGATAGCCTGCACCTTGGTGGGCAGGCCATAGATGCTGATGAAACCGGTGGCGTCGCTCTGCTTGTAGTCGCCGCCTGCGGCAAAGGTGGCGATGTCTTCACGATACAGAGAGTACGGCGACCAGACTCCTGCATTGATGAGGTTGCCCTTGTACAGTTCCAGACGCACCTTGCCGGTGACATGCTCCTGTGTGGAGGTGACAAAGGCACTCAGAGCCTTGCGCAGCGGGCTGAACCACTGGCCATCATACACCAGTTCGCCAAAGGTGATGGCCAGCTCACGCTTCTTGTGGGCGGTGAGCTTGTCCAGCGTCAGGGTCTCCAGCACCTCATGGGCTTTGTACAGGATGGTGCCGCCGGGGGTCTCGTAGACGCCGCGGCTCTTCATGCCCACAAGACGGTTCTCCACTACATCGCACAGGCCGATGCCGTTGCGGCCGCCGATCTCATTCAGCTTTGCGATGATGGCAGCGGGCTTCAGCTTCTCGCCGTTCAGAGCCACAGGCACGCCCTTTTCAAATTCCAGCTCCACAAACTCGGACTTGTCCGGTGCGGTCTTGGGACTGACACCCAATTCGAGGAAGCCGGCCTTATCGTACTGAGGCTCGTTGCCCGGGTCTTCCAGATCAAGACCCTCGTGGCTCAGATGCCACAGGTTCTTGTCCTTGGAGTAGTTGGTCTCCCGGCTGATCTTCAGCGGGATGTGGTGAGCCTCGGCATAGTCGATCTCTTCATCGCGGCTCTGGATGTCCCACTCGCGCCACGGGGTGATGATCTTCAGGTCGGGTGCAAAGTGCATGATGGCCAGCTCAAAGCGCACCTGATCGTTGCCTTTGCCGGTGCTGCCGTGGCAGACCGCATCCGCACCCTCGGCGCGGGCAATCTCCACCACGCGTTTTGCCAAAATGGGGCGGGCAAAGCTGGTGCCCAGCAGATAACCCTCGTAATCTGCCCCGGCCTGCATGGTGGGAATGACGTAATCCTCCACAAATTCATCGGTCAGGTCTTCGATGTACAGCTTGGATGCGCCGCTTGCCTTGGCGCGCTCTTCCAAGCCTTCCAGCTCACCCTTCTGCCCCACATTGCCGCACACGGCAATGACTTCGCAGTTGTTATAGTGCTCTTTCAGCCATGGGATGATAATCGATGTGTCCAGACCGCCGGAATATGCCAGCACGACCTTTTTGACCTCAGACATAGGAACTGCCTCCGTTCAAACCAACTTATATACTTTTCGATTTCCCTCGTGCAATTTCATGATTGCAGTGTCCATTATACGGGCACTTGGAAAATGTGTAAAAAGTGTTCTGCATATAGCAGCAATATGAAAGCAG
>ERZ1106943.3973-NODE-3973-length-10633-cov-11.847608_pt1 | contig 10633 bp, 8 predicted proteins | sample MGYA00403671_ERZ1106943 | MGnify/ENA primary metagenome ERZ1106943 (study PRJEB35170, sample SAMEA104062427) | human gut metagenome | biome: human gut; feature: human-associated habitat; material: faeces | place: Denmark | collected 2012-06-14 ...
ACGTCCACGCCTTCCTCTGCACTTGAATGTGATCTTCTTTTTGCAGCGAGGGCAGGTGCCGGAAGCATTGTGCTTAGCTGCCGCAATACGGACCTCGTGCCGGCAAGCGGTACAATATGCATGCCCCGGCGCTTTCCGTTGGTAATCATAGAAGATATACTGCGGCATGACTTCGCGGTGGATAAAACCTTTAAGGTCTCGGGGCAGCACTGGCACATATTTCATCCGTTCTATGATCGCACGCTGCTTTTTCCACTTACGTTCTAACTCCTTGCGGTATGAAATCAGCCGTTGCAGATAACCTAACATTGAAATAGCGCCGCGCTCACATTTACAAAAGCGAGCTACGCGAGATTCGTCCTGCTGCCGGTAGAAAGCACACTTACTGTCAAAGCCTCCTATTCGGTCCAAGGAACCCAATGTTGAGCATTGCCATGTGGCCTTCGCATCCTCTCTAAATGAAAGTGTGGCGAAATCATCCCGGCTGTGGAACATGACCCAACGGGGTTTGATGCTGCCCGCCAGAATGCTCTCCCTCTGATAGATATAGAGCGCCAGGATACGCTGCCCGGCAATATTCCGCACTGCCGTGCGGATAATATAGGGGCAGCTCTCTACATGAAGCACGCCTTCATTCAGATTGAATTCCAGTTCCGGCATGGCAAACTTGCGGCAGGCGCGTTTGTCTATTTTACGAGTCATGCGCTCACCCCCAGGCTATCGAAAGAGATCTGTTCGTCCAAGGGTGCAGCTTCCGTTGGCGTGTCGGCTGGTTTTTCCTCCGCTTTGGCGGCGGGCTTCTCCGCTTTTTTCTTCTCCGCCTTTTTCGTCGTGCTGCTCCTGCCGCCGTAATACGGTTTAGGAACAAACTTTTCTTCTTGACCACGATCCTCCTTTGCGTTCATATCTTTGAAGTAATCCTCCGCCCACTGGTAGCAAAGCCCGTCCGGCACGTCGGTGCCGTAGCCTTCAGCCGAGGGCTTGACGTCATTGTCCTCCATCTCCTGCTTGGCAAACTCAAATGCCCTGCGTTTGATATAACGGAAGCAGTTGACCATGTTCTTGCGGGGGTGCATGACATTCCGGGCAAAGGCCACATCCTCAAGGCAAAGCGTCTGGATATACTCGGTGACGCACTGCTTCATGTTGCGGCGTGTCAGTCGTTCGGAATCGTCGCCCACACGCTTCATAGAGGCGGCCATCACTTCGTCATCGCTCATCGCTACCGCGTTTTCCCATGCGGCCTGTTCAGCTTCCTCCTTGGCTCGCTGCCTGGCCTCCCACTCGGCTTTCCGCTTGGCCTCAGCCTGCTCATGCTCCTGCCGCTTACGATTCTCTTCCGCCTTTTTATCTGCTTTCAGATTGGAAGGTGAAGGGGAATCATCTGCGTTTTGCTGCATCTGGGAGAGCAGAGCCTTCGCCTGCTCCTCCTCAGCCTGCTGCCGGTCGTCTGCCCGTCTGGACGCCAACTCTGCGGCATCCTGTATCGCCGGGCTTCGATCCTGTACATTATCCCGCAAGTCTGCGGCCATTTCTGAATATACTCCCATAAGGCTCCTCCATTTCAAAATAAAACGGCATTGGGCGGGTGATAGAAACACCTGCCCGATGCCGTTCGTTTATGGTGGAACAGCTCAGTGCCGTTCCCACTTATCTTTTACCAGCTTTGGCGAGAACTTTACCGGCAGGAATTTATCATTTCCATCACAGTAAAAGTATCTGCGCCCGTTTTCGTCAAAGAATTCGATCACCGTGGAGGGTGAAACGCTGCGTCCATGATAGTCCGCAGGCAGCTCGCCGCTGTATCGCGCCGCCACCAGTTTCAGGCGGATGGCGTCGTCCTGCTGCACTTCACACACCAGAGTTCCTTCATAGACCAGCGCGTACTCCGAGGCGGGCGGCTGTTCATAGCCGGCCTTCTGCAAAGCCCTGATCCCGCCAAAGGCGAAATCCGCGGCCTTGCCCTCAGATACATCCGGCTGGTAGATACGGAAACACTGCTGCGCTCGCAGGGATAAAAGATACTGCTCCAGTGCCGCGTCACCATCCCGCAAAAAGTGGGCGTACTCCTGCTCACTCAGACCCAGGTGATCGTGGAGCGTACTGCTGCCGGTGTTCCTCTCGTGCCATGCGGCGATCTCCTCACTGATGGCGTCAAAGGAACAGAGCCCGCAGACAAACCGCGTTCTGAAATTTATCTGAGAAACATCTCTTTGCTCTTTTTTCTTCCGCATGGCAAGCTGCCAGTCATCAATGCCTTTATAATTCGGATCCCACGTCAGACGGCGGCACTCCAACCCATGGCTGCGTGCCATGAGATAGATTTTCGACGCGCCCTTGCTGACAGCGGCGTTGTGATACTTGTCCATATCCTCGGCTTCAATGATGACCTCTGTGCCATTGGCGGCCAGCAACGCAAACAGCATATCCAGCTTGTTGACGTTGTTGGCACCTGCGGTGGCCGCAAAGGAGCGATCCATCAGAAAGTGGGCCACGTCCGCTTTCAACAGCCCTTCCGTCACATAGACAACCCGCGCAAAGGGATCGCCCACGAAATGGACAGGACTGCCGGAGGATACTCCGCGCTTCTTGGAAGCGGAGGATAGCCACAGGTACTTTGTCCCGCTCTTGTCGGGGTCGCTCTCCTGATCTCGGATAGGCGTGTCCAACCGGATCTGTGCGCCGCGTATCATCCCATCAATACCTTTGGCGGGGATGATGATCCCTGCCGTGACGGAATTGAAGTTGACCGTCCATTTGTCATCCTTACCTACATAGAAGCCGGGAACGCCCTCCACCTTACAGCCTCGGCTGCGCAGCTTTTGTGCCAGTGACCGGCACAGGTAGAAGGGCGGGGTACTTTTGTACCCCAGCCGTTCTATCTGTTCGTCGGTCAGCCCGCGCACCTCCCGGAGATGCTTGCGGTGTTGAGGCGTAAGCGTCAACAGCTCCAGCAGCATGGAAAATGTCTGGTGGATCTCCTGCGGTGAGGCAAGGACGGATTGCTCAATCGCCGTCTGCTCCGGCAGCACCTTTGCGGTGTACTCCGGCGCCGTAAGGCCGTTTTGCAGCGTGTCGCAGATCTCACGGTAGGCTTCAGAATTGCTGATCCCGTATACCTTTCCGTAGAGAGACAGCATACCGCCGCCTTCGTTGCAGTAGTTGCAGCGCCAGAGGTTTTTAGCAAAGTTGATGTTCATCTTCCCCCGCTTATCACCGCAGATCGGGCAGTCGGCATATACGCTGTCCGCCTGTCTGCGCCGGATATGCAGATGCAGCAGCTCAGCCACATCCATGATATTGAACGGGAACTCCTGTGGCTGCGCCACCGCGCCACCTCCTTACCATCATCTCGAACGATTCGTCTGTCAGCTGGCATTTGCCAGACGCTGGAGCTTGTCCAGCATCAGCTTGGCACCGGCCCGCAGGATATTGTCATCCCCGGAATAGCCCTTCACATACCACTTGAGGCTGGCTGGCCGCCGCTCGGCGACTTGCTTGAGCGTCTGTCCGCTGCATGTGCCGATGGGCACGATGATCTCCTCGGCCTCCGCTTCGGTCATCAGAGTGCAGATGGTATCCACATCCATGTCCTTGGTATAACTGGCGGCACTTGGCTCGTCATATACGAAGGGCAGTTCCGTTTCTACCACAGGCTCTACAACGGCCTCCGCAGGCTGTTCCGCAGAGACTTCCACCGGCGCCGTGTCAGGTACGGCTTTTTCTGCAAGGTGAACCACTTCCTGTTCAGGTTGCTGTACGACCACAGGCTCAATGTCGGCCCGTACCGCAGCAGGTTCCGTTCTGACCTGTTCCGCTGCCGCTTGAGGTGCAGGGGCCGGCTCGCTCCGCATAACAGGCGTGATCGGCTCTGCGTAAGGCGTATCCGCCTTGGGCATCGGTGCGAACTGGACGCCGAAGCCGGCGTTGGTCAGCGCCATGTCCAGAGCATCATGCTCCGCAGCCTGAATATACAGACCGGCAGGTGCGTTTTCCTGTGTCATGGTGGCAATGTAGCTGCTGGCGGGGTCGGCATCATCCTTGTCGAAGAATACCTTTGCCTCGATGATCGCCAACTGATCCGTGATGCGCAGCGGCGTCAGCCGCGTGCGTCCGGCGGGATATTTCAGCCTGAACCAGAGCTTTTTATATCGCAGATCCAGCTCGTGTCCGTTGGCAGTCTTTTTCAAGAATCGCAACGGATCGAAGCCTGCGACACGGTTCAGCTCAGACACGACGGGGACAGCATTGAACAAAGTGGATTCGGGTGTATTCATTTCAAAAGCTCCTTTCTAAATAAAAACATGAGACAGGGCGTAGATTTAACGCGCTTGCCTCATTTTTACAAAATATTCACAGTGATACTCAAGCACTGCGCTGTTGCACTTTGAACGTATTGGTATAGAGTGAGATCCTGTGTCCTAACTGCGTGTTGCGTTTTCCGGTATCGTCTTTGTGAACCGCCATGTAGAGCATGCCGATCTGACCCACCAGAATGACCTTTGACTTAGCGCGGGTGATAGCCGTGTAGACAAGGCTCCGCGTCAGCATCCGGGCATGGCTCCTCAGCAAAGGGAATAGTACCACATCAAACTCACTGCCCTGCGCCTTATGGACGGTGGTAGCATAGGCAAGCTCCACATGGCCCATTTCCTCCATGGAGTACTCCACGACCCTCGTGGGCGAAAACTGGATCGATATGCGCATACCGTCCCGCTCATCATGGCGGAAGCTGCGGATAAAGCCAATATCGCCATTGGACGCCTTAATACTGTTCTTGTTCTGCATCACCTTATCACCTACCCGAAAATAGAGGCTGCCCACCTTCAGATCGGCTTCCTCCGTCTGCGGGTTCACCAGCTCTCGGATCGCCTCGTTGAGTTGGTCAACGGAGGCCGCGCCGGTGGAGCGGAAGGGCGATAGGATCTGCACGCGGTCTACACCGTATTGCTTCACCTGTGCCAGATAGAGATTCCGCAGATGTTCGGCGGCTTCCTCCTGGTTGGCGCTTTTGCAGACAGTAAAATCATTGCCGTAGAAAAAGCCGGTGTCATTGTTGTTGATCTTCTGCGCGTTATAGGCGATAAGGCTGTCCTTCTTCTGACGGAATATCTCATTGAGCACCGTCACAGGGATCAGCCCGCAGTCGATCAACTCACGGAACACATCACCTGCTCCGACACTTTGCAGCTGGTCTGCATCGCCCACCAGCAGCACCTTTGTGTTCGGCCCAATGCGGGAGAAGAACTGCCGTGCCAGCCACATATCCATCATAGACGATTCATCCACGATGATAAGGCCTGCATCCAGCATATCTTCTTCACCTTTCCGGAAGCCGCCATCCTCACCAAACAGTCCCAGCAGGCTGTGCAGCGTGCTGGCATTGTTTACGCCGGTACTCTCCGCCATGCGGCGGCTTGCCCGGCCGGTGGGGGCTGCCAGCAGGATATTCTCCGATGGCTTCAGCAGCTTGAACACCTCAATGACCGCTTTCAGGACGGTGGTCTTGCCGGTACCGGGTGAGCCGGTAATGATGGACAGATCGCTGCGGAATACCATGTGAACAGCCTCCGTCTGCCGCAGAGAGAGCTCGACCCCCAACTGACGCCGTACCCTTGTCAGCAAGTCCTGCACATCCACCCGTTCTACCGGGCGGCAGAGCAGCCTTGCGATGCTGCGGGCGGTTTCGTCCTCCTGCGCGAAGGTCTTGACCAGATAATAGTTGCCGTTGCTGTTAATGATCTTGCCTTGCAGCAGCATGTCGTCGATCACAGCCTCCAGATCATCTGCCTTTACCCGCATCTGAGGAACGGGGATCATGCTGTTCAGCAGAGCCATGGACTCCTTGCGAAGCTGCTCTGCATCCAGATACAGATGACCGCCATCTCCCTTTGCACCCTCCAGCGCGGCAAATACCGCGCCGCGGATACGCATGGGTGAGTTCAGCGGCCAATTGTTCTTTCGCATGATCGCGTCCACGCGCTTGAAGCCAAATCCGGATATCTGACAGAGTTCGAAGGGGTTATCCCGCAGAATGTCCACGCTGTGTGCGCCGAAATGGTCATAAATCTTCGTGGCGGTGGTGGGGGTGATCTGAAAGGGGGCCAACAGCAGCATCAGATCACGAAGGGTTCGGCTCTCGTTATAGGAGGCAATGATCTCCTCCAGCTTTGCCTTGCTGACGCCCCGTATCTCCAGCAGCCTCTCCGGTTCATTTTCCAGCACATGCAGTGTATCTGCGCCAAACCGGTCTACGATCAGCTCGGCGGTCTTGCCGCCAATGCCCTTGATAAGTCGTGAGGAAAGATACCCCTTGATCCCTTCGCGGGTCTGAGGTACGACCTCCTCACATTTCGTCACATGCAGCTGAAAGCCGTTTTTGCCCTCTTTCCACTCGCCGTCCAGTATCATGCTGACCTGATCGGTGCGCGGCAGCTCATAGCCCACGGCGGCAAAATGGATCATATTGTCCCGATGCCGGTACGCGCTGCGAGCTTTTTCTGGGATAGAACGGTCTGAGGTCTTTACGCTGATCACGCTGTACTTGTTGACAGGGTTATAGAAGATCGTCCGTTCATAGATGCCTGTATAAGCCAACTCATGCAGCCTCCTCTCGTTGTTTTTTCACATAGAAGCGCCGGCTTTCCGAAACAGTGACGTACTGCTCGTAGATGTCCGGGTGCTGCGCCTGCAAACGCTGTAGGTTGTCCTTACTGATGCCGGATTTACGCACAGGCTTATAGCTGATACTGTAAGCCGCTTCACGCCCCTGACAGACAGCCGTGCAGCTCCGTCCCATTTCTGCGACGATACGGCCTTGCAGCCGCCGCATTTCCGCTTCAATGTGCTCATAGTTTCGTTTCTCCGCATTTCGCTGGGTCTGAAGCTCCAGATACCGGGGGATCAGCAAAGCCATATTCCCCTCCAGTATCAGCTCCGGCGCCGATGGGTCAGCCGGCCCGAAATGACGCCTGACGCTGTTGAGGATCAGATCGCCGTCCTCCGTATAGGGTGGGGCCATGCCGGTGAGAATGTGGCTCTCCCAGAAATCCTGCTCCAGCGCGATCAGCTCCGCCTCATAGTCCCGGTCACGGACAATATGCCGGATGATGACTTCATCTTCATTGTTGCCGTACAGGCAGCAGTAGAAGACCTCATCAATGTTCATCACGGCCATATAGTGCCGCCCCTGAGCTTCATAGTTGAGGGGAACGATCTCCTGCCCATCCTCGGACCACCAGTGATCCTTTGCATTATAGTTGGTGGTTTTTATTTCGAGGATCGCGGTTCGCCCCCCGGGAAGCTCTACAAAGTAGTCAATATCCGCCAGCATAAACGTATGCACCGGATGATAAAACATCTTCTTGATCTGATAGATGCGATACCCCGTTTTCACATGGAATATCTCTGCCACCAGATCCTCCAGCAGATGCCCCATCTTCTTGGCTACCCAGTTGCTCTCCGAGTCGTCAAAAGGCACGATTTTCAGCTTGTCATAGTAGAGATCCCGTGCCGTAGCAAACGGTGAGATTCCTAATATGGCGGCTGCATCGCTGCCGCCGATCCCCCTGCGCCGGTATTCCAGCCAGTCTTTCTCAGGAAGACCCTCCGTGCTGACCAGGACTGACGGCGCATAAGACTCGCTTGCGACTGCCATGTCTATGCCCTCCGCTGCCCCGTCTGATGGGGTACAACGCGGGTATAGCTGCGGCGGTATTTTGCCGCCTTCCGCTCCGTTTTCCTGAGTTTCTGCCTGCGCCGGTCTCCTTCTCGATACCGATACAAGCGTTTGCCGGGATAATTCCTTCTGCTCATGTGGATGCCACCTTTCAAATATATTCCAAAGCCTTGCGGCCTTTGGGTAAATAAAAAAGCGAGAATGACATCCTGATCCTCTCGGATACTTGCGCCTGCCGATGGCATGGCCGGTGTCATTCTCGCTGTAGGGGAAAATGTCCCCTCAAAAACAAAAAAGTCAACAGCCCACTGCTCTGCGGCATAGTGGTGTTGTTGACTAAAATACAAGCTTAACAACGTGTGCGGTTCAGAAACACTCTGAAATGCCTGTATAGGCGTTGCACAAAAAACAATTACATGGTGATAGTACCACAATATATTGTGGTAGTCAAGAAACAATATCACTCATATAGAGAATTTGAAAAAATATTCCTTCGCATGTTAAATTTACGGTGCCTGCTTTCTTTTTATTTAGTGTAAGGATAAGCCAGTCAGAAGATGGCTGGTTCTATTACATGCACCTTGAAAACTGAACAGCCCCACCGGAGGTTATACAGGAGCGGCGGATAGTGTGCGAGAACATAGGGGAGCGCACCCACCGCATAAGTGCCGCACAGCGGCAGCCTGCTAATACGCGGTCGAAGAGAGCGCAGGAAATGGGCCGGCAGGTGGCACAAAAAGCGATAAGGAGATGTGATATGGATCACTACAAAGATATAGAAGAAATCCCCATGATATTTGGCCCGCGCGAATTGTCAAAGATTTTGGGCATTTCTAAAAATAAGACTTATGAGGTCGTAAACAGGTATGATTTTCCTAAAATCCGAGTTGGCAGAAGAATCATCATCAGCAAAAAACACTTTTTGGAGTGGATAGACGCCAACTTTGGTAAAGAACGCAACAATACATAAAAGGCACTTTTGTTATTTGCTTTGATTCCTGTTGAGTTTTCCTTCGGAAAGTCGTATAGATATTATGTGTGGAAAAACCTAAAGGTTTATATCCCACATGGTACGATTTGTATGCCTGTACGACAGTAAGGAGGATCAATAAAAGTATGGGCAAAAAGAAAGCAAATGGAGAAGGATCCATTACAAAACGCAAAGATGGCCGCTACATGGGACGCTATACAGTGGAAAGCAAACGAAAAGCGGTCTATGGCGATTCTTTCGAGGAGGTGAGGCAGAAACTCAACGAGATACTGAACGAGATTGCAAAAGGTGCCTACGTAGAACCCAATAAATACAGCGTGGAAAAATGGCTGCGAGAATGGTTAGAGTTATATGCCCTGCCAACGGTGAAGCGGTCAACATACATCTCCTATGAAGGATATGTACGGATACACCTTGTCCCGGAGATAGGGCAAATAAAGCTGACATCTTTGAGCACCAGGGATCTCCAGAAGTTCTTTAAGGAAAAAGCCGGTACAGAAGAGAAGAAGGGGTTAGCTCCGAAGACGTTGCGGAATATTTACAATATGCTTCATTCGGCATTAGACCAAGCAGTTGCTGACCACAAGATTCTTAGAAATCCGACTTTGAATGTCAAATTGCCAAAGGTCAAGTCCAAAGAAATGCGCGTTCTAACCGTGGAAGAGCAGGCGGTATTACAGGACGCTGTAAGCCGTGTTGATGAATTGCATGCCTATGGGATAACCTTTGCAGTCAGTACCGGGGTTCGTTTGGGTGAACTGCTTGCCTTGCGCTGGAAAGATGTAAATGAAAAAGAACACTACATCTACGTCAGGCGGACACTTGGCAGACTGCAGAAGGTTGATGAAAAAGGGCATCTCGTTAAAAAAGAAAAAGGAACTCCATCAACGGAAATCGTTGTGCGTTCGCCTAAATCTGAGTTGTCCATGCGAAAGATACCATTGTTCGATGAGTTGTGGGACGACTTGATGGCATACAAAGAAAAGCAGAACGCTCTAAAGGATGCACTGGGATCAGAGTATCAGGATCAGGGCTATATTTTTGCCACGCCACTGGGTCATCACAACGACCCAAAAGTCTACCAAACGCTTTTTAAGCGCATAGTCGCCGATGCCGGAATCGAATCTGCGAACTTCCATGCGCTGCGTCATACATTTGCAACACGGGCGTTGGAGTCAGGTATGGACATTAAGGTCTTGTCTGCATTACTGGGTCATGCGCAGGCATCAACTACGCTTAATCTCTATGGACATGTCCTTCCGGATCATAAGAAGATCAGCATGGAGAAAATGCGAGGCAACTATATGAGCTGCAGTATAAGCGGCAGTTCTGATGATACTTCCGCAGATGCACCGCAGACTCAAGACCCGACCATTAGCACCATAGAGGATGCCCGGCATAATCAAGAGCCGACCATCAGCATCGCTGCGGAGGATATCCAAGGACTGGAACTGAGTGGTGACACCAATACAGCTATGCCCCAAATTCGCGATTTAGCCATTGACACCAACGCAAACGAGAAACAAGCGCAAGCAAGCTGATTTTGACACCAACGCGTTGGAGTCAAAGCAAAAACCATCCACGCCAGAATTGAAATACAACCTCAAATGAGCAGCTTGTTTTTTCGGTATGGCTTGCCAACGAAAATGGTGTCATTTGGTGTCAGGGAAACGGTTGGTGTCAATCGTTGGTGTCAAGAGCATGAAAGAGTATCAGAAAACCACACTTTCGCAACATCAAATATCCGAAAGCCCGAACAATGCAGGACGCTGACACATTGGTGTCGGTTGGTGTCACAGCAAAATGAGCAAAGAGATTTAAGGGTGCGGTTAAAACAAAAAGAACCGCAAACCCTTTGAAATCAATGGGTTTGCGGTTCCTGTTTGGTTGCGGAGGCAGGACTTGAACCTGCGACCTCCGGGTTATGAGCCCGACGAGCTACCAACTGCTCTACTCCGCGATAT
>ERZ1106943.3975-NODE-3975-length-10627-cov-2.881101_pt1 | contig 10627 bp, 10 predicted proteins | sample MGYA00403671_ERZ1106943 | MGnify/ENA primary metagenome ERZ1106943 (study PRJEB35170, sample SAMEA104062427) | human gut metagenome | biome: human gut; feature: human-associated habitat; material: faeces | place: Denmark | collected 2012-06-14 ...
TGTTTATGTATGTTAGTGCCTGTTTTGTTATATAGAATGAACGAAAAATGCACACACTAGAAGCAAGGGCATACATAAAATGCCGAGAAGGAGTGTGTATAGAACTATGAAAGACAAAATTTTTGGAGTGCTTCAAAGAGTCGGAAGATCATTTATGCTTCCGATCGCAATTCTGCCGGTAGCAGGTCTGCTGCTTGGCATTGGTGGATCGTTTACAAATGAAACGATGCTCCAGACTTACGGACTTTTAAATGCAATGGGTCCGGGAACTATCCCGTACATGATCTTTACGGTCATGAACGACGCGGGAAATATCGTGTTTGCCAACCTGCCGATCCTGTTTGCGATGGGTGTCGCGATCGGTATGGCAAAAAAGGAAAAAGAAGTTGCGGCATTATCCGCGGTGATCGCATTTTTCATCATGCATGCGTCGATCAGTGCCATGATCACGATCAATGGCGGAACTGAGAGCATGTTAAGCGGTGCGACAGCGGATGTCTGCGGGATCACATCCTTACAGATGGGTGTATTCGGTGGTATCATTGTAGGACTTGGTGTTGCAGCACTGCACAACCGGTTTTATAAGATCGAACTGCCGCAGGTGCTTTCGTTCTTCGGTGGAACCAGATTTGTGCCGATCATCTCAGCACTGACTTATACAGTAGTTGGTATTTTGATGTTCTTCGCATGGCCGCCGATCCAGAAAGGGATTTACAGTGTTGGTAATCTGGTACTGGAATCCGGATACGCCGGAACCTGGGTATACGGTTTCATGGAAAGAGCACTGATCCCGTTTGGACTTCATCATGTATTTTATCTTCCGTTCTGGCAGACCGGTGTCGGCGGAACAATGGAAGTTGGCGGAAAGCTGATCGAAGGTGCGCAGAACATCTTCTTTGCACAGCTTGCTGATCCGAGTGTAGAGCATTTTGCAGTTTCAGCAACCAGATTCATGTCCGGTAAATTCCCGCTCATGATCTTCGGACTTCCGGGAGCAGCACTTGCGATGTACCGCACCGCAAAACCGGAAAAGAGAAAAGCAGTCGCAGGTCTGTTGCTTTCTGCGGCACTTACTTCCATGCTCACCGGTATCACAGAGCCGATCGAGTTTACGTTCTTATTTGTAGCTCCGGTATTATACATCATCCACTGTGTATTTGCAGGTCTTGCATATATGCTGATGCATGTATTTAATGTTGGTGTCGGAATGACATTCTCAGGCGGTCTGATCGATATGTTCCTGTTTGGTATCCTTCAGGGAAACAAAAAAACCAGCTGGATATGGATTGTGATTGTCGGAATCGGTTATTTTGTGGTATACTATTTCCTGTTTTCCTTCCTGATCAAGAAATTCAATTTCAAGACACCGGGACGTGAGGATAACGACGACGAAGTAAAATTATATACAAGAAAAGACGTAGAAGCAAAGAAAAACGGTGGAAAAGCTGCGGATGGCGCACATGTGGAGGGTGAACTTTCCGCACAGATCTGCGCAGGACTTGGCGGAAAGAAAAATATTTCCGATGTGGACTGCTGCGCAACCCGTCTGCGCTGTACCGTATTTGAGGCGGCAAAGGTAAATGATGCATTGTTAAAAGCGACCGGAGCAAGCGGTGTGATCCATAAGGGACAGGGTGTCCAGATCATTTACGGACCGAAGGTTACCGTGATCAAATCGAACCTTGAGGATTATCTGGAACATGCGCCGGAAGAAGAAGTCACATTTGACGTGTCCGATGTGGAAGAACCACAGCAGGAAAACACAGTAGAAAACAGAAAAAAGAAGGCATCTTATGTGATCGCAAGCCCGTTTGACGGTATTGCGGGTGACATCACGACCGCACCGGATGAAGGATTTGCAGGAAAAATGATGGGTGACGGGGCAGCAGTGGAACCGACCGATCCGGTAGTCAAAGCACCGGCAGACGGCGAGATCAGCTTTATTTTCCCGACACATCACGCGATCGGATTTGTGACAGCAGACGGTATGGAGATGCTTTTACACATCGGTATCGACACCGTGAAATTAAACGGAGAGGGCTTTGAGATACTGGTAGAAGAAGGCGCGAAGGTGAAAAAGGGCGATGCGCTCATGAAGATCGATTTGGACTATGTGAAATCGCATGCGCCATCACTGGTTTCTCCGATCCTTTGCACCGATTTAAAGGAAAATGAAAAAGTAAGATTATTAAAAACAGGGGCGGTAAAAGCAGGAGAGGATCTTTTTGCGGTAGATATCTACGAATAAAGAAAAGCCGTCTGGAGGGGGAAGAATATGTACCGAGTGACCAAAGCACTCAATCATAACGCAGTGCTGGCGATTATGGATAAGAGCAGCAGGGAATACCTGCTGCTCGGAAAAGGGATCGGATTCGGCAGAAAGGTAAGCGAATATATCGAGCCGACGGAGGACTGCCGGATTTATTCGCTGAGCAGTGATTCCGAGCGTGGAAGCGCAAGGGAACTGCTTCGAGAGATAGATCCGAAATATCTGGAGATCGCCGATGCGATTTTAGACAGTGCGAAACAGGAATTTGGAAAGGTTGACCGGGGCATATTATTCCCACTTGCGGATCATATTGCGTTCGCAGCAAGAAGGATCCGGAACGGAGAGCAGATCAGCAATCCGTTAAATCAGGATATCCAGGTGTTGTTTTATAAAGAGTATAAAGTTGCCACTCTGGCAAGAAAACTGTTGGAGGAGGCAGACGGGATTCTGCTGGATGAAGATGAGATCGGCTATATCGCGCTTCATGTACATTCGTCCATCTGTGATGAGAAAGTGTCCGGTGCGATGCAGATCGCGGCGGCGGTGCGGGAATGTATTTCCCTGATCGAGGCAGATGTCGGAAAAAATATTGATGTGCAGACCATCTCCTATAACCGTATGATGAACCATATCAAATATATGGCGGCGCGGGCGATGACGGGAGAAGTCTTAAAGCTGGATCTGAATGAGTATATGGAGCAGAAATTTCCTGCGTCATTTCAGATCGCGACAACCGTATGCAGACATCTGGAACAGCATTTAAATATCAAACTGGCGGATATCGAGATCGGCTATCTTGCCATGCATATCGAGCGCGTTTACGCGGATGAAAAATAAAAAAGAACTGCAGCGTTACGGCATTTTGCCGTGAAGCTGCAGTTCTTTTATGCTTCTAAAAATCCTATGATATCTTCGATCAGATCGTCTGCGTCCAAACCGTGTACATCTGCTGCCTGCTCGATCGTCTCTCTCTGGGAAGACGGACATCCGATGCAGTGCATGCCGATTCCGGTTAAAACATTAGCGATATCAGGATCAAGCTGTAATAATTCACCGATCGTGGTGTTTTTTGTTACCCGTTTCATATCTGTTGCCTCCTGTCTATGCTTGGTAGTATACAACAATTTTAGGAGGAGTGCAACGCGGTTACCGTCTTTTTAAATAGAATTTTTCGATGCCGCCGATCGCACCGTACAGAGCGGTTGCGATCACGCAGAGGATCAAAATGGAGAGGATCACCCAGTCGAGTTTGAAAACCTGGCTTCCGTATATGATCAGGTAGCCGAGCCCGCATTTTGCTGCAATAAATTCACCGATGATGACGCCGACCAGACACAGACCGATGTTGACCTTTAAAATGCCAAGAAGTCCGGGTATGTTATACGGGAGCACTACTTTAAACAGGATGTGTGCCCGGTTTCCGCCAAGTGTGCGCACCAGCTTGATCTTTTCCGGGTCGGTGTGGACAAAGCCGGTATACAGGCTTAATACGGAGCCAAAGATCGCAACAGACATTCCGGTTAAAATGATCGTTTTGTAATTGGCACCGAGCCATACGATCAAAAGCGGCGCGAGCGCGGATTTCGGCAGGCTGTTTAAGACGACCAGATAGGGCTCTAAAATCTTTGCGGCATTTTTGCTCCGCCACAACAAGATGGTGATGAGCAGTGTGAAAAAGATCACAAGCAGAAAACTAAGCAGTGTTTCAAATAATGTGATGCCGATATGAAAAAGCAGATCCTGCTGTTTTAACATGGAAAAAAAGCACTGGATCAGCCGGTGTGGACTGCTGAAAATAAATGAGTCGATCAGTCCGGTATCAGCCGAGAGCTCCCAGAAGGCGAAAAAGAGGATCAAAATCAGGATCCGGCTTACGAAAATCCGTACATTTTTTCGCTTTTCCCGGTTGATGTATGCGATTTGTGCTGCGGAAAGTTCATGCATGTTCATTTAACTCCTTCCAGATCAGATTAAAATAAGTTTTAAATTCCGGTGTGTTCCGGCGTTCCAGCGGAGTGAGTTCAGATGGAAACTGAACCGGGATGACGCGTTTTACCGTGGCGGGACGTCTGGTCAGGACAACGACCTGGCTGCCAAGGCTGACCGCTTCGGAAATGTCGTGTGTGACCAGGATCGCCGTCTTATGCTCTTTTTTAATGATGTTTCCGATATCATTTGCGGTATTTAAACGTGTCTGATAGTCCAGCGCGGAGAACGGTTCGTCTAAGAGCAGAAGCTCCGGTTTTAAGACCAGGGTACGGATCAGTGCCGCACGCTGGCGCATGCCGCCGGAAAGCTCGGAGGGCTTGGCATTCCGGAAATCGGAAAGACCATAGGTCTTTAACAGTGTCTGTGCGTATGCAAGGCTTTCCGGATTTTGTTTTTTCTGGATCTCAAGCCCGAGCAGAATATTTTTTTCGATCGTGCGCCACTCAAACAGCTGATCTTTTTGCAGCATGTAGCCGATGGACGTAAGGTCCTTTTCGGAGAGCGGAATCCCATCTATCTTAATCGCCCCGTACTCCGGCCGGATCAGGCCGCAGAGCATGGAAAGAAGCGTGGATTTGCCACAGCCGCTTGGACCGACGATCGCAACAAAATCATTTCGGTTCACTGAAAAATTTATATGATGCAGAGCAGGCGTTTCTCCGCTTACGGTATGATAGGAAAAAGATATATCCTGAAATTCAATGAAAGTATTCATAGCCATTCCTCATTTACAAAAGAAAATAGTATCGGGTTATATTTTTATCTTATGCGAAAGAACAGAGATTGCTATTTTTTTTTAGATAAGGTAGAATATAAAGAATCGTATGTTATACAAAAAAGGTGAATTATGAATCAGAGAAATTATCAAAGGGAAATGGAGGGCGTGCTTCGGGAGAATCAGGAGCAAAACCGGATTCCCACGCTGCTTTTGCACAGTTGCTGCGCACCCTGTTCGAGTTATGTGCTCGAGTATCTTTCTGAATATTTTTTCATTACGGTCTATTACTACAATCCGAATATCTATCCGGATGAGGAGTACCGGAAACGTGTGGCGGAACAGCAGGAATTTATCCGGCGTTTCCCGATGAAACACGAAGTGAAATTTGTGGAGGGAAGATTCGACAAAGAGCGCTTTTATGAGATGGCGAAGGGCTTTGAGCAGGAAAAAGAGGGCGGCGCACGCTGCATGGAGTGCTATAAGCTTAGGCTTGAGAGCACGGCAAAGCTTGCGAAGGAAAAGAAGTTTGATTATTTTACCACGACGCTTTCCATCAGTCCTTTAAAAAATTCCGTAAAATTAAATGAGATCGGCGAGAGACTGGGCGCGGAGTATGGCATTCCGTATCTGGTGTCGGATTTCAAAAAAAAGAACGGCTATAAGCGTTCCGTAGAGATTTCAAAAGAATATGACATGTACCGCCAGTATTACTGCGGCTGTGTGTTTTCAAAAAAACAGCGCGATGAGGAGATCGCAGAAAAAAGAAAAGAAAGCGAGGAAAATTAGTATGGCACAGTTATGGGGAGGACGTTTCACAAAGGAGACCGATCAGCTGGTCTACAATTTCAATGCGTCCATTACATTTGATCAGAAATTTTACAGACAGGATATCGAGGGAAGCATGGCACATGTCTGCATGCTGGAAAAGCAGGGGATACTGACTGCGCAGGAGAAAGCAGACATTTTAAAGACGTTAAAGGAGATCCTCTCGGAGGTCGAGAGCGGAAAGCTTGAGATCTCCACAAAGTATGAGGACATTCACAGCTTTGTTGAGGCAAACCTGATCGACCGCCTTGGCGATACCGGAAAGAAGCTGCACACCGGACGCAGCAGAAACGACCAGGTTGCATTGGACATGCGCCTTTACACCAGAAAAGAGCTGTTAGAGACCGATGAACTCTTAAAAGAACTTTTAGAGACGATCTTAAAGATCATGGAAGAAAATCTGGACACGATTATGCCGGGCTTTACCCATTTGCAGAAGGCACAGCCGATCACGCTGGCACATCATATGGCGGCTTATTTTGAAATGTTTGGGCGCGACAGACAGCGCATGCATGACATCTATGAGCGTATGAATTACTGTCCGCTCGGAAGCGGTGCGCTTGCTGGAACGACATATCCGTTGGACCGTGAATATACAGCGGAGCTGCTCGGCTTTTACGGACCTACGTTAAACAGTATGGACGGTGTTTCAGACCGTGATTATCTGATCGAGTTTTTATCAGCGCTTTCCACGATCATGATGCATTTAAGCCGCTTTTCCGAGGAGATCATCATCTGGAATTCCAACGAATACCAGTTTGTGGAGATCGATGATGCGTACAGCACTGGAAGCAGTATCATGCCGCAGAAAAAGAACCCGGATATCGCTGAACTTGTCAGAGGAAAGACCGGCCGTGTCTATGGCGCACTGGTTTCTTTGCTTACCACGATGAAGGGAATCCCGCTTGCGTACAATAAGGACATGCAGGAAGACAAGGAGCTTTCTTTTGACGCGATGGATACGGCAAAGGGCTGTCTCGCGCTGTTCCGCGGCATGCTTGCCACAATGAAATTTAACAAAGACAGAATGCGTGAGAGCGCGAACCATGGATTTACGAACGCGACCGATGCGGCAGATTATCTGGTAAAACACGGAGTTCCGTTCCGCGACGCACATGGGATTGTCGGACGTATCGTTTTATACTGTCTGGACAAAAAAATCCCGATCGACGCGATGAGCCTTTCGGAATTAAAAGCGATCAGTCCGGTATTTGAGGAAGATATCTATGATGCGATCTCCATGGAGACCTGTGTCAACACCAGACTGACAATCGGTGCGCCCGGCGTGGATGCGATGAAGCAGACGATCGAAAAAGAAAAGGCATTTCTGGCAGATGACTGGCAGGATACCGTGAAAAAGGATTGGGAAGACAGGCTGCTTGCCAGATAAAATTCGAATTATTATGCAGAATTGACAAAGATTTGTATATTAAACATACAAATTTTGACTTGTTTTTTTCTCTGATATGTATTAGTATTACTTTAACGCAGACAAGTGTCCGCAACGCAAAGACACTTAGAACGAAATACAGGAAAGAAAAATAGAGGAGATTAGTAGTAATGAGCGAGAAGTTAAAGGTAGGCATCCTTGGTGGAACTGGTATGGTCGGACAGAGATTTATTTCTCTTTTGGAGAATCATCCGTGGTTTGAGGTGACAACGATCGCAGCCAGCCCGAGAAGTGCAGGAAAGACATATGAAGAAGCAGTCGGCGGAAGATGGAAAATGGATACTCCGATGCCGGAAGCGGTAAAGAAGATCATTGTTATGAATGTCAATGAGGTCGAGAAAGTAGCGGCCGGCGTGGACTTCGTGTTCAGCGCGGTTGACATGACCAAGGACGAGATTCGTGCCATTGAGGAAGCTTACGCAAAGACCGAGACCCCGGTTGTCTCCAACAACAGCGCGCACCGCTGGACACCGGACGTACCGATGGTAGTGCCGGAAATCAACCCGGAACACTTCGATGTAATCGAATCCCAGAAGAAACGTCTTGGAACAACACGCGGATTTATCGCTGTTAAACCAAACTGCTCTATCCAGAGTTATGCTCCTGTATTAACTGCATGGAAAGAGTTCGAGCCATATGAAGTAGTTGCTACTACATATCAGGCAATCTCCGGAGCAGGAAAGACATTTAAGGACTGGCCGGAAATGGTTGGAAACATCATCCCGTACATCGGCGGCGAGGAAGAGAAGAGCGAGAAGGAGCCGATGAAGATCTGGGGCCACATCGAGGGCGACCACATCGAGTCTGCGACCTCTCCGGTCATCTCCGCACAGTGCCTGCGCGTTGCCTGCTCTGACGGTCACATGGCTGCCGCTTCGGTCAAGTTTAAGAACAAGCCGAGCAAGGAAGTTATGATCGAGCGCTGGAACAACTTCAAGGGCCGCGCACAGGAGCTGAACCTGCCGTCCGCTCCGGAGCACTACCTTACTTACTTCGAAGAGGATAACCGTCCGCAGACTAAGCTGGACCGCAACCTCGAGAATGGTATGGGTGTTTCCATCGGTCGTCTGCGTGAGGATACCATCTTTGATTACAAGTTTGTCAGCCTGTCGCACAACACTCTGCGCGGCGCAGCAGGCGGCGCTGTTCTGATGGCAGAGCTGCTTTGCGCCGAGGGCTATATGGACCGTTAAGGAGGTCACCGTTTTATTATGAAGAAGCCTGTTTTTACCGGTGCTGCGGTTGCTATTATCACGCCGTTCAAGTCCACCGGTGAGGTCGATTACGAAGAATTCGGCAAGATTATCGACCACCAGATTGCACACGGCACGGATGCCATCGTTGTCTGCGGCACCACCGGCGAGGCATCTGCCCTGCACGATAAGGAACACCGCGAAGCACTGGCATGGTGCTGCGAGTATGTCAACCACCGTGTACCGGTCGTTGCCGGCACGGGTTCCAACGACACCGCATACGCCATTGAGCTGACCAAGTTTGCAGCTGAATGCGGCGCAGATGCCGGTCTGTCGGTTACGCCGTACTATAACAAGACTACGCAGCGCGGCCTGATCGCACACTACACCGCAATCGCAGACTGCTGCGATCTTCCGATCGTTCTGTACAACGTGCCGAGCCGTACCGGCGTTTCCTTCACCGCCGATACCCTGTATGAGCTGTCTAAGCACCCGAATATCAACGGCCTCAAGGCTGCTTCCGGCAACTTCTCGCTGCTGGCTGAAACCATGGCGAAGTGCGGCGACAACCTGAACGTATGGTCCGGCAACGACGACCAGATCGTCCCGCTGATGTCTCTCGGCGGCAAGGGTGTTATCTCGGTGCTGTCCAACGTAGCACCGCAGGTTGCACACGACATTACTCAGCTGTGCTTTGACAACCGTTATCCGGAGGCTGCTAAGCTGCAGCTGCAGTATCACGATCTGATCGATGCACTGTTCTGCGAGGTCAACCCGATCCCAGTCAAGAAGGCTATGGAGCTGCTCGGCTGGAAGGTCGGCGGTCTGCGTCTGCCGCTGGTTGAGCCGAGCGAGGAGCACATCGCGTACATCAAGCGCGAGCTGGAAAACGCCGGCTGCAAGATCTAAAGGAGCTATAAAAAGATGTTGAAAATTGCACTTTCCGGCTGCTGCGGCCGCATGGGCCATGTCATCAACGACATTGTCAGCGGCAGAGAAGGTATGGAGATCGTTGCGGGATTTGATATCAATACGGTGCAGTATGCAGATTTCCCGATTTTTGCCGATCCGTTTGAGTTTACCGGCGAATGCGATGTAATCATCGACTTCTCCAACGCCGCTTCTACCGAGCGCCTGCTCGATTACTGCGAGCAGCACGGCACGCCGGTCGTTATCTGCACCACGGGTCACTCTGCGGCGCAGCTGGACCGCATCCGTGCGGCTTCTGCAAAGATCGCGGTGTTCCGTTCGGGCAACATGTCCCTCGGCATTAACCTGATGAGCGAACTGCTCAAGCAGTCCGCCGCTGTTCTGGGCGACAAGTACGACGTGGAGATCATCGAGAAGCACCACAACCAGAAGCTGGATGCTCCTTCGGGCACGGCTCTCATGCTGGCTGACGCAGTTGCGAGCGCACTCCCCTATGACGCGGAGTACGTTTACGACCGTCACGAGCGCCGCGAAAAGCGTCCGGCACACGAGATTGGTATCTCCGCAATCCGCGGCGGCACCATCGTTGGTGAGCACAGCGTGCTGTTCTGCGGCCGCGATGAGATCATCGAGATTAAGCACACCGCTCTGTCCCGCGAGGTTTTCGCGGTCGGTGCGGTTGATGCAGCCGCTTTCATGGCCGAGCGCACCCAGCCGGGCATGTACGACATGAGCGACGTTATCGCATCCCACAAGTAAAGCAAAAGGACTTCTATCCGCGTGATAGGAGTCCTTTTTTATGCAGAAATCCCTCCGAATCCATCGAATCGGAGGGATTTTCTCTTATTCCACGCGGAGTTTTTCGACTTCCGCCTCATTCGGGGTAACATATGCGGTCTGGTACACATGGTAGATGACCATGCCCGGCTTCGCGCCCGCAGGCTTTTTCACCTGGCGAACCGGCGTATAGTCCACCGGAACCAGCGAGGACGAACGGCCGCGCGAATGGTACGCTGCGATCATGGCGGCCTCGGTCATGGCCTCATCAGTCGGCTCCCTACCGTCCGTCACGAGGATAACGTGCGAGCCGTGAATCTTCTGCGTGTGGAACCAGATATCGCTCTTGAACGCAGTTTTGAGTGTCAAAAGATCGTTCTGCAGGTTGTTTTTTCCTACATAGATGTGGAAACCATCACTGGACAGATAGTGGAACGGGCGGGAGGTGATCTTTACCTTCTTCTGTCCCCCTTTGC